>OGRA01003077.1_pt1 | contig 13142 bp, 7 predicted proteins | sample 1553351 | NCBI WGS metagenome assembly OGRA01 (sample SAMEA2580056, study PRJEB22360) | human gut metagenome | biome: human gut; feature: human-associated habitat; material: faeces | place: Denmark | collected 2008/2010
TCTTGTGGGCCTCGGCGCTGTTGCAGCCCTTGTACAGGGTGCCGAACTGGTCCACCGCCACGATGTCTTTGGCACCGGCGGTCATCAGCATCTTGATGATGGCCGTGCCGGCGGCACCGGGGCCGTTCAGGACGATGTGGACATCCTCCATCTTCTTGCCCACCACGCGCAGGGCGTTGATGAGTGCAGCCGTCACGACGATGGCGGTGCCGTGCTGGTCGTCATGGAAGACGGGAATGTCCAGCTCACGCTCCAGCGTTTCTTCGATCTCGAAGCACTCCGGGCTTTTGATGTCCTCCAGATTGATGCCGCCGAAGGTCGGGGCGATGGCCTTGCAGGCCGCGATGACGCTGGCGGCATCGTGGGCGTCGATGCAGATGGGGAAGGCATCCACGCCGCCGAATTCCTTGAACAGCACGGCCTTGCCCTCCATGACCGGCAGACCGGCTTCGGGGCCGATGTCGCCCAGGCCCAGCACGGCGGTGCCGTTGGACACGACGGCCACCATGTTGCTCTTGAAGGTGTACTTGTACACGTCGTCGGGGTTCTCTTTGATCTTGCGGCAGGGCTCGGCGACGCCGGGGGTGTAAGCCGTGGACAGGTCGTCGCGGGTCCTGACCTCGACCTTGCTCACGATGCCGACTTTGCCGTGGTGGCTCTCGTGCATTTCGAGAGCGGCTTTGTTGTAATCCATGGATGTTCCTCCTTGTGTTGATGGGCTTCTCTTATTATAATAAAGCCGCAGGCCCCGCAGCGCAAGAGGCTGCGTGAAACTTGTGGAAATTTCGCAAAATCCTTTTCTTTTTCATTTTTACCCTTTATAATAAGATTTGTCTGAAAAAATTGCAGTTCCCGGCGGCGTCCGGGATACAGGAGGTATCCACTTGAAACGAATCATCTCGAAGGCAGTCTGCCTTCTCTGCGCCGGTGCGCTGGCGCTGACGGCTGCGGGCTGCTCGAAGTCTGCGGCGTCCTCTTCCACATCGGCCAGCTCGGAAGCGTCTGTCTACGGCAGCGCTTCGGATTATGACTACCAGAATTTTGCCTACAGTGACGGTCTGGACGAGAACGGCTACTGGTCCGGCATCCGCGCACTGGATTATGTGACCCTGCCGGAGGACTACGCTTCCATCCCGCTGAAGAAGGCGGACATCGAGCCGACCGAGGAGGACGTGCAGTCCCAGATCGACAGCCTGCTCAGCCAGAACACCACCACGCAGCAGATCACCGACCGTGCCGCTGCCGACGGCGACACCGTCAACATCGACTACGTGGGCACCGTGGACGGCGTGGCCTTTACCGGCGGCACCTACAGCGGCTACAGCCTGACGCTGGGCAGCGGTTCCTTCATCGACGGCTTTGAAGACCAGATCGTGGGCCACAAGCCCGGCGAGACCTTTGAGGTCAACGTCACCTTCCCGGACGGCTACAGCGACTCCACCGATGCCGAGGGCAATGCGGTGGTCCTGAGCAACAAAAAGGCGGTCTTCTCCGTCACGTTGAACTACATCAGCGAGGAGATCCTGCCGGAACTGACCGACGCCTGGGTCGAGGAGAATTTCAGCAGCACCGACGGCGTCCACACCGTGGAAGACCTGCGGGCCGAATACCAGAAGATGCTGTATCAGAACAACCTGAACACTGCGGTGATGGATTATCTGCTGGCAAACTCCACCTTCAAGGACCTGCCCAAAGAAGTGACCGATTATCAGGTCAACCAGTGCCTGAACTACTACTACACCATGGCCCAGTATTACGGCTATGACCTCGACAGCTTCCTGCAGGCTGCTGCCGGTTACAACAGTGCCGACGACCTGCTGGATGCCATGAGCGACAGCATCACCGAGTATGCCCGCGAAGCGCTGCTCTATCAGGCAGTGGCTGAGGCGATGGACATCGCCCCCACCCAGGAGCAGATCGACACCTACACTGCCTACACCGAGACCTACGGTGCCAACTACTGTACCATGGTCGCGCTGATGGACGCCGTGTCCGAGGCGCTGACCACCGGGGCACAGGTGAAGTAAAAAAGCCAAAAAGAAAATACCGCCGCGCAGAAAATAGCTGTGCAGCGGTATTTTTTATGCTTTTACCCAGATCGTAATGCTTTTTCGGAGAGCGACGCGGCCGAATTTGGCCATTTGCTGGCTGCTGTTGCCTTTCTTTTGTTTGAGACAGTAGACTTTTTTGACGGTAAAGCCAAACTGCTCGGCAAGAGAACAACTCAAAAAATCAACTGGGATGACTTCACCGCCATAACGGACATTGTCGTTGACGAACGCGACCATAGCGCCCTTTTTGCAAACGCGGAAAAGTTCGGCATAGATAAAGGCCAGCTCTGTAAAGTATCCTTCTACCATTCGGACGATGCCGCTATTGTTCAAATCACCATGCTGTTCGCGCTTGTGTAAGGCATCCAGCACCTCACAAAAAGCAGGGTTGGAACAAAGTGTCTGATGAATCGTATGGAAACGGTCAATTTGACCGATCTCTGTATAGAAGAGCTTCAACTGTTCCAGTTTGGATCGGCTTTCAACGGTGCAGGAAAGCAAGTCCTGCCGCAACTGTTTGATCGAATCGTTATCAAGCCCTAGGTAAACAAGTTCCAGTGCATAGGTGCGGGTATAATCGTATCGGTTGCAATACGGCGGCGAGGTAATAACGCCTTTCAGAATGTTATCTGGAAGCCTGGGCAGTTCGAACAGAACGCTGTTCTGTTTGTAGGTGATCTGTGCTTTTTCGTGCGTCTGGCTGGAATGCTGGATCACCTCAAGGTCGTGAATCACATGCGATAGTTCCAATAGAACGGTATCACGGCTGTCGAGGATATTTGAACGGACTGTTTTAGCGGACAACGGCTTTTTGCCTTTAGCTGCGCGAAGCTCATTGGCATGAATCACCTTTGGGGAACGGCTGTCCCAGCCGAGATATTGGCCGCTCTTTACGGTGTAGCTGCACGGTTCCAGAGAATTGAGAATGCAGAGCCGAAGAAGATTTTTGGCATTCTCTGAATAGGTACAGTGGATACGCCAGTCTTCGATGAACTGAAGGTAGCGTTCATTGTATTCCGGGTAGGCATCCTGTGTGATGGGAATACAAGGTGTTTTCAAGGAATAGCTGTCTGGCATGTGGAGAGACTTCAGCTCTTCCAGCATGGCACGAAGTTCAGGAAGATCGTACTCCATGCAGGCAGCCTTTGCTTTTAAAGAGACGTCCGCAATGGGCATCACATCGTAGCCAATGCTGTTGATACCCTGCATCTGGCAGACGAGCGCCGTGGTGCCGGAGCCCATGAAAGGGTCCATGACGAGATCGCCGGGGTGAGCCCCCATCTCATGGAGCAACAGTTGGACAAGGTCCGCTGAAAAACCTTCTTTGTATTTGAGCCAGCTGTGGAGGATCTCGTTCTTGCTGAGCTGATAGCTGACGCTTCGCCTGTCGAAACGGTCAGTGACCTCGAGAAGGGGAGCATAACGAGATTCGAGCATTTTGCGCTCAATGTCGCTGCATAAGGCGTCAGAAGAAAACTGCTCGATCAGATAATCTTGGGAGGAAGGATTCAAAAAGGATAATTGTTCCATTCGGTTCTCACTTGTCTGCGTTAAAGATTCAGCAGCCAGTTGCAATAAGCGACCAGCTGGTTGTCGTTGGTAAGGTTGGCGGCGTTGGTCATGACCCCGACTTGAAGCTGCGAATAGATTTCCTCCGCCATGGCGGTTTCAATGGCGGCTCCAACGAACGAGGTCTGAACGGGATGACCAGCAGAAGCGAAGGTCGTCCGGATACGTTCCAAGGCGGTGTTGGCCGTTTTCCAGTGTTCGTCTGCCCCGGCGGGGTCGATTCCGCCTTTGAGCTCGCCCATCATAAGGGCTTTGTCTGGTTCAAAAGCGATTTTTCCATTTCGGAATCCGACTGCATCGGAATCGAACAGGCAAATATCCACATTTTTCCGGACTGTGGAAATGTTCATATTGAAAGCAAGCAGCCGCTTTTTCCCTGCGGCGGTCTGCCAGCAGAGGGCTTTCATCCGACGCTCAATGTCAAGGTCGTTGTCTGTCTGATCGTACCACGGAAATTTGCCGGAGATGTTTTCTGCCCACTGGTAGGAGATGTTCTGTACAGCCATACACGATAAGATGCAGCGGATCAGACGTTCCTGCCCCAGGGCCCCGATACGGTTCCGCATCGACCCGCCTACGGCGTCTCCTTTAATAAGAAGATATCGGTAGATCGTTTCGTCAATGAAATGTTTACCTGCGGGCTTCAAAAAATTCTTGATGAGCTCTTCAATGGCTTTGGTTTGGTCAGATTCGTCGAGGTAATTCAGACTTTTATCAGACAAACCGGAGGCACTCAGGAGAAATGGCCGCACTTCGGGTATGGAAAGAAGGGCTTCCGGACAAGTCGCGTCGGAGACCATACTCTTGAAGGTAAGTGAATTTTTTATGTAAGGGTCACCGAGACGATTCTTTTCCAGCGCGATTTTCAAAAATCCCGCGCGTGTCTGCTCGTGAGAGGTGACCAGATCGCCTGCGTTCCGGATATATTTGTTGAAAGCCATTGCGTTCTCCTTTTGTCTGAGAGAGGCTATAAAAGTGGAAAACTTATATTTCTCAGTATAACATACTTTGAGGGGGATTGCAAAAAGGAAGCCGCCCCCAAAACCGAATAAGACCACAAACGGCCTGAACCCTGTGCGACACAGAGTTCAGGCCGTTTCGGCTTTTTTGGGGGTTATTTTTTCAGGGCATCTGCGAGGACGCGCAGCAGGTGCGGGACGTCCAGCGGCTTTGCGATATGGCCGTTCATACCGGCCTCCAGCGCGTTCTGACGGTCTTCTTCAAAGGCATTCGCCGTCATCGCAAAGATGGGGATGTTGGCCTTCTCGGCGTCCGGCAGGGCGCGGATCTGCCGCGTGGCTTCGTAGCCGTCCAGATTGGGCATCTGGATGTCCATCAGGATCAGGTCATACTGGCCGGGGGCCGCCTGCTTTATCTTTTGGACGGCGACTGCGCCGTCCTCGGCGGTATCCACCACAAAACCGGCTTCTTTCAGGATCTCCAGTGCGATCTCTCGGTTCAGCTCGTTGTCTTCCACCAGCAGGAGCTTCTTCCCCTTGAGGTCGGCCGCAGTGGGTTGAGCGGGCTTGGAGGCAGGCTCTGCACGGAACGGTTCGGCCAGAACGCGGCGCAGCTCCGAGAGGAAGAGCGGCTTTTCGCAGAACGCGGTCACTCCGGCGGCACGGGCCTCGTCCTCGATGTCCGCCCAGTCGTAGGCGGTCAGGATGATGATGGGGCAGCGATTCCCGATCACCTTGCGGATCTGCCGCACGATCTCGATGCCGTTCATGTCGGGGATCAGCCAGTCGATGATGTAGACGCTGAACTCATCGCCCTGCTCCACCGCATATTTGGTGCGGATGACCGCTTCCTTGCCGGAGATCGTCCACTCCGGCCGCATCCCGATCTTGGACAGCATGGTGCTGATGTTCAGGCAGGTGTTGGTATCGTCGTCTGCCACCAGGGCGCGCAGCCCTTCCAGCTGGGGGAGCTGCTTAGGCTCCGCCTTCTGCCCGCTGCGTGTGAAGCAGAGGGTCACGATGAACTCGCTGCCCTTGCCCGGCTCGCTCGTGAGGGCGATGGTGCCGCCCATCAGATCCACGATGTTCTTGGTGATGGACATTCCCAGGCCGGTGCCCTGAATGCCGCTGACGGTGGAGCTTTCCTCCCGGCTGAACTCCTCGAAGATGTGCTTCTGAAACTCTTCGCTCATGCCGATGCCGTTGTCCTTGATGCGGAACTCATAGCAGACGCAGCCCTTGGGCGCACCGTTCTTCTGGGCGATGCGGATGCTGATCATGCCGCCGGTGGGGGTGAACTTGATGGCGTTGGACAGGATGTTCAGCAGGATCTGGTTCAGCCGCAGCGGGTCGGTGATGATGTCCTCATCCTCGATGTCCATGGTATCAATGAAGAGCGACAGCCGTTTGGCCGCGACATTGGGCTGGATGATGGAGCGCACATCGTGGACAAGGTCGGGCAGATGCACCGCCTTTTCCTCGATCTTGACCTTGCCGCTCTCGATGCGGCTCATATCCAGCACATCGTTGATGAGGGAGAGCAGATGCTGGCTGGAGGTGGAGATCTTTTTCAGGTAGTCCAGCACCTGCTCGCGGTTGTCGATGTGGGTCGCCGCCAGCGAGGTGAAGCCGATGATGGCGTTCATCGGGGTGCGGATATCGTGGCTCATGTTGAACAGAAACTCCCGCTTGGCGCGGTTGGCCGCGCCCTCGTGCCGGAGCGCGATCTCCAGTTTGCGATTCTGCTCTTCCAGCTGGGTCTGATACTTCTTCTCCTGCTCCTTTTTCTGCTGCTCCATCTCCTGCACCGAGCGCCGGCGCAGCATCTGCAAGACCGAAACGAGCAGGATGTAACAGACCAGCGCCGTTAAGACCAGCGTGAGCGACTCGTGGAACACGGCTTTTTCATCCGTGTACGCATAGAGGTCGAACGACTGGCCGTGGCTGTACATGCCGAAATAGCAGCCGGAGCCGTTCCAGCCGTGGGTGTGCGTCAGCTTTTCCGCAAGCCCAGTGGTGCGGATCTCCTGCACCGGCGGGCTGTCGGTGGTGTCCTGCCCGATCAGCTCCGGGCGGTTGGACGCAATGACCTGATTGCTCTGCACGATGAACAGGGTGCCGCTGGTCTCTTCCGGGTAGCCGTCCAGAATGCTCTGGACCGACAGTGCCGTCCCCTCGACAAATTTGGCCGGGGTGCAGCGATAGGCCAGCAGGATGACCTCCTGGTGGTCGGCCCGGTGTGCCGCTACATCCACGGCAGACCCGTCTGCCAGCAGAACGCGCTTCAGGTAGGTCTTCTGCGGGAAGCGGAAGACGTCCAGCGCGGTCTCCTTTTTGAGCTGGTCTTCCAGCTGGGCATAGCCGATGCCGTTCGCTGTGTACTCACACAGGAGCGTGCCGTCCGGGCGCAGCACGGAAATGCCGGTGAGCCAGAGCGTCTCGGTCTGCTGTTTCAGGCAGTGCGGGTCGGAGAGGTCGAGTGCGGCGTCACCGGCCAGCTGGTGCACCGAGACTGCCGTGCGGCGGAGCGTTTTGGCCGTGACGGTATCGTTGTACTGCTCAAAACTGGTGGACTGCGATTTGACGAACTCGATCGTCTGGCAGAAATGCTCTTCGGTCACATGCAGGGCTTTCCAGCCGGAGGCCAGGACGACCCCCGCCATGAGGAACACACCGACGAGAACGTAGAGCACCCAGGTTCGCATGTCCGGCGTGGTTTTGTTGTTACGCGTCAATGGTGTCCACCTCCAGATACTGCGAAGCATGGTCCAGGTATTTGCCGACGATCCGTTCCAGTGTGCCGTCCTCGCGCATCTGCGCGAAGGTATCATTCAGCTGGTGGTCCAGCCCGCGGCTGTCATTTTTGGCAAAGGCAACGCCCAGCCCGGTGACCAGCAGCGGCTCTTCGAGGATGCGGAACACCGCGTAGTTGTCTTTCATGTATTGCAGGATGGCCGTCTCGTGGGCGGCGATGGCGTCCACATAGCCGCAGGCCAGCATGGCATACTGCACACTGCGGTCTTCGATGCTGAATACCTCGACGGTCTGCGGGATGCGCGGGTCGGAGCCGCTGAGGAAGATGCCCTCTGGCTTGGAGGTGCTCTGCACCATAACGGTCTTCCCGGCAAGGTCGCTGAGGGACTGGATGCTGCTGTCGGCGTTCACGGCCACGACCTGACGGCTCACCATGTAAGGCCCGGCCCACCGGTAGAGCGTTTCGCGGCCCTGCATGGAAAAGCAGCCCCAGATGCAGTCGATGGCGCCGCTTTCCAAAAGGGCGGTCTTCTGCTCCCAGTCGATGACTTCAAATCGTGCAGCGTATCCCATGCGGCGGAATGCCTCGGTGGCAATCTCCACATCGATCCCGGCCGGGGTGCCGTCATTGTTCAGATAAATATAGGGCGGGTAGGTGTCGCTTCCGATGAGGATCTGCGGCAGATCGCTGTTCGTCGCGTCCGTTCCGCCGCAGGCAGTCAGACCGCCGAGGACCGCCGAGGCCGCCAGCAGGGTGCATCCGTTCAGGAATGCACGGCGTGAGAGGATGTGTTTCATGGGGGCTTTCGTTCTCCTGTTGTTATTGCGTCCGCTGCTGCAACTGGACTTTCAGGTCGGTCTGCATATCCGTCAGGCATTGCAGCAGCAAGGGGTTGAACGCTCCGCACTCGCCGTTCAGGATCATCTGCACGGCTTTTTCGTGGGAGAAGGCTTTTTTGTAGCAGCGTTCGCTGGTCAGTGCATCGTACACGTCGGCCAGCGCGACCAGCTGTGCGCTGATGGGAATTTCATCGCCCTTCAGCCCATCCGGGTAGCCGCGCCCGTCCCAGCGCTCGTGGTGCCAGCGGGCAATCTCGTAGGCGGTCTGCAGCAGCGGCTGCTCGTTGAAGTTTCCCAGCTGGTGCAGCATCTCGGCCCCCAGCATACTGTGGGTCTTGATGACCTCGTATTCTTCCGGGGTCAGCTTGCCGGGTTTGTTGAGGATCTTTTCGTCGATGCCGATCTTGCCGATGTCGTGCAGGGCGGAGGCCAGCGGGATGTTGTCCTGCTGCTCGGCGGTGATGGGGTACTGGCTGCTGATCTCCAGCAGGCGGTGGAGCAGCAGCTCGGTGATGATGCGGATGTGCAGCACATGGGCACCGCTTTCGCCGTTGCGGAACTCCACGATATGGCTCAGCACACCCACCAGCGTATCCGTATTATTTTCACGAGCGCGGATCTGGTCCGACACCATCTGCACCAGCCGCCGCTGCTTGGCGTACAGCTTGATGGTGTTGGTCACGCGGCGGTAGACGATGCGCGCATCGAAGGGGCGGTTGACGTAATCGCTGGCTCCCAGCTCATAGGAGCGCCGGATCGCGTCGTCGGAGTCGTCGCTGGAGATCATGATGACCGGGATGTCCTCGATGGTGTGGTTGGCGTTCATGGCCTTGAGCACCTCGAAGCCATTCATGACCGGCATGTTGATGTCCAGCAGCACCAGTGCGATGTTCCCGGCCTCCGCCTGCATTTTTTCCAGGCATTCTTGTCCGTTTTCTGCTTCAAGAATGCTGTAATCGCCGCCCAGGATCTCCTTTAGTATCATGCGGTTCATTGCGGAGTCATCCACAAGTAAGATCTGCGACTTCTTCTGTAAAAGCTTTTCCAGCGCTGCAAGACTATGCCCCGGAACCTCCACCATGACGGCATTCTTGCGGCCCTTTGCCTGATACATCAGCCGGTCTGCCCGGCGAACCGCATTCTCCATCGAGTCGGTGATGGCCTGCATCGTTCCGCCGATGCTCAGTGAGAGGCGAAAATGCGAATAACCGGGTACAGTAGCCTGCTGCACGGCGGCTCTGATCTGCTCCAGCTTGGCTTGCAGGATGTCGCTCGGAATGCCGGGCAGCACCAGCAGAAATTCATCCCCGCCGTAGCGGATGAGCAGGTCGGCGTTTCGGATGCAGGAGCGGATGGCATTTGCCGCTGCTTCCAGCGCCAGATCTCCGGCGTGATGCCCATAGGTGTCGTTGCAGATCTTGAAATCGTCCACATCGATCAGCGCGATGCCTGCGGGGCCGACGATACGGGATGCGATATCCTCATAGTAGCGGCGGTTGTATGTGCCAGTCAAGGCATCGTGGTAAAGTTTTGCACGGTAGCTCTCGGTTGTTTCTTGAAGCTTTTCCTCGGTTTCGGCCTGCATCTTTTCCGTGTTGGAGCGCTCGAACTGCCTTTGCAGGTGACCGATCAGCAGAATGTTCGCAGCGATACCAAGGCCGATCACGATGAGCTTTTGAAGGTTCAAAGAGGTGTAAAGAAAAAAGCTGTGGTCGGTAGAAAAGAAAAACGCGGAGTATAGGAATGCAATGAGGCCGCTTACGATTCCTGCTGCATAGCCGCATTGCACGAGCGCAGCAGAAAGAACAACAAAAAGCACGATATTTGGATTTGGAATATGAAAATTCCAGACGATCAGGCAGGCGCTCAATTGGGCAAGTGCCGATAGCAACATAGGCTGAATTTTATTTGGCTGTTGTTCCATATGCAATACCATCCAATCCTTTGATTCATCATGATTGCTCTCTCACAAAAAAGAGCAGGGCCGCAAATGGGCGGCCCTGCCAGGTCGTGGGTGTCGGTCATCTGCGAAACCGTGCGATTCCACTATTTATTTTCGGGGGGGGGTAACGCGGAAGCGCTTGACGGTCTGTTCCAGCGCGTCGATGTCCACGGGCTTGGACAGATGCTCGTCCATCCCGGCTTCCTTGCTCTTCTGCATATCTTCCAAAAAGGCGTTGGCCGTCATGGCGAGGATGGGGATGACCCGGCCCAGCGGGTTTTCGCTGCTGCGGATGCGGCGGGTGGCCTCCAAGCCATCCATTACCGGCATCTGCACATCCATCAGGATCATGTCATACTCGCCGGGCTTGACGCGGACAAAGGCATCCACAAGCTCCTGCCCATTGGGGTAAATTTTGCAGTGTGCGCCCTTGGATTCCAGCAGCAGCTCCAGGATCTCGGCGTTGATGGCGTTGTCCTCAGCGCAGAGGAAGTTCATCCCGCACAGGGGAGAGACGTCCTCCGGCTCCTCCGGGAGCGCCTGCGCCTTTGGCACCGCGTCCGCTTCGGTGTCGATGGGAAATTCCAGCACGACCTCAAAGCGGGTGCCCTTGCCGGTGGCACTCTCCACGCTGATGGAGCCGCCCATCAGGTCCACGATGTTCTTGGTGATGGCCATGCCCAGACCCGTGCCCTGCACCTTGTTGGTGCCGGAGCGCTCTTCGCGGGTAAAGGGGTCAAAAAGGGTCTTCTGGTAAGCCTCGCTCATGCCGATGCCGTCATCCTGCACCACAAAGCGGTATTTGGCGTAGTGCTCGTTCCGGGGCAGCTCTTCGACCTCGAACCGGATGTGCCCGCCGCGGGGGGTATACTTGACCGCATTGGAGAGAATGTTCATCAGCACCTGATTCAGGCGGGTGGGGTCGGCCAGCAGGTTTTCGTGCCGGAGATGGGTGGAGACGGTGAAGGTCTGCGCCTTTTCGCTGGCCTGTGCGCGGATCATCGTGCTGAGCTGGTCGAGCTGCTGGGAAAGGTGCATCGGCTCAACGCTCAGGGTGGTCTTGCCGCTCTCGATGCGGCTCATATCCAGAATGTTGTTGATGATGCCCAGCAGCAGCTGGCCGGAGCTTTCCAGCTTGTGCAGGTGTTCGGCCAGCTTTTCCGGCTGGTCCAGCTCGTTCTCCATCAGGGTCGTCAACCCGACGATGGCGTTCATGGGGGTGCGGATATCGTGGCTCATGTTGGAGAGAAAGTCGGTCTTGGCCTGGCTGGCGCGCTCGGCCGCGTGCAGCGCCTCGGCGGCAATGGTCTGCGCCCGCTTCATCTCGTCGTTTGCCTGCGTCAGCTGGATGTTATACTGCTCCAGACGGAGGTTCGCTTCTTTTTCTGCTTGCAGTTCCTGCTGCTGCTTTTGCCGCAGGAGAAACCAGCCGACGAAAAACGCCGTGACCGAGAACACCACGGCAAAGCTGACCATGACGAGTGTGACGAGATTGACCAGCTTCTGCGTATTCACGGCCACATATTTTGCCGGGACGAGGAACGCCAGCGTCCATTGGGCGTTTTCCATCTGCTTGAGCGCATAGTAATACTCGGTCCCGTCCAGCACGGCGTTGGAATAACAGGAGCCTGTGCGGGCAAGCCGCTCCTTTGCTGCTGCAAAGGAAGAACCGTGCAGATAGGACATCTGGGAGAGCACGGTGTATACGTTGTGCCCCTTCAGCAGCTCGGCATCGTTGGCGTTGAACAGCTTGAAGCCGTCGTTATCCAGCACATAGACGCTGTTGTTATTTTCGTAGGCGTCGCAGCGGAAATAATCGTTCAGCTGGGTCATGCTCTGCGAAATGCCAAAGTAGCGCAGGGTGATCTCGCCGGTCTCGCTTTGCAGGGTGAGGGGAGTGGAGAGCAGTTCCAGAAACACCATGCGGGAATCGTCCGCAGTCAGGGAGTTGGAAACGTAGCTGACCCGCTCCGGTGCGCTTTCCAGATAGGTAATTCCTCGCAGCAGCCCCATGCGGCCATGCGCGGTATAATAATGTCCGGCAGCATCCACGGCAACCAGCTCGATCTGCTTTTCTTTGTAATTGGCAAGCTCGGACAGCTTTTCCAGATAGGAAAACAGATCATCGGTCGTCTCCATGGACGTATAGGCCAGATAATTGCACTGCACGTCCACATCGTCCCAGTGGTTGTCGATCACATCCTCCAGACTACGGAACATCTGGTGGGTGACTTCTTCCATCTGGCTCAGCCGTTCGTGGTAGACAAGGTTTTGGATGTAGGTCTGGCTCATGACAAAAAGGGTCAGGGTCAACACGATGATGACAAAGCCGAAGCCCACAAACAGCTTTTTATAGATTTTGTTGTTCACATCCAGTATCTCCTGTCCGTTTGATTCAACTCCATGCGGTGTCTGCCCGGCTGATGGTGGTGTAAGCACCAAAGAAGGCTTTTGCGGCATCCATGCCCACCACGCCGCTGTCCACGACATCGGCTTCGGCTGCCAGCTGCTTGCTCACGCCGCAGATGGCCACCTGATAGGTCTTGCCCGCTTCCGGCTGCACGGGGCTGACCAGCACATAGGGGTAGCCCTTACCATTGCCGTAGGCGTCGTAGCCCGTGGCCAGCAGGTCGTTGATCTGCTGCCCGGTCAGGGTGACGGTCTGGATGGTACGGTTCCAGCCGGTGGGCAGGATGACAGAAAGGTCGTAATCCGTAATATCCTTGGCGTACAGTTTGGCAGCTACGCCGTAGTGGTTCTGCTCGGTGGGGTTGCCGGGGATCCAGGTGCTCAGCGAGACCAGCGCAAGGTCGCTGCCGGTGGCCTGTGCAAAGCAGCGACCCACCAGCATGGCGCAATCCTCCTGCGAAAGTTCTTCGGTGACGGTGATGGTATCCGGGGTGTTGTTCACCACACTGTCCTGATCCTCGTCCAGCTGCCGGATCACATCCTCCATGGTGGCGTTGCCCTTCATAAAGTCCAGCATTTTAAGGCCGGTGGTCACGATGGTGTTTTCCCAGCCGGAAT
>OGRA01003084.1_pt1 | contig 13121 bp, 12 predicted proteins | sample 1553351 | NCBI WGS metagenome assembly OGRA01 (sample SAMEA2580056, study PRJEB22360) | human gut metagenome | biome: human gut; feature: human-associated habitat; material: faeces | place: Denmark | collected 2008/2010
CCCAAAGGCTTTGCCCGCCTGATTTCTTCCCCCGTAGCAGTACAACGCAATGCTGTGTTCCCAGTTGCCACGTTCGGGGTGGGCATGGCTCCGCTATTCACCGTTATAGCCCTGTGGGTGGGGGCGCTCCTGGCGGGGGGATTCCTGCGTACTGGGGTTTCTCCGAATGTGGGCCAACGCTACCTGGCCAACATTGCAGCCCGGAAACATCCTGATGCAGCCGCTGCGGCGGATACGATGGAAAAAACGGTGCTGGACACGGGCTGGGACGGCGCATGGTTCCGCAGAGCCTACGACGCGTTCGGCGCGCCCGTCGGCAGTAAGGACTGCGCCGAGGGGCAGATCTTCATCGAGCCGCAAGGAATGTGTGTCATGGCCGGGATCGGCAGGGAAACAGGCGAAGCCGAAAAAGCGCTCCAGAGCGTCAAGGAACGGCTCGACAGCGAATTCGGCATCGTCCTTCTGCAGCCGGCCTACACAAAATATTATCTGAATCTCGGCGAGATCAGCTCGTATCCGCCCGGATACAAGGAAAACGCAGGTATTTTCTGCCACAACAACCCATGGATCACCTGCGCGGAAGCTGTTCTGGGGCACGGCGCACGCGCGTTTGAGACTTACCGGAAGATCTGCCCCGCCTATCTGGAATCCGTCAGCGAGGTTCACCGCACAGAGCCCTATATCTACAGCCAGATGGTCGCGGGCAAGGACGCGCCGACGTTCGGCGAAGCCAAAAACAGCTGGCTGACCGGCACAGCCGCATGGACATTCGTGTCGATCTCGCAGGCCATTCTCGGTGTGCAGCCGGAGCTGGACGGGCTGCGGATCGACCCGTGCATCCCGCCAGAATGGACGCTTCTGACACTGACGCGGCGCTTCCGCGGCGCGCAGTACCGCATCACGGTCGAAAATCCGGACGGCGCGGAGCACGGCGTGCGGGAGCTGTATGTGGACGGCGTACAGCAGACCGGAAACCTGATCGCGCCCGCCGCGCCGGGCAGCGTTGTTTCGGTACGCGTGGTTCTGGGAGACTGAGATGGCGTTTCGAGAGGATTTTGTCTGGGGCGCGGCGTCAAGCGCGTATCAGACTGAGGGCTTCCCGTCCGCGGATGGCGGCGGGGAGAGCATCTGGGACGCATTCTGCCGCCAGCCCGGCGCAATTGCCAACGGTGAGGACGGTTCGGTTGCCTGCGACGGCTACCACCGCTTTGCAGAGGACATTGGGCTTTTAGCCTCGCTCGGCTTATCCGCTTACCGGTTTTCGACAAGCTGGGCGCGGATCGACCCGAACGGCGACGGCCATTGGAACGAGTCGGGGCTCCGGTACTATGACCGTGTCGTGGACTGCTGTCTTGCAAACGGCGTTACGCCATGGATGACGCTCTATCACTGGGAGCTGCCGCAGGCGCTGGAGGAAAAGGACGGCTGGCAGAATTCTGAGACAGCGGCGGCCTTTTCCCGCTTTGCAGCCATGATGGCAGCGCATTTCGAGGGCCGCGTTTCCCACTTTATCACGCTCAACGAGCCGCAGATCGTGCTCAAGCTTGGATACGCGGACGGTATTCACGCACCGGGGAAGCGGCTTTCGCTTCCGGAACTCGTTTCGTGCTGGAAAAACCTCATGCTGGCGCACGGACTTTCCTTCCGGGCCATCCGGAAAGCCGCGCCGGAAGCTTTGATTGGCATTGCCTCCACCGGCAAGCTCTGCTATCCGCACAGCCCCGCCGACGAGGACGCCGCGCGGCAGGAGACCTTCCGCCTGACAGATTCCGACTGGATGTTTACGCACGCGATCGTTTTAGACGCCGTGTGCCTTGGCCGCGATGAACCGGAGGCGGGAGCGCTTCGCAAACTTTTAAGCGAAGTTACGCCGGAGGAATGGGACACGATGCACGCTGTCCCGGATTTCATCGGCGTCAATTCGTACAACGGCAGCGAGATCGCCGCCGGGCCGGATGGCGCGCCGGTTTATCTGCCGCAGCCGCAGGGCTTTGCCTGCACGGCGCTCAAGTGGCCCATCACGCCGGAAATTATGGAGTACGGCTATGCGTTCCTCTATGAACGCTACCAGCTGCCGCTCTATGTGACGGAGTGCGGACTGAGCTGCAACGACCACATATTCCTGGACGGGCAGGTCCACGACGCGGATCGGATCGATTTTCTGCACCGCTATTTACTTGCGCTTTACAGAGGATGTGAACGGGCAGACATCCGCGGCTTTTTCCACTGGTCGCTGACCGACAATTTTGAGTGGCACAGCGGCTATGCCGAGCGCTTTGGCCTGATCTATGTCGACTATCCGACGCAAAAACGGATTTTGAAGGACAGCGCGCGCTGGTATGCGCAGACCGTCCGGGAAAACGGTAAAAATCTGCAGCGTCTGATTTCAGCAGCGCAAACGCACTGAAACGTACAAATGCCCCGCGATCCGGATGGAACGCGGGGCGTTGGTTTTGGTTTCTTACATTCTTTCCGGTGCGGAGAAGCCGAGCAGGTCGATGCACGTCTCCAGAACGCCGCGGGTCAGTTCGATAAGCGCGGCGTAGCTGGCCTGTTTGGCTGCGTCCGGCTCTGTGAGGATCTTGACATCGTGATAGAACTTGTTCGCGGCTGTCGCAAGCTCGTAGATATACGCGCAGACGGCGTTCGGCGCGGAATCGCGGTAGGCCGTCCAGAGCGCGTCCGACATACGGCTGAGCACGAGCATGAGCTGCTTCTGCTCCGCACTCTCAGGCGGCAGGAGCTGCGCGCCCGAAACAGGCTTTCCGTATTTCGCCAGAATGGACTTGATACGCACGATGGTATACAGAATATACGGGCCGGTGTTGCCCTCGAACGACGAGAAGCGGTCGAGGTCGAACACATAATCCTTCGTCGGCAGATTGCTGAGGTCGCCGTATTTGAGCGCCGCCATGGCGATGCATTTTGCCGTCTGCGGAAGCTCCTCGTCGGATACGGTCTGGTTCTCTTTGATCTTGCTGGTCACGTAATCCGTCACGTCCGCAATGAGCGTTTCCAGACGCATGACGCCGCCCGCACGGGTCTTGAAGGGCTTGCCGTCCTTGCCGTTCATCGTGCCGAAGCCGATGTGGCCGAGCTGCGTGTCCGCGCTGACAAGCCCGGCCTTCTTCGCCACGCGGAAGACCTGCTCAAAGTGCAGGTTCTGCCGTTTGTCGGTCAGGTACATATATTTCTGCGGGTGATAATCCTGCTCACGCTGGACGATGGTGGCAAGGTCGGTCGTGGCGTAGAGCGTCGCGCCGTCTGATTTGACGAGAATGCAGGGCGGGACCTCCTTCGCGTCCGTCTCCTCCTGCACCGGCACGACCAGCGCGCCCTCTGATTCCACGCAAAGCCCCTTTGCCTTGACGGTTTCGAGCATCTGCGGGATATACTTCTGCGCGTCGCTCTCGCCGAGCCACACATCAAAGCTCACGCCGAGATTGTCATAGTTGCGCTTGAGGTCTTCAACGGACACGCGCAGGATATGCTGCCAGAGTGCGCGCTCGCCGCGTTCGCCGTGCTGGAGGCGGAAGGTCTCCTCATGCGCGCGGGCGGCGAAGGCTTCGTCCTCCTTGCTGCGGGCGCTGGCGGCGGGGTAAATGCGTTCAAGCTCGGAGATCGTGAACGGCGCTTCGGCGGGGTATTCGCCGGTGTAGTCCGGGTCAAAGTATGGAAGGCCCGGCTTTTCATCCTGCAGCTGCGCCATGATCAGGCCCATCTGCAATCCCCAGTCGCCCAGATGGATATCGCCGATCACATGATTGCCGAAGAACCGGTAAATGCGCTTGAGCGATTCGCCGATGATGGCGCTGCGCAGATGGCCGACATGCGGGGGTTTGGCCACGTTCGGCCCGCCGTAGTCCAGCACGATGGTGCAGGCATTGGGATCATCCTGCGCGCCGTAGTGCGGGGTTTGTGCCATTTCGCGCAGATAGGAATCCAGATACCCCTCGGAGATCTTCAGATTCAAAAAGCCCGGCATGACAGCTTCGGCGCTGGAAAACATCTCATTTTTGCCCAGCGCGTCCAGAACCGCGTTTGCGATCTGGATGGGGGCCTTGTGGTACTGCTTCGCGGCAGCCAGCGCGCCGTTGCACTGGTACTCGCAGAGGTCGGGGCGGTTGGAAAGCGTCGCCTTGCCGTAGGCCGCGTCGAATCCGGCCCGCTCAAACGCGCCCGCCAGCTGCTCAGAGATCAGATCGATCAGAAATTTCATGCGTGTCACCTTTATCCTGTCATAATTTTTTACATTATAACAGACGCCGCCGCGGTTGTACAGAGGCAAAAACGCGGTTAAAACGGGCCGTGCCGCCCTTACGGGCGGCACGGTTTGTATTCGGGGAATGACGGAGCTTTGCGCTGCGGATTAATCGTAAACCAGCAGGGCGATCATCTCGTCGTCGATGTTGGAGGCGTCGTACCACTGCGCACCGGTGTCGACGTCTTCAACAGCTTCGCCGTTGGCAGCCTTGACAGCCAGCGCAACAGCCTGATAGCCGATCTGATACGGATCCTGCGTGACGGAGCCGTAGAACCAGCCCTGACGGACAGCGTTCTTCTGGGCAGCGCCTGCGTCAAAGCCGGCGACGACCAGACCCGCGTACTTGCCGCCCTCAGCCAGATCCTCGCCGTCGGAGACAGCAGCCAGGAAGCCGGTGACAGCACCCTCGTTGGAGCAGAAGATCGCAACGGGGTTCATGCCCAGCAGGGAGTTGGCAGCGGTCTGAACAGCGGTAGCCTCGGTGGTAGCGGAGATGGCGACCTCGATGATGATGGCGGGAGCGTCGACCTTCTTTTCCCACTTGGCGTGGCCTTCGATGGAGACCTTGCCGGGCTGATAGGTCTCGGCGATCTTGGCCATCTCATTGACGAAGCCAGTGGTACGGCCGGTGACGGAAGCGGAGACAGCGTCCTGAGACAGGCAGCCGATGATGACGGGGTTGTCGGAGGTCGCGTTCTTCATGGCCTCGACAACCGTCTCGTTCTCATTGAACTTGTCGGCAGCGATGGCGGCAGCGTTTTCGTTGTTGGTGCAGGCGGTCGCCTTGACAGCGCCGGTGGTGTCGCCGGGAACGCCGGAGTCAAAGCCGATGACGGGGATGTTCTTCTCTGCGCATTCTTCCAGGATCTCGGTGACAGCGTCGGTAGACAGGGCAGCCAGCGCCATGGCCTTGGGATTCTTGGCAAGCTCGGTCTTGACCATGTTGACCTGTGCGTCAATCTCAGTCTCGGAAGCGGGGCCGTCGAAGTAGATCTCTACGCCGAGATCCTTGGCAGCGTCCTCGGAGCCCTTGGCGACTGCCTGCCAGAACTGATGCTGGAAGCCCTTCGCCATGACGGGGATGTACATCTTTTCGCCGGTGGTCTCCTCAGCGGGAGCCGGATCCTCGGTCTTGGTTTCTTCGGTTGTGGTCTGTTCGGTCTTGGTGTCGGTGGTTTCGGTCTTGGCCGGTTCCGTCTTGGCCGCGCAGGCAGCCAGAGCGAGAACCATGACCAGTGCCAGAAGCAGAGCGATCAGTTTTTTCATTTGGTGATTCCTCCTAAATTATTTTATCAAACACGATTTCCGTGCTTAATACAGGATGATGCGGGCCTCAGCCCTTCTTGACGCGGTTGGCAGCCTTCGTTCTCGCGATATCGAGCAGGACAGCGCCGATGACGACTGCGCCGGTGAGGAACGTCTGCCACGGGGCCTGCAGGCCGCAGTTGGCAAGGCCGGTCTTGAGGACGGACATGATGAACACGCCGATGAGCGTGCCGACCATCGTGCCGGAGCCGCCGGACATGGACGTGCCGCCGATGATGACGCCGGTGATGCCGTTCATTTCCTGGCCTGCGCCGGTGCCCGGAGTGATGGTGGTGTAGGCAGCGGCATAGAACAGGGCGCACATGCCGATGAAGAAGCCGGAGAGCGTATAGACCGCGACCTTCCAGTTGTCGACCTTGATGCCGGACAGGCGGGTCGCCTCTTCGTTGGAGCCGATGGCATAGACATAGCGGCCGAACTTGGTCTTATGCAGGATCAGCGCTGCGATGATGAAGAAGCCGAGCAGCCAGAACGCGCCGACCGGGAAGCCCCTGACGCCGAACAGCTCCGCACGGATGAAGACCTTCTTGAACCAGCCGCCGACTTCGGCGGTGGCGGTGGGCCAGGTCTGGGACTGCACCTTGGTGATGATGGAGCCGAGGCCGGCGGCCATCATCTGCGTGCCAAGGGTCGCGATGAAGGGGGGCAGCTTGAGCTTGGCGATCAGAACGCCGTTGGCAAAGCCGAACGCGATGCCCACAAACAGCGTCAGCACGATCGCGAGGATCAGCGGCCAGCCCTGCTTGAACGCGTAGCCGCCCAACAGCGCCGCGCACATCATGACCGTGCCGAGCGACAGGTCGATGCCGCCGGTGATGATGATGAACGTCACGCCGAAGGCCATAAAGCCGATATAATAGCTGGATTCGAGAATATTCTTGACCGTATCGAGCGTCAGGAAGTTATTGCCGAAGATTGAAAACACGATATACAGAATGACCAGCGCAGCAGGCGCGAGCAACTTCTGCATATCCAGCTTTTTCTTACCTACGTTTTCCATAATGATTACCCCACTTCTCTCTTGGTTGCATATGTCATGATGGTTTCCTGCGTGGCCTCGGAGATATCGAGTTCACCGGTGACGTGACCCTCGCACATGACGATCACGCGGTCGGACAGGCGGAGCAGCTCCGGCATATCGGAGGAGATCATGATGATGGACTTGCCTTCCTCTGCCAGCTGCGTCATCAGCTTGTAAATCTCGCTCTTCGCACCGACGTCGATGCCGCGCGTCGGCTCGTCGAAGATCAGCACGTCGCAGTCGCGCAGGATCCATTTGGAAATGACGACCTTCTGCTGGTTGCCGCCGGAGAGGCTGCCGACGCGGGCGCGGACAGACGGCGTTTTCGTGCGGATCTGTTCGGCGTGCTCCTGCGCAAGCCGCTGCGCCTTTTTGTCATGAACAAACGGGCCCTTGAAGATCTGCTCCAGGCTCGGCAGAACGGTGTTGTCCGCAACGGACAGGTTCAGGCACAGGCCGTAGCGCTTGCGATCCTCGGAGAGATAGCCGATGCCGTAGCGGACGGCGTCCTTCGGGCTGCGGATCTTCACATCTTTTCCGTTTACCCGGATCGTACCGGAATCCATCGGGTCTGCGCCGCAGATCAGGCGCATCGTCTCGGTACGTCCCGCGCCGACCAGACCGGCGAAGCCAAGAATCTCGCCCTTGCGGAGCTTAAAGGAAACGTCCTTCACATCGAGAGAGTTCAGATGCTCGGCCTCAAGCACGACGGGCGCGTCGGGCGGGCACATGGACTTTGTTTTCGGCTCCTCATAGATCGTACGGCCGACCATGAGCCGGATGACTTCGGAGATTTCCGCCGTGGGGGTGTCGAGCGTGGCGACATACTGGCCGTCGCGCATGACGGTGATGCGGTCGGTGATGCGCTTGAGCTCATCCATGCGGTGCGAGATATAGATGATGCCGACGCCGGTCTTCTTGAGCTGCCGGATGAAGACGAACAGGTCGTCGATCTCCGTGTCGGTCAGGACGGCGGAAGGCTCGTCGAGGATGAGCAGTCTTGTGTTCTCATGGGACAGCGCCTTTGTGATCTCGACCATCTGCTGCTTCGCGACCGACAGCGTCTTGACGACGGCCTTCGGGTCAAGCTCCAGATGCAGCTTGTCGAACAGCTCCTGCGTCATGGCGTTCTGCTTTGCTTTGTCGACGAGCAGGCCCTTCATGGGCTCGCGGCCGATATAGATGTTTTCCGCCACAGTCAGGTGCTGCATGAGGTTCAGCTCCTGATGGACGATGCAGATGCCGAGCGCCTGCGCGTCGCGCGGGCCGTGGATCTCGACATGCTTTCCAAAGAATTCGATCGTTCCGCCGTCGCTCGGGTAGATGCCGGTCAGCACCTTCATAAGCGTCGACTTGCCGGCGCCGTTTTCGCCGACCAGCGCCATGACCTCACCCTCGCGGACCTCCAGCTGCGCATTGTCCAGCGCGTGGACGCCCGGGAAGTATTTCTGGATACCGGTCATTCTGAGAATCGTTTCGGCCATCTTTCTTTCACATTCCCCTTTCTCCTGCGGCGTGTTTTCCTGCTTGTGGAAAACGAAACGTTTTGCTCTTGCAGCGCGCAAAGCCGTTTCGCGCCGGGCGGAGCCCTTCCCTTCCGGGAAACTGGCGAGAGGCTGCGCTCTCGTGCCGCTTCGGGCGGCACTCCTTCCTTACAGTCTCCATTGTAGCAGGCCTGCGGTGGAACAGGCATGAAAATTGTCCACAAAAAGGTGAAAATTGTGCGTTGAAATTATACAAATTTTTTATTCCTCCGGGGATATGACGAAAACCCGCGGCCCACGTTTCTGTCCGTTCTCACTCGGACAGGCCGTTCCCAAAAACTTTCTTGCTGCATGGGCTTGCGCGGGGGGAGAATTTGGAGTATAATTCAAATCATCTATAAGTATCAGTGGGAGAATGACTGTATGGCTATGATCCGTGAATTCTTCCAGAATCTTCTGTATCAAGTCCCTTCTATCGGGATTTCAGATATTGTCGATATCCTGGTCGTTTCGATAATCTTCTATTCGCTCCTGCGTCTGATCCGCTCGACGAGCGCAGCGCGCGTGGCCCGCGCGATCTTGCTGCTGCTGGCCATCACGCTGCTGACGGACGTGCTGAATCTCTATACATTAAACTGGCTGCTCAACAAGATCCTTGAGGTCGGCGCGATCGCGCTCATCATTGTGTTCCAGCCGGAGCTTCGCCGCGCGCTTGAGCGTGTCGGCGCGCAGCTGCATTTCCATCTGCTCTCGTCCGAATCGGGCGCGACCACCGAGCAGAGCGCCATCTCCGCCACGGTGCAGGCCTGCGAGATCATGTCGCGTGAGCGTGTCGGCGTCCTGCTGATTTTCGAGCGCGAAACGCCGCTCGACGAGTATTTCAAGACCGGCACCATCGTCGACGCGCAGTTGTCCGAGCAGCTGCTGCGCAATCTCTTCTTTAAAAACTCGCCCCTGCACGACGGCGCGGTCATTGTCCGCGGCGGCCGTGTGGCTGCGGCGGGGGGGGTCTTTTTTGCGCTCGTGGTTTTGTCATGCCGCTGAGCGACAATCCGCACCTGCCGAGCGACCTCGGTACGCGCCACCGCGCAGGCGTTGGCACGAGCGAGGTTTCCGACGCGGTCGTCGTGATCGTCTCGGAGGAAAACGGCACGATCTCCGTCGCCATCGGCGGGATGCTCAAGCGCCATCTGGCCCCCCAGACGCTGCAGCGGCTGCTGTCCAATGAGCTGCTCGCGGACGAGGCCGAGAAGAAGACGCTGCTCAAACGGCTCGCCGGCTGCTTCAGCAGGAAGGACGGTTCCAAATGAAAAGTAAGCTCTTCTCCCTGATCGTCTCTGTCCTTGCGGCCATGTGCCTGTGGGTCTACGTCATGACCGTCGTGAACCCGGACGTCGATCTGACCATCGGCAATATCCCCGTGACGTTCTCCGGCGCGGAGGTCCTGCGCGAGGATCACGGGCTTGTCATCACCGGCGACTATCAGGAGTTCGTCTCCGTGCATTTTTACGGCAAAAACGCTGATCTCAAGACGCTCGACCAGCATAAGGACGAGCTGAAGGCCGTGATCGACGTGTCCAAGGTGCGCAGCACGAAGGACTACACCATGTCCTACGACATCACGCTCCCCAGCGCCGTGTCCGCCTCGTCCATCACAAAGATGGATAAATCCCCTGCCAATATCACCTTCACCGTCGAGCGGCAGATCCGCAAGTCCGTCGAGGTGCGGGGCGATTTCTCCAGCGTCAAGATCGCCGAGGGCTATATGCTCGACAGCACCAGCTTTGATTTTGACTCCATCACCATCGAGGGGCCGGAGTCGGTCGTCAATACCGTCGACCACGTCCAGATCACCATCGAGCGCAGCAATGTGGACAAGACCATCACCGAATCCGTCCCCGTCGTGCTGCTGGACAAGGACGGCGCGCAGGTCGACCCGACGCAGCTGACGCTCAGCGCCGACGCGATCGAGGTCACGATGAAGATCGTCAAATATAAGGTCGTGCCCATCGAGGTGCAGTTCACCGAGGGCGGCGGCGCGAAGCTTTCCGATCTGGATTGGGATTACGAGCCCAAGGCCGTTACGCTTTCCGGCGATTCCACCGTGCTCGACGGTCTCAATTCGATCCAACTTGAGCCCATCGATCTGTCCACGCTGCCGAGCAACGACGAAACGGTCGAGCGCGCCATTCTGATCCCGAACGATGCCAAGAACGTCTCCGGCGAGGAGACGGTCTCCGTCCGGATCACCATCAAGGGCAAGCAGATCAAGACGCTCCGCACGACAAACATTGTATTTGTCGGCGTTGACGAGGAAAAATTCAAGGCTACGAGCCTGTCCCAGCAGGTGCAGGTCACCATCCGCGCCGCTGCGGCTGACGCGTCGCGGATCTCCGCGACCAGCATCCGCATCGTCGCCGACATGAGCGGCTATACGCAGGAGGGAACGTATCAGGTGCCGGTCACGGTCTATGTCGACGGCTTTGACTCTGCCGGAGCCATCGGACAGTATTCCATCGCCGCAACGCTTGCCGCAGCGGATGAGCCGGACGAACAGCCCTGAGGAAAATGGAGGAAACAACGTGATTAGAAGTATGACCGGCTATGGCCGCGCGGAAAAAATCATCGACGGACGTGAGATCACCGTCGAGCTGCGGGCAGTCAACAACCGCTATCTGGATCTGAACGTCAAGCTCCCGCGCGTCTATGGCTTTGCGGAGGATGCAGTCAAGTCGCTCGTCAAGGCGAACGTGAACCGCGGGAAGCTGGATATGTTCATCACCGTTAATGTCACCGAGGATACGAGCGTCAAGATTGCACTCAATAAGCCCGTTCTGGAAGGGTATCTGGCCGCGCTCAAGTCCATCGCCTCCGATTACGGCGTCCGAGACGACATTTCCGTCACTGCCCTGTCCCGTATGCCCGACGTCTTTGTGATCGAGAAGCAGGAGGAAGACGAGCAGAAGCTGACGGACGATATCCTGTCCGTCGTCAAGGAGGCGCTTGCCAAATTCAACGCCATGCGCGAAAAAGAGGGCGCGGCCATGGAGGCCGACCTCCGCAGCCGTGCAAAGACCGTTTTGTCCCTCGTGGAAAAGGTCGAGGCGCGCAGCCCAGTGACGCTTGCGGAGTATCGCGCCCGGCTGACTGAGAAAATGCAGGAGGTACTCGGCGCGACGAATATCGACGAGAGCCGCATTCTGCAGGAGGCCGCTGTCTATGCTGACAAGATCGCCGTGGATGAAGAAACGGTCCGCCTGCGCAGCCATCTGAATCAGCTTGACCAGATGCTGACGGCCGGCGGCCCCATCGGCCGCAAGCTGGATTTCCTGCTGCAGGAATTCAATCGCGAGTCCAACACCATCGGCTCCAAGGGCAACGATCTGGAGCAGGCCCGCACCGTCGTCGACCTCAAGGCAGAGCTGGAAAAGATCCGCGAGCAGACGCAAAACATCGAATAACCGGAGGCAGACATGAAGCTTATTTCGATCGGCTTCGGCAACGCCGTCGCCGCTGCGCGCATTCTCGCCGTCGTCAGCCCGGATTCCGCGCCCATCAAGCGCGTCGTGCAGGAAGCGCGGGAGCGCGGGATGCTGCTCGACGCCTCGTTCGGGCGCAGAACGAAGTCCGTTCTGCTCATGGACACCGACCATGTGATCCTCTCGTCCGTCACGCCCGAGACGATCTGCGCGCGTATGGAAGAAAAATCATCGGAGGAGACGAATTTGCAGCCATGAAGGGAAAACTGTTTGCGATCTCCGGCCCCTCCGGCGTCGGAAAAAATTCCGTGCTGAACCGCGTCATGCAGCTGCGTGACCGGGTGCAGTATTCCGTTTCCGCGACCTCCCGCCCCATGCGTCCCGGCGAGATCGATGGCAAAAGCTATTATTTTGTCACACGGGAGCAATTTGAACAGATGATCGCGGCGGGCGAGCTGCTGGAGCACGCCGAATACGTCGGCAACTACTACGGCACGCCCCTAAAGCCCATTCAGGCCGCGCTTGCCGCCGGGACCGACGTCGTGATGGACGTGGATGTGGTCGGTGCGCTGAACATCAAAAAGCGCCTGCCGGAGGCGGTTCTGGTCTTCATGGCCGCACCGTCGATGGCCGAGATCCGCCGCAGGCTCGCTTCGCGCGGCGATGTTTCGCCGGAGCTGATGGAAAAGCGGATGGACCGGGCAAAATGGGAAGCCAGGCCGGACAATACGATTATCTCGTCGTCAACGATACGGTCGAGCACGCGGCGCAGGAGCTGCTTGCGATCATGACCGCAGAAAAGTGTAAAATGATGGATCGCATCCATTGCATAAAGGAGGAACTCTAATGCTTTACCCCGCCATGTCGGAACTTCTCAAGAATGTTGACAGCCGCTATCTGCTCGTCAACGTCGTCGCGCACCGCGCCCGTCAGCTGTCCATTGAGTCCGAGCTCACGCACGAGCCGCTTGAGGAAAAGCCTGTCACACTCGCCATCCGCGAGGTCGCTGCCGGCCAGCTCAAGGCCGAGCTTGACGATAAATACAGACACTGAGCACCCATCCCGGCGCAGGCAGCTGGCCTGCGCCGGGTCTTTTGAATGCCGGAATCAGCTTATTTTTACGAAATTTGCAGTGAATCCGTACCATTTCTGTGCTCAACGATGCACCTGTCAATGTAAAAACTCTTTTTGAAATCAGCAACTGCCGTTCAGCATTTTCTTTTGCTTCTCCAAAAGAAAACGCTGGCTCGTCAGAACCGGCCTCGTCGGAACGAGCCCCCGCTATTCGCGGAGTCTCTTTTCCTCTGAGCCCGTTTCTTCCTTTCCAAACCGCAAACTGAATTTGCGGTTTGGGTTTTTCTACGCAAATTTGATACAACCTCTCAGTCTCGGCTGCGCCGAGCCAGCATCCCTACCCCTTTTGTCCCTTCGGGACATTTCCCCCTGATAGGGGGAATCGGCCCCTGGAAGGGGAGCCAGTTTGCCTTTATTCCGGCATCTTCAGCCCGTGCATCACCCCGTTTTTCGCGCTCGAAGCGATATCCGCG
>OGRA01003091.1_pt1 | contig 13105 bp, 18 predicted proteins | sample 1553351 | NCBI WGS metagenome assembly OGRA01 (sample SAMEA2580056, study PRJEB22360) | human gut metagenome | biome: human gut; feature: human-associated habitat; material: faeces | place: Denmark | collected 2008/2010
TTCTGCGCGAACCATAACGTCGGTAAAGCCGTCGTTGGCCGCCGTATCCTTGAGCACGCAGTAGAGGACACCGTACTTCTTTGCTTCTTCGCAGAATTTCTGAAGCTCACCGTCCTTGACGGCAAACACCTTCAGATCCTTTCCGCTTCTCAGCATGTTGTTAAGCCGTGTCTTACCCTTGGTTTTCTTCTGGTCCCGAAGGACCGCATACAGTAGGGCTGCAAGTCTTTCTGCTGCCTTACCGCTGATTTTTGCAGCGACTTCCACGCCGTTAAGTGACATCCTCACGACCTGTTCCGCTGCTTCGCCCGAATAGTTCATCAGATTCTACCTCCTTTTCAGTTTCATATTGAATTTCATCGAGTTCGTTTTTCATCTGCTCGGCGCGTTGTTCCACGCTGTCACAGATTTCGAGGCTGTCTCGCAGTCTCTTAATTTCATCGGATATCGCCGCAATCTTTTCCTTTACCGCGAGAACCACTGCCTGATCACCGGTCCGAAGCGTACGTTTTAATTCATTTCGGAGCGTCTTTCGCTGACCGGTGAGCGCATCGATCTGCTCTTTGGCAGCTGCTCGGTAGGCGTTAAGATCGTCGATGGTTTCAATGTTGTTTTCGGCAAGGAGCCGTGCTTGCTCGTCGAGCTTGTCCAGCTTCATGATGTCTTCGCGTAAAAAAGCCGACACCCGTGGAACGGACGTCGGAAATCGAACAATGATATGAAGCTGGTAGCAGTAATAGTAATACAGAGCAGCAAAGCCCTTGTGCTTTGTGTGGGGCGGATGATCTCTCCGATAATTCCGCACCTTTTCTTCCTCCTCTTTGGGGAACGGAACCTCGAATCGGATATTCTCCAGAATTCGGTCCATAATTTCTTCGAGGGCGTAGCCGGGATCCAAAGAGTCGAAACGGTAGTTTTTCTTCGAGTTCGGAGGAGTGATCGTCGGATGCTTTCGCTCCGTTCCGTTCTTCGTGGTGAGGTTTATCGTATAGCCCATATCTTCGAGCCATACAAAGAAATCTCTGTCCGAAGCCGATGCCTTGATCGCACGGTCGATATCCGCCATGATCATTTTTCTGTAAGTCAGCTTACCGTTTCTTTCGGCATCCCACTCACTGTAATGCTTGCCTCTGTTCTGAGGCTTTTCGATGACAGAAAGCCCGTGCTCCCGGCAAAGTCGGTCGGACACATCGCGCATCTGCCGGTAGTCCTCCTTTGTCCTGTGAAACTTAATGCCGTCATCCATAGACACAGTATTGATGACGAAGTGATTGTGCATGTGACTCTCCTTGTCGAGGTGGGTACAGACAAGCACCTGATATCCTTTGGAACCCCATAGTTCATTGGCGAGTTCTATTCCGATATTGTGTGCCTGTTCGGGTGTGCATTCGCCCGGAGCAAAGGATTGGTAGCCGTGGTATGCGACGGTCCCGTCCTCCTTATGCCATTGCTTTTTGACTTTCATCATCTCCTGTCTTGCGCGTTCCGGGGAGCACAGGATACCGCTGACCCACTGCTTTTCGGCAGTTGCACCATCGCGTTCGGCATAGGCGATAACATCCTCCAGCGCGTCCTTGTTGAGTCCGTCCGGGACCTTCAGGGGTTGTGCGTCGGTTGTCTTTTCAGGGTTCTGAGCGTACATCAGAACGTTCCCAAGATAGCCCCGAATTCTCCATAACGATGTCACCGCCATTAACTGCACATCCTTTCTACCATTTCGCCGATTGCCTTTTGGAGACTCTTTACGTTGTCCCAATAGGCAGCCGTGTCTACGAAATGCATGCTGTTTGCCTTAACTGCTATCTGGTTCATGTTGTTGCTGATCTGCTGCATAGCTTTCAGCATCTGCGTGAATTCAATCGGCGGCTTTTCTTTTATCGGCATGTGCTTAATCAAAGCTCGAAGATACGCTTCACGAGAAAGCCCGGATTTCTCTACATCCCGATTCAGCATCGCCGCTTCGCTTTCGTTCAAGCGCAGATCAATTTTGATTTTGCGTCGTGCCATATTTCCTCCTTATTTGTTATTTAGCGAGAGCCGTGATCTTTGTCCTTTTGGGGTTGTGCATCTTCAAATTCCGTATCGAATTCGTCGATATCGTACCCTTGAACATCACAGGCAATTTCATATGCGTGTCTTGTTCCGCCTTCGGGGACGTCCCGCAGGATCTCCTTGCCGCCTTTGAATTCCATAATACCGATATTGAACCCGATATCCTCATCCGCCCAGGCATAACGGATTTTTACCTCAGGGAAACGTTCTGACAGAACCTTGATAAGATCCGGGACAGGGCTCCAGGCTGTATTAAAACTGATGAAATCACTTCCGGGATCTACCTCATACCAGTCGTATGCATTCCATTTTGTTCCCCAGTGGTCCCATCGCCATTCATACCAGTCTGTTGCACCGTAGTCTCGCAAATTCTCGTAATACTGCTTCCCGAGTTTAAGCTTCTGCGGATCGTCCCCGCACATCGAAACATACTTTTGATAGATCTGTTCACGTTCCACCTCAGTACCGACTTTTTCTGCTTCGCTTAGAAATTTTCTGTAAAGCTCACAGCCTTCCGATCCACGGCTGCCGGATTCGATATTGAGTGCTTCCGGCATTGGAATCAGTTTGTTAAAGTCGATGCTGCCGAGAACCTCTCCGTCTACACGAAGATATTCCAGAATTTCCTGACAGCGGTTCGCGTCGCAATGGAATTCAAGATTGTTTGTCACATGATTTGGCATTTGCTATTTCCTCCTTTCAGCAAGTGCAAGGGTCTGGGGCTAACCCAGCAAGAAAGGCCTTTTGTGACGGCAAAAGGCGATGCTTGCTAAAGAAATGCCACAGATCCATTGTGTCATCTTTCTTCAAGGCTTTGAGCCTTGGGTTCATAAGGAACGGCAGTGATCTCACTGCCCATCTTATAGAATCTTTCAGGTCTCCTGAACTGCTCGGAAAAGCGTTTCAGCTGTTCCTGGCTGAGGGAGCTGAAGTTCTGGCCCGAACAATCGCAAATAAAAAACGGACCGAAAATGATATCCATAATCTTTCCGTCCTCTCCATAGACCGCTCGGTTCGGTTCCATTCCGTTGAATTTTCCTTCCTCGTTGCAGATAATAGCGACCTCTTCCTCATAAGGGTAAAAGGACTCAATATCTCCCTTGACGGCACTCTGTAAGCCTTCAAGTTCATTGCTGATTTCTGCGACGCGGGCAAGCTTACCCGGCTCACAGAGAACAACCGTGATTTTTTCCTCCTTGAGATCTTCTACGAAATCTGTATCGAAGGCTACCTGCTTGAATCCGATAGAGTCACAGTAGAACCACTTGCATTCGCCGGTTTCCTTATCGGTAGTTTCAACAACATCGGAAACAGAAAGCGAACGGCCTCTGTATCCCTCCGGCTGATCCACGTTGAACATGCGATAGACATCTTCAAGGTCATTGCATTCGACCTTGCCTTCAAAGACTCTGTCATAAAGCTCACTGTCGATTTTGGTGGTTTCCTGGAGACGTTCCAGACCGTCGTAGCTTTGGAAAGCCACGCGATTGTAGTCACGCCCCATGTTGATTTGATATATCGTAATATCCATCATCGCTCAAATTCCTCCTTTCGCTTGATGATGCCGACGCGCATCTGAAGCTCGTCGTTTACGTCCTTCCCGCATTCGGGTGGTTCATCCAGTACTGTGTACTTGTCCGAAAGCCCTCCGATAATCCCTTGGGAAGCGCTGCGTCCAACCTCGTCGTTATCCAGATGAAGGTGGATCACAGATGTTTCCGGGTAATCTTTGAGGTACTGTGTTAGGGCAATCGGCACCACGTTTTCTCGGCTTTGCCTGTACACGCCCGCAAGGGAAAGCTTCGTATCAGCTTTCCAGTCTTCGCCTTCAATCAGCTGAAGAGTGGCGTAACTCATGGCATCAATAGCCGCCTCGAAGAGATGTACGTGTCCTGATTTGCTTCCCGGATTGATGCAGAAGGAATAATGCTTGTCGCTGCCGGTGACTTCGCCTTTGTAGTTTCCAAGCGTTCCGCGCAGTGCAGAATATCGGGCTTTGCCGTTTCTGTCATAACCGACAAAAGCGACGTTGTGATATTTGGCTGTCTCAAAAAGCAAATTATGCTCAAGACAATAGTCGATAATGACGGGATGGATTCCTCGCCCTTTAAGGTAATGCACTGCGTTTTCTGCGGTCGGGGATATCTCCGGCATCAGCAGCTTTCGCGGCTCTGTGGCTCTTGGAATCTGACTATAGCTTGTCACGGGAATCTGCCGTCTGCAGATTGCTTCAACCGCGTCAACAAATCCCATACCCTGGACCTTGATAAGGTAGTCCAGCGCGGTTCTTCCGCCGATACCCTGGGAGAACCAGTGCCACTTGCCGTTTGAGATCTTCAGCGAGTCATGCTCACGGGTACAGTAGGTATCTCCGGATACACGCACCAGCTGTCCGGGATCTGCGGATTGCAGATAAGAAAGCAGATCAACCTGCTTTGCTAGGGCAACCGTCTCCGGTGAAACGTAGCTCATTCGCGCATCGCCTCCTTCTGAATGCGAAGATCGGCCGCGTGTTCCATACACCATTCGAGTGTAGGCATGTAGTCCGTTTCCATGTGGTCGAAAATCTTATAGACCTCCGATGTGAGATCTGGGGACTTGAGTAGCGCCTTGCACTTCTCATCGGAAAGCTCGGTATATTCCATTACATAGACGATATCCTCGCGGACCACAAACTCATAGGCGTGACGCAGCATCTCGCTTGGCTCAAGAGAGAGCAGCCATTCCTTGTACTTTGCCTGTTCTGCACAGAGCTTTTCATAGACCTCTGTGTTCAGTTCTTCGTTGGTTTTCATTTCAATCCTTTCCCGGCGTAGCTGCCTGAACCAGGCGTTTGAACTTAAGCGGACTGTTTTCAATGTATTCGTTGATCAGGCGGCTCTGGGCCTTGGTGTCGGCATACGCCGTAATCGTTATTGTTTTTGTGTTCCAGTCGAGCGTATAGCTGTCGGAAGCAACATTGGTAATGTGGTGCTCCGCCAGGAAATCTCTGAAAGCTTTCATTGCTTCAAGATTGTCCGACATGATGATGTTTACATAGGTGCGGTCCTTTGAAAGCTTATCGCTTACAATACAGACCACCGCACATCCGACACCACCAGCAAGGGCAACCGCTGCCATTGACAGCCATCCGTCAGCCAGCACGACTCGCTTTGTGATCCAGAAATACAAGAAGTCGGAGGCCATAACCGCAATTCCTGCGGCAAGCCACCGACTCCTCTGAATCAGTATTGTTTTTGTTGTACTCAGCGCATTGTCTATGACCTTCGCCAGAAACGTCACGCTGAGGTAAATAATAGAACTCATGCTCAGCATCACCTCTATAAAATGCGAAAGCCACGTCGTTTCAACGTGGCTTATCAGGTAGTTCTATCCATTCGACCTCACTGAGGTCCGTATAATCATCCCGCGATGCAGTGTAACATCGTCTCAGATAATCTTTCCCTCCATCAACAGAAACCTTGCCGCAGCGGCACGTATTGAAGTCCCATCTATAGGCTGACTCAATAACGTCTCCGCAATGATTGCAGCGGATTCTGTTACGAATTATTCGAGTCGTTTTCATCAGATTATCTCCTTACGAGCTTTGCAAGAAGAGCATCGATATCTTCAGTCGGATATTTCATTTCAATGACCTTGTGTCTGAAGTGCATCAGGCCTTCGCGGAGCAAACGCGCCTCCTGATGGCTAAGCTCCAGAATTCTCTTTTCGGGTTTCTTATGAAATAACATCTTCGTTTCCTCCGTTTTTTTCTTATTGTACGGATGCAAAGCTCATGTTGCAAATGTGCGAATTATCTTTCCATGGCTCGTTCCCGATTTTTCGTGACCTTTTCAAAAGCCTTGGATTCCAGCGACTCGTACTCCTTGTCGGTGATAAGCTCGGCCATCCAGTCCATATAATTGGCTGCGGACTGTGCGTCCTTGATTGCCTTCACCAGTGTTTCCGGTTTTTCGCGGATTGCCTGGACCCAGCTCTGAACATAGGCTTTATGGTTATCGATATGCTGTGGAGTTGCCTCTGTCGCAAGGTCGAATCCCATGAAGCAGGAACACATTTCAGCAACCAACTCCTCATAGGCGTAGCCCTCCGTTCCGAAAAAGGCCGACTGTGGTCTGTCAAGACGGGTGGGGTGCCCCGTTGAGTGGGACAGCTCATGAAGAGCCGTGGAATTGAAGGCATAGTCACTATTGAAAGATTCTCTGGTAGGCAGATGAATACTATCCTTCATCGGAGAATAATAGGCCTGATCACCGCCGTCATAGAAAATGGGAACCTCCATGTTTTTTGACAGCTTCTCGATAATTGCATCGGTGCTGACCTCAGAGGCTTCGGGAATAACGAGTTCCGGCATTCCTTCAACATCGTGAGCGTTGAATACCGCTGTGTATCGGGTGGAAAGAGTAAACTCTTTGGCATCTCTGCCGTTGTCAAGCTCCGTTTTGTACTGATCCCAGGTGAGGGCTTTTTTGTTCAGCGCGTCATACGGATACCAGTATTCAACGTAGGTTGCCTTTGAACCTTTCTTAAGATGCCACTGCTGGTTCGGATGATATCGGCCATCACTGTCCATGATCTGAAGCATCGTTACCCAGCGCGGATCATCATAGCCCTTCATCATAGAAATAAGGGAGAGCCAGAAGGCATTGGTACCTCGATAACAGGCTTTCGTAATCCCGTTATGTGGAGCGTTGCCGCCGGATCCTGCCCATTCCTTTTTCCATTCAAGGCCATGCTCCTCAAGGACATTAGCAAACGCCTCTGCCATCTCAGCGCGATATTCCTCTTTATTCTTCGGTCTTGACATCATAATCACCTCTTTCCCACGCTTCGAGGAACTCATCTACTAATCGTTCCTGTTCCTCATTGTTTGCTCGTTCCGCCTGAAGTTCTTCCGGCGTTAAGGTTTCCTCATCGATAAATACGATTTCTCTCACCGCTCATCACTCCTTTCTTTCTGTATCGGTTCGTGAATGTTTATATCATCGGGATTAATGCAATATTTTCGAATTTCCTCAAGATCGAAACGATATTCAGGATAGGTACAGTAGCCACTTCGTCCGTATCTTCCGGTTGGTTCGCCAAGCTTATATGCACGAATCAGGTTTTCAGCCTCACCGAAATTGTTGGTGTCAACGAACGCACAGTTCGAGTCAGACTTGTATTCGGGGAGATTTACCGTGAAATTGGAGAAGGGCTCCAGGTCTCCCTCACAGATATCATACAGTTCCATTGCCAGTCCGCCACCACACATATAGGCACCGACCTCAACGCAAACGTCATACGTCTGATTCCAGGAATTGACCTGCATGAATTTCAGATCTTCTCTGAATCGGCCCTTGCCCTGAACGGCATCAATAACCCAGTCCGGAACATCAACAAGCTCGTTAAAATCCAGATACGGGAGCAAATTTTCAACGTAATCCTTCAGTGATTCTGGCTCCTGTACTGCCACAAGAGAATCATCAAAGTACACCTCGGTTCGGTGATCAATCAGGTTGGCATATGCCTGGATTTCATGGGTTTCGTCTTCGGTCGTGGTATATGCGATCCCGACCTTTCGCAGATCGGTGAACGTCGCACCGCTGCCGAATTCCGCCTGACAGTAATCGTTTATCAGCTGCCTGGCATCATACAGAAGCTGAAGCGTTTCAAGCGTGCCGTGTGTCATCCCGATACAAATAGGCTCCGATTCAAACCGTTCCTTGTTTGCATCGTATGCGACCTCACCGACATCACTCAGGTACTGGCGGCAGTTCTCCGCAAGATAGTCAAATACAGGCGTCGGTTCAAATCCTGAATCTGGACCAATCGGGCATTCCTGAATTGCTTCTTTCAGCAGGTCCTTATCAAAGATATTGCAGACGAACTGATCTCCGCTGACTGCGTCAGGATTGTGATACATCCAGATCACTCTGTCTGTTTCAAGATCCACATAAAAGCGGTCCTGATCATAAATGTTTTCAGGCATGGCTCATTTCATCTCCGTTCACCTTGATTGTGATTTGTATCTCTGCGCCCGGTATAGTTGCCGTCGAGAAGAGGAGACCCGTCCTTGCATTGCAAACACCCGTCACGAACTCATTGAGCCTTGAAACGGTCGCGTTGATTTCACGCTGATTCTCGGCATAGTAGTAACCGGTGCCGTCGCTGCAAATCGGGTATCCGTCCTGACGAAGGCTGCTGATCCTTCGACGCAAGCTTCTGCCGTTCAAATTAAAAAGCCGTTCCAGTTCTCGGCTGTAAACGGCTTTTTCTCGTCCGGTATGATTTTTTCTGAGATAGTCGCAAATCTCTTTTTTATTATCCATAGCATTCCTCCTTATCGTTCATGGTCTCTTGCTCTCTGCTTCACAGGCGGCTCGTCGATACCGTGACCAATGCGGTATCCTGCATTGTAGAGTTCTTCGTAGCTTTCAAAGCCACTTTGGCCTGCCTTGATCTCCCGGTAATCCTTCAGCGGCATCCGACCGATATTTGTGTCAGTCATTCGCTCCGATTCATCCGGAAAGCTCCATCCATAGACCTTACCGATTTCGTCCCCGAGTCTTTTTGTATACTGTGCGATATCGTCCTCAGTTACAGTGCCGTCGTAGATTTTTTCTTTCAGATGGTTTCTGTCGGACTCATCCACGCTGTCACGGTAGACGCGGTACCGATAATGGTTGGTCCCGTCGTGGTGAACATCGTCGCAACGAAATTCTCCCTCAGAATCGACATACCAGGTACTGTAATCATTGTCCGAATACAAGCAGTCTCTGATGTTTCCGGACTCGATTTCCATGTATCCCAGATGGCGTCCGTTCCACAATCCGAGATCTCCGATTACGAGGATCGGGTGCTTGAGAACAATATTGAGATTTCTTCGATCATCATCCAAAAAATCGTTGTTGATCTCATACATTACCTGAAGCTTTTCCTCTTCGGAATAATCCGGATAAGCCTCTTCTATCTGATCCCGAAAGTCCTCGATATCCAGGTTGTAATTCGACCAGATCATGTGCCTTTCTTCTGTCATCGGCATTTGTTTTACCTCCTTCTTTTTCACAGGGAGGGCAGATCATTCTGCCCTCCGGTATTTCTTCTCCGCAGCAGACACAGAAATTACTCTTCAAGTCCGCTGCCCTCGTACGGTTCGGTATCACAGTCAAGCCGCGTTGATTCCCACTGAACCTTTCCGTTGAAATAGTAGTGTTCAGCAAGCTTTTCTGCCTCTTCAGGCGAATCTGCTTCAACCTCAGTGATACCGAAATTGGTTTCTTTGATATACATGCGATACTTCATCGTGCTTCCTCCTTGTGTCTTGCTTTCTTTTCCGGTTCCGGCATCACATCAATAGGCTCGATCTTATTGCCGTTGTTCTCCATCTTTTCAGCCAGCTCGCAGATATGGAACAGATTGCAGCTGCCGCCGCCGAACTCAAGATGATACTCATCGATATACCGACAAGTCACATCACGGACATCGCCATCATAGTAGGTCACACGAACCTTGCCGCCGTCTGGGACCTTAAATAGGTTGTTGTAGTGACTGTCAATGAAGCGGATGCCGCGCTCAGCGTTATGCAGATGCTGATCCAGCCAGTCACGTCGATAGCAGTAGCAATAGAGGTTGTACAGACCTTTGTTCGGGTTGAGACGCATCATATAGGTGTAATTGTCGGTATCCACGCGGAAGCCGTAGTTTTCTTCCTCCGTCTTCATTCTTGCAGACGGCTGACTCCAGCAATACTGAGCAAGTGCGGATCTGTTCTTCAGAAAACAGTCACCGTCTTCATGGCGGATACCGTTTTCGTCACCAGTACCGAAGCGGAGCTGATTGATCACCTGGTCGAATTCCTCCTTGAATTGGTCGGTCTTGAGATATCCGCGATGGTCATCCCAGGACGAGAAAAAGCCTTCTCCGTTTGAATCCATGTCGGCTCTCAGGTGTCCAATGCAGCCGGTCTGCCCCTGAATCTGCGAGGACTGAGTATAGGTGTACATGTCCTCCGTCGGGGTGGTCGGACGAATCGTAAGTTCAATACTCATCGCTCATCACCTCGGTCTCTTTCTATCAACTTATGGAACGAGTCCTCACCGGGAACAAGTCCCAGACGTCTGCCGTTGTCAAAGTCAACGTGGACCGTGCCGATATCATCGACATGTCTTACAGTGCCTCTGGTACCGGGCTCGATGGGATGCGGATCTTCGCCCATATAGTCGAGAACGATACGGGTGCCTTCGGGATATCTTTCCTTGATGTCATTTACGATTTCTTCATCTAAGAACATCTTTCACATTCCTCCTTTCATGAAAATGGGGCGGAGTTTTCGCTCCGCCCCGCAGTTCTTATTTCTTTTTGTTTCTGATTTGCAGGAACACAATCGCACCGATGATGAATACCACCAGTGCGATACAGATAATTGCCTTAACGTTCATGCTTGCCCTCCTTTTTCTTTCTGAAGGTGAAGAACGCTGCTACACCGATACCAAGCAGTGAAGCTCCCGCAAGGGAAGTCCACAGCGTCAGGTTCGTGCTGTCACCGGTCTTCGGAATGTCGGGAATGACCGGCTTCAGTTCGTTATAGAACTTGGCCACAACGGTCTTTCCTTCGTGAACAGTGACGGTTACATTGTCAGGCAGGACGTATTTCTCATTGGCCTTGTTGGAGACCTCAGAGATCACGTAGTTACCGACACGGAGGCCTTCGATATGAATCTGACCGTTTTCGTCAGTCACATAGTCCTTACTGAATGCGTTGCCGGTAATGTCGGTGCCTTCCACACGGAAAGTAAAGCCCTTCAGGACACCGTCCTCAGAAGTCTTTTCGATTCTGATATCACCGACCTGAGCGTTGTTGATGAAACCCTTACCAGCTTCATTTTCAACGATCACGGTCTTGCCATCTTCTTTGATGAAGAAGGAATAGGTGCTCTCGTCCAGGTAGAAGCCGTCCGGAGCCTTAGTTTCCTTCAGGGTGTAATCGCCGTAAGGCAGATCATCCATCTTATAAACGCCCTCAGAGAGTTCTTCCATCTTGCCGATGAGTTCATCATTCTGGTAGATTTCAAACTCAGCGCCGGACAGATGATGATCAGGATAGTTGGCATCCACCTTGGTCAGCTGAACATTGCCGTGAATGAGCTTGTTGGTGATTTCGATTTCAACAACAGCGCCGTCTGCATCGATCTTCACGTCATAAGGCTTATCATCCATAACATATTTCTCAGGAGCGCTGATCTCACGGACAACATATTCTCCGTAAGGAACATCCTTGAAGGAGAAGCTTCCGTCTTCAGCAGAAACGGTAGTCATGATCGGTTCCTTGCCTTCTGTGGTAAAGAGGCCGATGGTTGCACCGCCGAGACCGTTGCCATTGTCATCCTTCTTCACGCCATGGACTTCACCGTAGATCAGTTCATTTACGATGCTCTTGCCTTCGTCTGCCTTGAGATCGACGATGCTCACGTCCTGACCGGCATAATCGAAGGTGATCTCATATTTCTCATCAGAGAGGACATAGTGACAATCGGTGCTGATCTCCTGTACGTAATAGCTACCGAACGGAAGATCCGATTTCACGGAAGCCTTGCCGTTCTCACTGACGGACAGGATCTCAATGAGGCCGCCTGCAGGAATCATGGTTTCGTCAGCTGCGGTCAGATCTTCAGCGGCGTACAGGCCAAAGGTAACAGCGGAAAGCTCATTACCGGAACCGATGCCGAACTTCGTATCCTGTGCCATGACCTTGGAAAGAGATACTTCTGCCTTCTGACGGTCATTGGTAAAGCTTGCGGAGGTTTCGGTGATTTCGATTTCCTGACCCGCATAAACATGCTCTGCGGAATGGACTTCGTTATTAATGATCATACCGTAAGGTGCTTCGGTTTCGCGGATCTCGTACTTGCCAAGATAGAGCGCCTTGCTTTCGGCAATGCCATCTTCGTTGGTAGTTACGGTATCCACAACTTCACCTGCGCTGTAGCGGAGAGTACCGTCCAGCGTGTAGATATCCTCAGCTGCGGTAATCTCGTAGGTTGCACCCGCAAGGCCCTTCACCTCGTAAACAGGCTGGTAGATCCCGCCGTTCTCGGTGACGCTTGCGAACACTTCTCCGGACTTAGAGATCTTAATGATGCCTTTCTGCGCCATGTTTTCCTTCTTGACCTCAACAATGGTGATGCCGCTTTCCTCAGTGGAATCATCCTGGGTAACGTCAAACTTTACCGGATCGGAGTTCAGCACGTATCCGTAAGGCGCGGTGACTTCAATCAGTGAATAACCCTTGCCGTATTCCAGACGTTCCGGAGTGATCAGCATACCGGCAGCATCGGTGTAGAAGGTATCGATGGTAGTGACTTCGGGATAGGTGAAGGTCATGCTCACAAGCTCACCCTCAGGAGTGTAGATCTGGAAAGCAGCACCCGCGTAAGGGATGGTGTTTCTGGTTTCCGCGTCAACCTTGATAACTTTGATGAAGGATTCAAAATTGGCGTTGTTGATCAGATAACGGTAGGTTGCGCCGTCCTTTGCGATGAAGACATCGAAGTCTTTCATCAGTTCACGGCCTTCCCAGCCTTTTACCTGATGTACAGTGTAAATGCCGTAGGGCATGTCCTTACTCTGGGCAAATCCGTTCTCATCGCAAACCAGATAATCTTTCTCAGTATCCTTGGCTACGTCATAGCTGCCGGATGACTTGAGATAGACTGCAAATTCAGTGCCTTCTTCAGGCGTTTCGATCTGCGTTTCGCCGTCATCAGTGTGTTTGATGACGGTCATATTGCCTTTGATTACCTGCTCGAAGACATCAACGGCAGGCGCGGAATTGAGTTCCACTGTGTAGTTTTCAGCCTCTGCGCCGACATGATAGGAATTGGTGTCCAGGAGATATCCTTCGGAAGGCTCGATCTCTCGAATGGTCCAGTCGTTTCCGCAAACATAGTAGGAAGTGGTGAACTGTCCGTTCTGATCGGTCACGTAGGTGTCAACGAGCTGCTCGCCCTTGTAGATGCCGTACTTCGCACCGGCAAGAGAAGCATCGCCCTGAGAATTACCATTTTCAATATCA
>OGRA01003092.1_pt1 | contig 13103 bp, 6 predicted proteins | sample 1553351 | NCBI WGS metagenome assembly OGRA01 (sample SAMEA2580056, study PRJEB22360) | human gut metagenome | biome: human gut; feature: human-associated habitat; material: faeces | place: Denmark | collected 2008/2010
GGAGCCGCCGCTTGCGGTGTTTGCCGCGCGGATCGATGGGCTTTCCCTTTCGCCGGGCTACCGCAGCTTTGACCGGCTGCAGCCCGGCGAAACGAAGCTGGTCTTCCGCGTCCACACCATGCAGCCGCAGAGTGTTTATAACGGCTTTACGGACTCTGACCGGCTGAGCCTTGCCGCGACGGAGCGCTTTCTGGACGTAACGCACCGGCAGTATGCCGCACGCTGCACGGAGTTTTCCTCCATCCGCGGCGTTTTTACCGACGAGCCGCACCGGGGGATGGTGTTTTCCGATTTTTCCGACCCCGGTGAAGAACGCCGTTGGTCGCTCCCGTGGACGGACAATCTGCCGGAGGCGTTTGAGGCGGCCTATGGCGAGACGCTGCTGCCGCGTCTGCCGGAGTTGTTTCTGCTTCTGCGCGGGAAGCCGGTTTCAAGGCTGAAGTGGCAGTACATGGAGCTGCTGCAGACGCTGTTTATGACGCGTTTTTTGCAGCCTGTCCGGCGCTGGGCGCAGGAAAACGGCTTAAAGACGACGGGACATTTTCTGCATGAGGACAGTCTGAGCGCGCAGGCCGTCCCGACCGGCTCGCTGATGCGGTGCTATGAATACCTGGACGAGCCGGGGATCGACAATCTGACGGCGTTCAATTTTACGCCGTGGGCCGTCAAGCAGCTGGAGTCTGCTGCGAGGCAGTTTGGGAAGACGAAAAAGCTTTCGGAGTTGTTCGGCGCGACGGGCTGGCAGATGACGTTCCGGGATTACAAGTACATTGCAAACTGGCAGACGCTTCTGGGCATCAATGTGCGCTGCCCGCATCTGGCGTGGTATACCATGCAGGGGCAGGCAAAACGGGATTATCCGGGGTCGTTCCTGCATCAGGCGACGTGGTACCGGGAACATGCCGCACTGGAAGCGAAGCTCTCGCGGCTCGGCCTGCTTATCTCGCAGGGAACGCCGGTCTGCCGGACGCTGGTGCTACATCCGGTCGAAAGCCTCTGGTACCAGATCCATCCCGGCTGGGTAAATGGTCTGGACGCCGCCGAACCGGCCATGAAAAGGCTGGAACGGCAGTTCCGGCAGTTGTTCCATTGGCTGATGCAGACGCAGACCGACTTTGACTATGGCGACGAGGGCATTCTGGCCGCACATGCCGCAGTCGATGCCGCGCAGCCCGCTGCGCTCCGCGTTGGGCAGATGCGCTACCGACGGGTCGTGATCTGCGGCTGTACCTGTATCCGCGCATCGACACTGCAGCTTTTGCGGAGCTTCTCCGCAGCGGGCGGCGAGCTTGTCTGGATCGGCACACCACCGCGCTATATCGCCGGAGAAGCATTCTCCGAATGCGCTTCGCTTGCGGCAGCAGGCATAAGACTTCCACTGCGCAAATCGGATGTGCTGCGCTATTTCCGCGCGCAGCCGCAATCGGTCAGAATTATGGATGACAACGCTGCCGCAGAGATCTATTTGCAGATGCGGCAGACGGATGACTGTATATTTGCATTTTTGTGGAATAAAAGCATGAGCCGGACGCTGCACGATGTCCCGGTTCGCATCCCCGACGGCTTATACGCTGAATTGTGGGACTGCCGGGACGGGGCTGTATATGCGCTCCCGGTGCGAAACAACTGCGTTTCGGTCAGCCTTGCACCGGGTGCGGTGCGCACAGTGCGCCTTTGCCGCGAACAGCGCGCGCTCCCTCCCCTTCCCCTTCCGCCGCAGACCGAGCCGGTCTTCCTTCGCTCCCCTGCCGGTTTCCGTCTCAATGAGCCGAACGTGCTGCCGCTGGATCGGGCGGCACTCTGGCTGGACGAAGAACTGCTCTGTGCGCAGGATGAAATTCTGAAGCTCGACCGCACGCTGCGCGGGCGGCTGGGCATGGAGCAGCGAAGCGGCGAAATGCTCCAGCCATGGGCACGAAAAGGGCCGGATACATCCTATCCGATTCGGCTGTGCTTCTCCGTTTTGTGTGAGCAGCTTCCACAGACGCCGCTTCTGCTGGCGCTGGAGGATCTGCCTGCGCAGACGCTGACTGTCAACGGCATGGCCATTTCGCTTTGCAAGGCGGCAGGCTTCTGGGTCGATTCCTGCTTTTCCCTCTACGCACTTCCGGCAGCTTGCTGGAAGCTGGGCGAAAATCAGATCGAGTGGACTGCAGCGTATTCCGAGGTCTGCGGACTGGAAGCGGCGTATTTGCTGGGAGACGTTGGCGTCTGGTTCCGTTCCGGAACACCGGTAATCGGGTGTCTGCCGCAGACGCTGAAAATCGGAAATCTTGTTTATCAGGGGCTTCCGTTCTACAGCGGCAAGGTGCGATATCTGTTTGACGTACCTGCCGATCAGAAATTCTGGCTTCAGCTTGACGCTTTCGGCGGCAGCTGCACCGCGGCAGCTTGCGGCGGGGAACGGACTGTATTCTGGGGTTCTGACCCGATTCCCCTGCATTCTGACGCGGCGCGGACGCTGGAACTCGAACTGATTTTGAATCGAAGAAACACATTCGGGCCGCTGCACCGCTTCCCGCGTAAGCAGCCCTATATCGCGCCGGACAGCTTCACCTGTGACGACGCTTCCCGGTACTGCCTGTATCCGACCGGCCTTCTGTGCGCGCCGAAGGTCTATTTTGAAGAATCAATATGCTTCGGAGGGATTCAACGATGAAGAACCAATTTTCCGCAGACTATGCTTCCTATGAAATTTTTGAGCCGAACCGCAATCGCTTCTGGTACAACCAGCTGTTCAACGCAGATGGGTACACGGCAAGCGTCACGAATGTCGGGCACGGCACCAGCCGTTATATCGACCAGACCGCCACGCATGCCGTTCTGAATGAGCGCGAGGAACGGTTTCTCTATCTGCGAGACGAAGAAAGCAAAGCATGCTGGAGTGTCGGAAAATTTCCGCTGATGGAGCCGGTTGACCGTCTTTTCTGCGAGCATTCCATGGGCTTCTCCCGGATTGAAACAGACAATCTCGGAATTGAAGCCGCGTGGACGCTGTTTGTTCCGGTTCACGGGTATCATGAGGTTTGGCTGCTGCGTCTTCGCAACACGACAGACCGGCCGCGCACGATCAGCGCGTTCCCGCTCGTCTCGTTCGACCTCGGTGGCTTTCAGCAGCCCGCCTATTATGTGCCCTTCAACTGTACGGAGACGATATTTGACGGGCAGCTGCAAGGCATTTTCGCATGGAACAAAAACCCGCACAACCCGCACCCGCGCTACAGCGGCTTTTTAGCCAGCAGTCTGCCGCCGGCTGCGTATGACGGCTGTCTGGAACGGTTTCTTGGCATCATGGGCTCCACTGCACGTCCGGAACGACTGCTTGCAGGGGAAGCCTGCACCAACAGTCTGACGACGGTGCTTGGCCTTGGCGCGGTTTTGCAGAATACCGTAACGCTTTTGCCGGGTCAGAAGCAGACGATCTGCTATACGGCGGGGCTTGCTGTCTCGCTGGAGGACGCGCGTGCGGCGGCGCAGGAGAGCTTTCGCGATCCGCAGTCACAGCTGGAAGCGGCGCAGCGCGCAATGCGGCAGAAATATGACACGCTGCACGCGCAGACGCCAGATGTGCGCGTCAATTCCATCTTCAATTACTGGACGCAGAAGCAGGTTGATTTCTGTTCGCTCGGAAAAAAGGCCGTGCGCGATAATGCGCAGGTCGCAATGGCGCAGCTGAATTTTGCGCCGGAGCAGGCGGAGCGGACGATCAGCGAATGCCTGTGCCACCAGTATCAGGATGGCCACGCTGTTCTGGGCTTTGGCCCGACGCTTGACCCAAATCTCTACTCTGACCCGCATATGTGGCTGATCCTTGCATGCTGCGAGCTTGTAAAGGAAACGGGCGACACCTCGTTCCTGCAAAAAAAGCTGCCGTTCCAGGACGGCGGCGAAGCGGGTGTCTATGAGCATCTGAAGCGCGCGATGCAGTATATGATAAACGACGCGGGCGCGCACGGGATTCCCCGCATCCGCTACGCCGACTGGAACGACGCGCTGAATATCGACGATCCGGAGGCGGAATCCGTCTTTATGGCCATGGCAATGGCGTGGGCATGCAAAGAGCTTGCCGCGCTCAGCCGTTTCCTCGGTGATAACGCATACGCCCTGCAGCTGCTCGAGCAGCGGGCAGCGCTGGTCGAGACGATCAACCGCAAGGCCTGGGACGGAGAATGGTATTTGCGTGCGTTCAGCAAATTTGGCCCCGTCGGCTCGAAATCCAGTCCGACGGGCGGCAACATCTATATCAACCCGCAGGTCTGGTCGATCCTGGCCGACGTCGTACCGGAAGACCGGCTGGACGCAGTTCTGACTGCAATCGACAAAATGGACAAAAAATACGGCATCCAGCTCTGTGAGCCCGCCTACCCGCACTATGACAGTCATGTCGGCAGAATGTCCGGCATGCTTCTGGGGCTGTTTGAAAACGGCGGCGTGTATAATCACTGCAACGCATTCAAGATCATGGCTGACTGCAGGCTTGGCCGGGCGGAGCAGGCGCTTTCCACGCTCCACAAGATGATCCCGGACAGTAAGGACAATCCTGTGTCCATCACCGGCGCGGAGCCGTATCTGTTCGTAAACTGCTGGTGCATGCACCCGTCGTTCTTCACGCGGATCTGGTTTGGCTGGTTTACCGGCACATCCGCGTGGGCGCTGCGCGGCTTCTATGAGGGCATCTGCGGCCTGCGGCGGGAATACGGCGGGCTGCGGGTGCAGCCCTGCATTCCCGGAGCGTGGAAGGAGCTGACGCTGACGCGCACGTTTCGCGGCTGCCGGTATCACATTCATATTTCCAACACAGGAAGCGGGAAGCCGGAGGTCACAGTCGACGGAAACCGGCTTGCAGATACTCTCCTGCCCGTTCTGAACGACGGACAGATACACGAAGTGGTTGTACGGACATGATCAGGGAGGCAAACGCCATGCAGATCAGTGTCATGAGCTTCAACATCCAGCATTGCCTGAATTACCGGACGCGGCAGATCGATTTTGATCTGTTTGCGCAGGTGATCCGGCAGTCCGGGGCCGATATCGTCGGTCTGAACGAGGTCAACGGCAGGGGTGCAGGCGCAGACTATCTGCCGCAGGCTGAGATTCTGGCCGAAAGGCTGGGATTTCACGCCTATTTCGCACAAGCGATCGCGTTTGATGGTGTCAATCCCTACGGGAATGCGCTGCTGTCCCGTTACTCGATCGAGACGGCGCAGACCATTCTCATACCGGATCCGGAGACACGCGGATATGCCGGGTATTATGAGACGCGCTGTCTGCTAAAGGCCGTCGTCCGGACGCCGCAGCCGCTCACCGTCTGTGTGACCCATTTCGGGCTGAACCCGGATGAGCAGGTGCTTGCGCAGGAAACGGTTCTTGCGCAGATTGAAGATCAGCGCTGCGTTCTAATGGGCGATTTCAACATGACGCCGGATGCGGAGCTGCTGCAGAGCATCCGCGCCTGCATGACCGATACCGCCGCTCTGATTCAGGGCCCCACCGCCACCTTTCCCTCTGACCGCCCGGACAGAAAGCTTGACTATCTGTTCCTCAGCCGCGATCTGACCGTGCAGAGCGCGGAGATTCTGCCGGTCATTGCTTCCGATCACAGGCCATATTTTACAGTTCTTTCCTTTTGAGTACAAGCTTTGTATTCCACAGATACCCATCCCCTTTGCCCGTCATTTCACCTAAAAACTACTTATATGAGCAATCGGAGGAATAAAAATGAAAAAAGCATTGTCTCTTATCCTGGTATGCCTTTTCCTCGTATCCATGATAATTCCGGTATCCGCTGCGCAGTTCATAAACGCTTATGAGACGATTCAAGCGGAGAATTATTCTGAAGCTTCCTGCGCTTCTGTGTTGGGACTTGGCTCCACACATTATCTTGAGAACTGCTTGGATGCGGGCGGTGGAAAGAATGTATTTGACTGGCAGAGAAACACATATTTCAAGTATGCCAATGTCGATTTTGGATCGGATGCCGCCTATGGCTTTTCGGCACGAGTTGCGGATTTTTCGGATCACGCCGATCTGAAAATCATTTTGGACAGCATCAATGGTCCCGTAATTGGAACCCTGCACATTGTATCAACCGGGAAGCAGCAGGACTGGGAAACGCAGTCCTGCCCAATTACGCCGACATCCGGTGTGCATGACGTCTTTCTGAAGTTTGAAAACAATCCTGCGAAAGCTTCTTTGAATTATTTTACGTTTCTGCATACTGTCCCCGAGGAAACAGTGCGCCCCACATACAGCTATGAACCGCTTCCAGCCAATTGGCAGGGACGCGATACACGACCTGATACATGGGTCGCTACGGATATGCTTGGTGAAGCAGTTGCAGACAATAGAATGGCAGGAAATCCGCGCAGCAACAAATATGTCGGTATCTTCTATCACCTGTTTCTAACGCGGAAGCAGGGCGAGGTGTATGATAATTCCAGGCTTCTGGAGGAAAATTATTTTGATCCTGCGTATGGGCCTGTCAATACAGACCATTTCTGGGGGAAACCGATTTTTGATTACTACAGAAATATAGACACCTATGTCATTCGGCGGCATGCGCAACTGTTATACAATGCAGGCGTTGATGTAATTATTTTCGATACGTCAAATGCGGGCTTCCCATTTGCTCCATATTGGATGGCAATTGTAGATACACTTTATCAAATGCGCGAAGAAGGCCTCAATACACCGCAGTTTGCATTCCATACAGGCGATGGGACAGATGGAACCAACAAATTGGCCGCATATCTTTACAAGAACCTCTATTCTACCGGAAAATACAGAGAACTTTGGTTTATGTGGGATGGGAAGCCGCTTATGTTGGGAAACAGCACACAGCTTTCCGCGCAATACCGCAATGTCTTTACATTCCGTCGGTCCTGGGCGTGGCAGAGCGGTGAAAATCAATTCCCATGGCTGGACAATACGCCGCAAGGCTATGGCTGGAACGAATCTGCTGACAAACCGGAAGCAACCAGTGTATGTTTGGCGCAACATGCAACTACAAACAAAGGCAAGTGTTATTCGGGCGGCGTAGAGCCTGCAAATGTATCGGAGGAAACCACGCTTGAACTGATAAACTTTCGTGAGCAGTGGGAGCATGCACTTTCACTTGATCCAGAATTTATCTTTGTAACGGCATGGAACGAATGGGTTGCTTCCAACTATTACGCAGCTGAGGGGCAGGATTTTCTGGGAAGAAAACTCTCTGCCAATGACTATTATTTCGTTGATGAATACAATCCGGAATTCAGCCGTGATATTGAACCGTCGGATGGCTTTCTTGGTGATGAGGCATATATGAAGCTGGCGCACTACATCCGCCTGTTCAAGGGGGCGCGGGCAGTTGGTGCTGCCAATGGAAGTCATACGATCAGCATAAACGAAAGTTTTGCACAGTGGGATACGGTTGAACCTGCTTTTTATGACAGTGTAGGCGATGTCACACACCGCAATGAGCTTGCCTATGCCGGCTATACAACGCTTGTAAATCAATCTGGCCGAAATGACTTTGACACCCTTAAAGTGGCTTACGATGCCGAGAATCTTTACTTTTATGTAAAAACTGTAGATAATTTGACCACGCCAGCTTCCGAAAACTGGATGACGCTCTTTATTGACGCAGATCAAAACGCGCAGACCGGATGGAATGGGTATGACTATGTATTAAATCGGAGACTATCCAGCGACAGTGTGGGCATTCTCCAAAAGAATGTCGGTAATGCGTGGAAGTGGGAGGATGTTGAAGCTATCCCGTTCAATGCAAGCGGAAATGAACTTCAGCTTGCCATCCCCAGAAGCGCTGTAGGATTGGACAATGCAGAACTGCACTTCCGTTTCAAGTGGGCTGACAATTTCGGTGAAAGCGGTAATATTATGGAGTTCTATAATATTGGCGACACTGCACCGGACGGCCGATTCGCATATCAGTTCAATCAGGTTTCAACCTCTGCTGTGCAGAGCAGGCCTGCACGCGACAGATATGCAGGACAGGTTGAAGCGGTTGGTTCCGTCTATGAAGCGGAGTATGCAGACCGTTCCATCTCACTCCCAATTGAGTACGAACATACTGGCTTCAGCGGAATCGGATATGCCGGAGGCTTTTCTTCCACAGGCGCATCGCTGTCGTTTTCCGTGGCAAGCAAAGACGCTGGAATTTATAAGGGCATGCTTCGGTATGCTAATGGTCAGGCTAATAGCCGAACCTTAAGTCTTTATGTGAACGGTACATATGTGCGTCAGCTTACGCTGCCTGTTGTTGCGCCTGCCGACTGGAGTCAATGGGAAATGCTTGCATTTGATATTCCGCTTGATGCTGGTAAAAATACAGTTGTACTTGCGCGTGATGCACAGGATACCGGTGAAGTCAACGTAGATTACTTCTCCGTAGATTTCAGCAAAGGCCGAACATTCGAGTGCGAGGATGGCATACTGCGCATCGCACGATGCAACACAGATAAGCAAGGTTATCACGGTCGCGGCTTCACAGATACGTGGACACAAATTGGCGCCTCTGCCACGCTTCAGATCGAATCAAGCCGCGAAACCGATTACACGCTCCAGATCCGCTATGCCAACGCACAACGAGATGAGAAAACATTGAGCCTATATGTGAACGGGCACAAACTTCAGCAGGTCATATTTCCCGTTGTAGCGATGTCCGATTGGAATACTTGGGGAACGGTTTCTTATCGGGTGCCGCTCGTGTGTGGAAGCAACTCCGTTATGCTGAAATATGATTCTGGAGATAGCGGGAATATCAATATTGATGCTTTAACATTAGTACCAAAAAGTGCTTCATGGCTGCAAGCAGAAAACGCGGTTCTTTCTGGCGGCGTTCAAATCAACTGCAATCATAGTGGATATGTCGGAACCGGATTTACAGATTCGTGGTCTACTGCTGGTGCAAAAGCATCATTTACTGCGAATTGTGAAGCGACAGGATATTATGATCTCATTGTCCGCTATGCAAATGGCGAGGCAAGTGGCCGGACACTGAATCTGTATGTGAATAGGAAATTTGTGCAGACGCTGCATTTCCCAGTTGTCTCAAGTGCTGATTGGAATGCGTGGCGTGAAATATCATTTAGTAAAATACTAAAGCTTTATAAAGGGATAAATTCAATTGTTTTAGCCTACGACAACGGCAATAATGGTAAGCTCAATATCGACAGCATTGCATTTCAATAATCACGCTACTGATATTGCCTCATATGTTATGAATTGAACATTTTTCTTTCGGGTCGCAGATTTTTTCTGCGACCCGAAATTTGTTTCCGCTCCATAGTCGGTTTTCTACATGGATTGCAACGCAAGGTATGCCCTTTTGAAGTTACAGGCTTTGTTCATCATAGTCCAGCAAATGATCGTCCTGCTTATGCCCCAACGCCAGCCGCTTCTGCATGAGCTTTTTGCGGCGCTTGGAGTCGATACGGATGCCCATTGGATTGCTGGACGGTGCGGCATTATCGCGGAAAATTTTCCCCATCTGGTGGAACAGGCGGACAGTTGAATTCAGAAGATATTCGGACGGAAGCCGTGCGAACTGAGAAGTTATGGACGAAATATGCTCATCTGTAAGCAGCGGATTTGCAGAAGTCTGCGCAGAAGATTCTTCAAGCTGACAGCGCAAACGCTCCGCTTCCTGAATGATGGCGTTCTTGATGGCACGGAATTCTTTCTGCTGCGAGAGTGGATTGTGTTGTCTCGGTTTGCTTTTGTAGTAGCCCTCCAACGTATCGCGCAGGTCGTTCCAGACGGCATAATACGCAGCAACCTCAGGCAACTTTTCGAGTTCGTCCACGATAGAATCCACTTTGTCTTTCAGCGGCTTTTTGAGATAGCCATACTGCTTTTTGCCGCTAACTGTACGCAGTTCCAGCGCAAGCTCCAGCAGCTTTTTCTGAATCGACTCCGGCGGATTTTCAACAGATCCTAACTGGTCAATGATTCTGCGCATTGCTGCTCTTGCAGCTTCGGTCACATCTTTATAGGCAATATCTTTCTGAACATAGACCTCTTTCAACTCATCCGCATAGATCATGTTCGTCAAAACAGACTGCAAATGTAGCAGCTTGTCTTTGCGCAGAAATCCGTATTTCGGGTCATCCGACCAGAGCATCATGTGAATGTGCGGATGATCGCCTTCGTCATGAAACGCCGCGTACCACCGAAGCTGCAACGGCGGAATCTGCATGGCTTCCGCAAAATCCGCCTGTTTGGAACGCAGCAGCGCCCGCCAACTTGCGGCGTTGTCATAGCCAAGGCGTGCAGCATCCTCCCGCCTAAGAGAGTAAATAATTGTCCAGACGTTGCCTTCATGCTCTTTCAACTCGTCCATTGTTTTCTCCAAATCGACCGCGTCCTCGGCTCCAAACAAGCCGTGTTCGCCGTGCTTTTCTGCGCGAGGCCGTGTGGCAATATAGCGCATATAAATGCTGTCTGCGTTTTCATCCAAAAGCTCCACGCCGTCGCGGGTGGCGATATAATTCATATAACGGCCGACACGTTTTGGATTCAGAAAGCCTGCTTTCTGAATCAGCTTTGACATTTTCACACGCCCCTTTCGCTTAATAGCACATCTTCAAAATCAATCTTACCGTTCGTTCTTTTGACTTCCTCCATGCTGAGTCCGCGCATTTTCTGATAGCTGCGGGCATCAATATCTGTATCCGAAGCGAGAATATGATTGTTGACATTTTGCTCAACTGCCAGCTTGAAAAGCTGCCGTCCAATGCGCTCTGCAAATCGGTCCAGCGTTCCGGCGAGTATCTGCTGCAAGACTTTCGGGAGATAACGGTCAGCTTTTTCGGCGTATAAGAAGCCGGTATAAAATAAGATTGCCTTTTCAATGTATTCGCTGCGGCTCTGACATTGATCGTCTGCATAGCAGTCATCGACGAGCTGCTTACACTCCGGCGTGATCCAGAGTGCAAATTTTTCTTTTCCTTTTACCATTTTTGTGTTCACCTCGTATTTTTCGTCGGAACCCCGCCGTTTTCCTTGAAACGACGGGCTTTTTTCATTCTGCAACACCCTAGGGCTGTTTTTCGCTGCTTTTGGAACGCCCCCGTAAATACCCGAAACTGCCCGCACCGCGGGCAGATGTGACTGCCAAGGGGCGCGCACGACCCCGCAGCTTTGTCCTGCTTCGCCGCTTGCGGCTTCTCCCTCTGCCGAAATCCGCTCGCAGGCATCCTTTTTCTGCTCTTGCCGTTCCTGCACCGCTCCCGCACGTCGGCACAACGTCCGGTTTTCTGCTGCTGGATGGGTACGCGCTCGGCTTGGCTGCGAAAGCCGCACAAACCGCCGACACGGGCGCGACGGGCTGGGATTGGCGTTTTGTCTGTGCGATCAACCTGTGTTCTCAATAAAATCGGCATATTTCCTCCTTGCTGCGTCCTCGTCCAGCTGCTGCATCTGCCGGTCATAGTCCTGCTGAAGCGCCGCCTGAATCGGTCGGATGGTGAAGAGCAGATTGCCGTTGCGCGTTTTTCCATCCTTTGTCGTAACCATCGTCGGCTCTGTGACGAGCAGGCCGCGTTCTTCGAGTGAGCGTATGTGTTTACGGATCGTGTTCGGGCTCAACCCAACCGCATCACCGATTTTCCGGTAGCTTGGCCAGCATTGGAACGTCTGGCGATCCTCGCAGAACAGCAGGTAGGCGTAGATCGCGATCTCTGCCGCGCTCAGACCCAGCGAGAAAATTTCTTTCGGCAGTGGGAAATAGTCCTTGACCGAATCGCGCGTCGGCCAGAGACTGCGCTTCACTCTGCTCCTCCCGTGTGCTGCTCCACCCATTGGATGAATGCTTCCTTCGGAACGACGATCCGATTCCCGATTCGCAGCGCAGGGAAATCTTTTTCGTGCATCAGCTCATAGCTGCTGGACGGCGCGATGCCCAGCACCTTTGCCACCGTCGCCGCGTTCAGAAACAACGGCAGTTCGTCATAATTCTTGTAGATTGATTCTTTCGTGTTGTCCTCCTTTGTTTGTAGTTACTATTCTCGTTTGATTTCGTCTTTTCTGAAAAAACACCTCCTACCCTTTATCCGTATTCAGAGGGCTTTTGTACCAAACTTTTTTCAAAAGATTTTCTCCGCACCTTTAATTGCACAACTTTTGCAACGTTTGTACGAGAAAATTTTGGTTGTCGCAAAAAATCCTCTCATTACTAGTAGGGATAAAAATCGCAGTTTTGACAGCCTGTTTTCAAAAAATTCGGAAATTTTTTCGCCGGTCAAAACATCTCCCTATTTAATCCGACACTAAAAGCCGTTTTTGTTACCCTACTTCGCAAATTTTCTTATTCAGAGGGGAAGATATTTTACGTCCAGCAATAACGCACTCTATTTGATCCGACAGATTTTTGCGTTTTGAGCGGTGTCTCACCGAAAAAAAGCCCCTCACTTCATAGGCCACGGGAACGCGATTTTTAGAATCCCTTTCGAGAAAATTCACAGATCGTTTACACTTCCGCGCCTGCGTTGCTTGTTCGCATCCCTCGAAAAAGTCCCCCTCATGTGCCAGGCAGCGAGAATGCACTTTTTAGACCCCTTTTCACAAATGTTCACAAAATATTTACTTCTAACTCACTTGAGGCTTTCTCAAAAAGTCCTTCTATTTAATCCGACAGAAAATCGCATTTTGAACAGCCTGTTTTGAAAAAATTTCTCGGCAGTATAAAAAATAACCGCCGCCTTGATCGGCAGCGGCGTGTTCAGTATGGGTTTCCTTTTGACAAATGTGCGTTTCTATAACTTGTAACCATCAGTAATTTGGTGTATACTCTAACCATAGAGATTCTGCTATTTGTGGAGGGAGGTTCTTGTTTATGCGGGATCAGATTTATTCTGTCGGTGATCTGCGCGCGATCATTGCGCCGATTGCCGCGCGGCACGGCGTGGAGCGTATTTATCTGTTTGGCTCTTACGCAAGAGGCGAGGCCACAAAAAACAGTGATGTCGATCTGCGCGTCGACAAGGGAAACCTTCGCGGTATGTTCGCTTTGGGCGCGCTCTACAGCGATCTCGAAGACAGCCTTGGAAAAGATTTGGATTTGCTGACAACAGGCAGTCTGGATCAACGGTTTCTGGATCAAA
>OGRA01003097.1_pt1 | contig 13079 bp, 10 predicted proteins | sample 1553351 | NCBI WGS metagenome assembly OGRA01 (sample SAMEA2580056, study PRJEB22360) | human gut metagenome | biome: human gut; feature: human-associated habitat; material: faeces | place: Denmark | collected 2008/2010
TGGCGGCGGCAGCTGCCATTAAAGATCCTCGCTTTCAGATTGTCCATGCGCCGTTTTCCGCTATGAAAGAACGTTTGGGAGATCTCGGTATTCGACAGGTCGATGGGATCTTTCTCGACATCGGCGTATCGTCGCCGCAGATTGACGATCCCTCCCGCGGTTTTTCCTTCCGCTTCGAGGGGCCCCTCGATATGCGCATGGACACGAGCTGCGGCGAAACCGCAGCGGAGTGGCTTGTCCCAGCAACGGTTGGGGGAAATGCCGAGCAAAAGAGCATCGGTTGAGGAAATTGCCGAGGTGCTTGCGGATTTCGGTGAAGAGCGCTTCGCACACCGCATTGCACGGGCAATTGTTGAAGCAAGATCTCGTGCGCCAATCACTACAACCGGAGCGCTTGCAAAGCTCGTAGAAGCGGCAGTGCCGAAGAATCGCCGCGATGCTGCTCAGCATCCGGCGACGCGTACGTTCCAGGCGGTGCGTATTCAGGTCAACCACGAGCTCGATGAACTCAAGACCACTCTGGAAAGTGCTGGGGCTCTTTTGGCGCCGGCCGGTCGATTGGCCGTCATCAGCTTCCATTCGCTTGAAGACCGCATTGTCAAGCGCTTTTTCGAAAAGCGCCTTCATCCTGACCGAGATCTCGATCCGCGGCTCCCGATGCCGGCGGGTTTCAATGCGCAGCCGTGGTTCTGCGATGTGATTCGTATTCTGCCGACCAAGAGCGAAGCAGAGTCCAATCCGCGTGCACGCTCTTCCGTACTCCGTGTTGGCACGCGTACTGCGCGTCTCTGGGAGGATTAGGCCATGCGTCCCGTCACGCGTGCGGAACTGCTGTGGACGGTCGTTTTAGGCATCGTCCTGGTGGGCAGCGCGTTTTGTCTGGTAGACCTTCATTTCCAAATGCGTCAGCTCTTTGTGGCTCACGAGCATGAAATGGATGTTCATCGCCGACTGCTCGACGACCAGGCCGAGCTGGAAATGAAAGTTCGCCGGGCTTCGCTTCCGGGGAGCATCTCAGCAGGTGCGGCCATGCTCGACTTGTCCGGGGCAACGGGTGCGGATACGGTGACGCTCGTGGAGGCGCCGGACGGACGAATCGACTTTTTGCCGGAAGTGCGCCGCGAACTTGATGCGCTGACGACGAATGGGGATGCTCAGAAGAGTAAGGCTGATCCAAAGAATGCTCAGCCTTCGGTTCGCGGTGCTGGGGCTGGAGGCCGGTCATGACAAACTTCATGAAGCGCGCGGCTGACGCAGTGGTCGATAAGCTCCTCGAGCTCATGCAGCGAGATCGGGCTGCACAAGAGGCCAAACCCAAAAGCGCCGAAAGTCCGCTCATCGTCATTCCGATTCCGAAATGGCGCACGTACTTTGCACTTGCCTTCATTACGGTCTTTTTTCTCGGACTCGTTTGTCGTGCGGTTTGGCTGCAGGCAGTGACGACGGATTTTCTTCAGGATCAAGGCGAGGCGCGTTATGCCCGGACGCTCACCATTGCCGGTGAGCGCGGGGAAATTCTGGACCGCAATGGCGTGGTGCTTGCGGCCAGTCAGCCTGTGCGCAGCATCTGGGCGGATCCCGCATTCGCCAAAAAACTTTCAGCCGATGACTTTAAGAAGTTGGCCGATGTCCTGCAGATGAAGCCAAAGGAAGTTCGTGACAAGATTTTCAAGGCTAAGTCAAAGAACTTTACATATCTTGCCCGTACTCAAGACGTGCGGACAGCAGAGGCCGTGAGGCTTTTGAAGCTTCCCGGCATCGGTGTTTCGCCAGAAGTGCTGCGTGAATATCCCGATGGCCCGGCTGTCGCTCACGTTGTGGGATTTACCGGCCGCAGCGATCATGGTCAAGAAGGTATTGAACTGGCCCGAGACAAGGATTTGACCGGGGTGCCCGGGGCGCGCCGAGTGATCCGCGATGCTCGCGGCCGGATCATTGACGATATCTGGCAAAAGGAAGCCGTGCCGGGACATGATGTGGTGCTGTCCATCGACTCCCGCGTACAGTTTCTTGCGTTTCAGGCTTTGAAAGCACAGGTCGAGAAGTCTGAGGCATTGGCTGGTGCCGCGGTAGTGGCTGACGTACAGACCGGGGAGATAATTGCGCTCGTCAACGTTCCGTCCTATGACCCGAACGACCGCTCCACGATGCTCTTTGAACAGATGCGCAACCGTGTGCTCACCGACCAGTTTGAGCCAGGATCCACTTTAAAGCCCTTTGCCATCGCCAAGGCGCTCGATATGGGAATTGTCGGTCCGAAGACGACCATTCAGACGGCGCCGGGAAAGCTCACCATCGGTGACCGCACCATCGGCGATACCCATGACTATGGACTGCTGACAGTGTCCGAGATCGTGGCAAAGTCGTCCAATATTGGTACGGTGAAGATCGCGCTTGAAATGTCCCCGCAGACATTGTGGGACATGTACACCGCTTTAGGTTTCGGGCGCGCTCCTGCAATGGGCTTCCCAGGCGCGGCATCCGGACGTCTTCGTCCGGCAAAAACCTGGCGGCCGATTGAACAGGCCACTATTGCTTACGGACACGGCATCAGCGTGTCGCTCATGCAGCTTGTGCGCGCTTATACCGCGCTGGCCCGAACGGGTGACGTTATTGACTTGACGCTCTATAAGCGTCCGGAAGGCGAACTGCCCAAGGGCGAGCAGGTTTATCGACCGGAGACTGTGCGGCTTATCCGCGCCATGATGATGAAGACGATGGCTGCCGGGGGAACGGCAAGCACTATTAAGGTGGCGGGCTATACCGTGGCCGGCAAGACCGGTACGGCCAACAAGGTTAAGAACGGGCGCTATACAAACGATACGGTGGCGAGCATCGTAGGCATTGTTCCGGCTGTCAACCCAAGATTCATTGTGGCTGTGATGATCGACGAGCCTAAAAAAGGCAGTCGTTTCGGCGGGCGTGCGGCTGGTCCGGTGTTTAGCGAAATTGCTGAAAGTACGCTGCGCATGTTGATGGTGAGTCCTGACCGAGAGTCCGTTTCGGGCGGCGGCTTCCTGGCGAAAATTCGCAATTGAACCTTATTGAAGCAAAAAGGACGGAGATTACTCATGGATCAGACGATCAAAGATTCGGTGGCGTGGCTCAAAGATCTCGCACATCCGGGTGCACATCTTCGGCTCGACAGCCGAGAGGTGAAGCCGGGCGATATCTTCTGCGCCGTACCGGGTGAAAAGGTCGACGGCCGCACTTTTATCCGTGTAGCAGCTGCCCGGGGAGCGGCGGGCGTGATCTATGAGGCTGAAACGAGCCAGCGTCCTGAACACTATCCGTTGCCCGCTAAGCCTGTGGAGCACCTGCGCGAGCGGCTCGGCGAAATCGCCGCGCGCTTTTACGATGAACCCTCGGCTCACATGACAGGCGTGGCCGTGACTGGCACAAACGGCAAGACGACCACTACGTTCTGGACGGCCTCGCTTTTGACCGCTCTGGGCTCTCCGTCCGGCATCATCGGTACAGTCGGTGTCTTCTTCGCCGGACGGCAAATCCCTGCTCCGCATCTGACAACGCCGGATGCAGCCTCTTTGCAGGGGATCCTCAAGGATCTTGAAGAGACCGGTGCCAAGAGTTTTGTGATGGAAGCGAGTTCCGTTGGGCTCGATCAGGGGCGCATGAAGGGAACGCACTTTAAAGTGGGTGTATTCACCAATTTGTCTCGTGATCATCTGGATTACCACCAGACGATGGAAGCGTACGGCGAGGCCAAAGGACTTCTTTTTGCTTGGCCGGGTCTGAAGGCTGCCGTGTTGAATGCCTCGGATGCCTGGAGCCGGAAGTACGCTGATGCTGCTCAAAAGAACGGCTCCGAGATCTGGGTGACTGGATTGGAGGGTGAGGCAGCCTCTTTCGGGCAGGCATTCGGCGCTGCTCACGTGCTTGAAGCTAAGCAGATTGAGCCGTCGCACCGCGGCATGCGTTTCACGCTGGTCTGTGACAAGCGCGAATTTCCTGTTGAGCTGCATGCGCTCGGCACTTTCAATGTTAATAATGCGCTTGAAGCGACTGCGGCTGCAGCCGCTTGCGGCCATCCCATCGAAAAAGTCGTGCGGGCTTTGGAAGCCCTCACTCCGCCTCCAGGCCGCATGCAGATTTTTGAGTCCGATGGAATGCCGCTCGGAGTTGTGGATTTCGGCCACACGCCGGATGCGTTGGAAAAGGCCATTGAGTGCCTCATTCCCAATGCGCGTGCTCGGGGCGGACGGCTATGGACGGTTTTCGGCTGCGGCGGTGACCGCGATGCCGGCAAGCGGCCGATCATGGGCGAAATTGCCGCACGGCTTTCCGATCAAGTCATCGTTACGAGTGACAATCCTCGGACGGAAAATCCTCAGGCAATTGTCGATGCGATCATGCAGGGCGTACAGGCTGTACCGGGTGCTGATCAGCGGACAATGGCCGTTGTTGACCGCCGCGAGGCGATTCATCGTGCCGTTTTTGCCGCTGACGCTAAAGACATCATCCTCGTTGCCGGCAAAGGGCATGAATGCGAACAGATCCTCAATGACGGGCCGCACCATTTCGTTGACGGAGAGGTGCTTCGCGAGGCTTTTAATGAATGCCGCGCAGTCCGCAGCCGGAAGTAAAAAGAAATACCCAATTGATTGCAAAGGCGTTCTGGCCTAAAGGTCAGTCAGACACTTTGCTTCTTGATGACAAACAATAGAAACCATGCAGGCAGAAACCGAAGTAATCCCGTCCGAACACGAGTCCTTTAAGTGGCTTCTTGAAGCCTTGTGCGACGAATTGGTTGAAGTTCACGGAGATCCCGCGAATGAAGACGCATCGTGGATCCGTGTCGTTACCGACAGCCGCATCGTCCGAGCGGGCGATGTTTTTGTCGCGCTCTCTGGAGAGCGCACCGACGGGCACCGCTATCTTTTACAGGCTGCCGAGTCAGGTGCATTCTGCTTGGTGGTCGAACACGTAGAGACTGGACTGAACGTTCCTCAGCTTGTGGTGGAAAACAGCCGTCGGGCTTACGGACTGATTGCACGGGCTTGGCGCCGCCGTTTCGGTATTGCGCTCACAGCGGTGGGCGGCAGCAACGGCAAAACAACGACCACGCAGATGATGAAGGCGATTCTCGCAGCTCATTGGGGTGTGCAAAACATCCATGCTACGGAAGGCAATTTCAACAACGACGTCGGCGTGCCGCATACGCTGCTCGGTCTTCATTGCGGCTGTTGGGCTGCCGTTGTGGAAGCCGGGATGAATCACCGCGGTGAAATGGCCCGGCTGGCTGACTGGATTCGCCCGACGGTCGTGCTGATGACTAATGCGCAGCGCGAGCATCAGGCGTATTTAGAAACTGTGGCTGAAGCGGCTTTTGAAAACGGCCTTTTAATTGCTGCGCTCCCGAACGACGGGGTTGCAGTGTATCCCGCTGACGATCCCTGTGCCGACGTCTGGGCTTCCTATGCGCTTGCCCGCGGTGTGCGTACGCTTACCTACGCTACCGCTGAAGGGGTGGCGGCCGATGTCCGCGGCGAACTGGTGCCGGGCAAGGGGCTGCGGCTTCTTGCCTACGGCATTGACCGTGTCATCGGGCTGCAGGTTCAAGGCGCGCACAACATTCACAACGCCGTAGGCGCAGCTGCTGCTGCACTGGCGCAGCAAATTGATGTCGACGCCATCGCCGAAGGTCTGGCCGCCTTTAAGGCGCTCCCCGGGCGAGGAGCCCGCATGGCGTCTCCTGCGGGCTTCACGCTGATTGATGATGCATACAACTGCAATCCCGACAGTGCTATCGCGTCGATCGCGATGCTCGCAGAGGAAAAGCCCGCACGCATTTTCCTTTTTGGCGACATGGGTGAGCTCGGTCGTGATGCTGAGCTTTGGCATGCTGAAGTGGGCGGTGCCGCGAAGACGCTGGGCATCGACTATTTCTGGGCGGCAGGACCGCTCTCTAAGCACGCGGCAGAAGCGTTCGGCATTGACGGCGTTAGAGGACGGTGGTTTGCCGATCGGGATGAATTGATTGCGCATCTGCCAGAACTGCCGCTCAAAGGCGCAACGGTGGCCGTCAAAGCAAGCCACTCGTCAGGCTTTGGGAAGGTTGTTGAGACGCTGAAGCATTTCCCAGCGTTCTGATTTTTCTTTTTTTCTTTTTTTTCACGAGCTTCTGCCCGACTTTTCGCATCATGCTCAACTTCCTTTTTTCTTCTCCTGCCGATTCGCTGGCGCTGCGCGCACTTTTGGCGTTTTTGACAGCACTCGTGATTGGACTGGCCTGCGGTCCAGCCCTCATTAGAGAACTAAAGAAGCTTCATTTCGGTCAGGCCGTTCGCACGGACGGTCCTAAAACGCATCTGGCTAAGGACGGTACGCCGACAATGGGCGGGGCACTGATTCTTGCTGCCATCACCCTTTCAACGCTTTGCTGGGCAGATCTTGGGAATCGCTTTATTTGGGTGGTGCTTTTTGTTACGTTGGGCTACGGCGCCATTGGCTGGATCGATGATTACCGCAAGATCGTGCACCACGATCCACACGGTATGAGCGCTCGTGAAAAGTTCTCCTGGCAGTCCGTGATTGGTTTGGCGGCAGCTTTTTATCTTGCCTTGGCGCTTGCCGTTGAGCCAGGCGGAACATTTGCTGAAGCGATTGGCGCTTGGTACGACGCTCGTTTTCCGCTGGACGTAACGGCCAATATTCACCTCTACTTGCCGCTTTGGACTGACTGGGCTTTCCCGCTGGGGCTGATCGGCTTCATTGTCTTCGTCTACATCGTGATCGTCGGATCGAGCAATGCGGTGAACCTCACCGATGGGTTGGATGGCCTGGCCATTCTGCCCACGGTGCTGGTCGGCTCTGCGCTCGGGCTCTATGCCTATGCGGCGGGTAATCCTGATTTTGCCGGCGCTGCCTATGCAGCGGCTGCGCCTCATATTCCTGGCGCTGAAGAGCTTGCAGTTCTCGCGGCGGCTTTGGCTGGCGCGGGACTGGCCTTTCTGTGGTTCAACGCTCATCCGGCACAAGTTTTTATGGGCGACGTGGGAGCTCTTGCGCTTGGCGGCTGTTTGGGCACGATGGCGGTTGTCGCGCGGGGGGAGCTTATCCTCGCCGTTATGGGCGGTATTTTCGTGGTGGAGACGCTTTCCGTCATGATTCAGACGACCTATTTCCGTTTTTCTCACGGCAAGCGAATTTTTCTGATGGCGCCCATTCATCATCACTTTGAACTCAAGGGGTGGCAGGAAACTCAGGTCGTGGTTCGATTCTGGATCATTACTTTTATTCTGACAGCGCTTGGTCTTTCGGTGCTTGCGCTTCACTGAGTGAGACGTTCGCTGAAAAACAGCGGTTTTCGCAGGTTAGTCAAAAAATGCTTGAAGCTGAAGACAAATCCTTCATTACATTGAATGCCGCCGAAGGGGCTGGCCGCAGTGCCTGGGTACTCGGGCTTGGCGCTTCTGGACGTGCTGCCGCTCAATACCTCAATGACCATGGTTGGCGCGTTCATGCTTTTGATACGCGTGAGGCGCCTGCGGGCCTTGACGCTTTTTGCAAGGCGGTTCCGGGCTGCGAGATGACGCTGGGCGGCTTTCCTGAAACGACGGCGCCCGGCGTAGAACTTGTGGTGATGTCGCCGGGCGTTTCGCCTTACTTTGGTGCGGCAGCCTCCGTCTGTGCTTCAGCGCGCAAAGCGGGCATTCCTATCGTCGGCGAGATTGAGCTTTTTGCGCAGGAGCTCGCCTATCTGAAGCGTACGCAGGGATATGCTCCCAAAGTCATCGGCATTACCGGCACAAACGGCAAAACGACGACGACAACGCTTACCACCAAAATGGCTGCGGCAGCAGGACTGTACGCAGTTGCTGCGGGCAACATCGGACCTAATGCCGTCGCGGAGCTCAGTAAAGCCGAAGCGGCCGGAGCGCTCCCTGACATTTGGGTGCTTGAGCTCTCGAGCTTTCAGCTGGAAACAACGCATACGCTCAACTGTACGTCAGCTGCCCTTTTGAACATCACCGAGGATCACCTTGACTGGCACGGTTCTATAGAGGCCTATGCGCACGCCAAAGGGCGTATTTTTGCACCCGATACCGTACGCGTCGTCAATCGTGAAGATCCGCTCGTCATGGCTGAACTTGAAAAAGTGGATGATCGTGAGCACTCAGCGGCTCGATGCTTCACATTCGGCGCGACGAAGCCGCAGAAAGAGGGTGAACTTGGTCTGATGATGGCGGCCCATGCCTCACAGGGCTACTGGCTGGGACTTCGCGATCAGATGGAGGTCGACGTGCTGTTTCTGCCGGAATTCGAGCTCCTCATCCGCGGCCGGCACAATGCCATGAACGCACTCGCAGCTTTGGGACTTATTACAGGCGCCGGCATTGAATTCAAGTTCACGATGGGCGTGCTCCGTCTTTATCGGGGGGAGCCGCATCGTGTGGAACTCGTACGCACGATTGAAGGCCGCGATTTCATTGACGATTCCAAGGGGACCAATGTCGGCGCAGTGGCTGCCGCCGTGTGCGGACTTGCTGCTCAGGGACGCCGAATTCTGATTTTGATGGGCGGCGACGGCAAAGGGCAGGACTTCACGCCGCTTGCCAAAGAGCTTAAAGGGCGAGTGGCGTTTGCGGCCTTGATTGGGCGTGATGCAGCCAAAATCCGCGAAGCCGTTTCGCCCGCCGGTGTTGCAACAGAAACTTTTAAGACGCTTGAGGCCGCGGAGGACTGGCTTTGGGAAAAGAGCCGTCCGGGTGATCAGATACTTTTGTCACCGGCTTGCGCTTCATGGGATATGTTCCGTGACTATGCCGAACGCAGTGAACGATTCAAGGCTGAGGCCGCCAAAATCGCGGATCATGTTGTTCCGAAGGCCGATGAAGCCGTACAGGGCTGATGGCGTAAGAGAGGTTTTCTGTGAGGCGTTTAGATTCCGACTGGGGTGCAGATCAACGTTCATCGCCCGGCCTTAACTGGGAAGTGATCATCTGTACCACCGCGCTCGTCTGTTTTGGAACGGTCATGGTCTTTTCGGCCACGTCCTCCATGGGCGCGGGCGGGTTGGGAGATTCTGCCAATTTCGGCGAAGTCAAGCGCCACTTGATGAGCATTCTCCTTGCGCTATGCGCCGCAGCGGTGGTTTACCGCGTGCCGATGAACTTTTGGTATCGTCACTCCACCTGGCTGCTGCCGGTCGGTTTGCTGCTCCTTGCCAGTGTGTTTCTTCCCGTTATCGGCAAGAGCGTCAACGGCGCTCGCCGATGGCTGCAGCTCGGGCCCCTTTCGATTCAGGCTTCGGAAATGGTGAAGCTCTGCGCTCTGATTTATGCCGCAGCCTTTACCGTGAAGCGTCAGGAGTACATGCACTCCTTTTCAAAGGGGTTCTTCCCCATGGCGATTGTCATGGTGATCATCGCCTTCATGCTGATGCAGCAGCCCGACCTAGGGGCGACGGTGGTGGTATCGGTAGTCATCATGGGCGTGCTCTTTCTGGGCGGTCTGTCGATGAAGATCTTTCTTGCCGTCGGCACGGTGATCGTCGCTTTCGTGGCACTGATGATTTTTATGACGCCGTGGCGCCTCTCGCGCGTATTGGCGTATTTGGATCCATGGTCCGATGAGTATGTTCTGGGGCAGGCCTACCAGCTTTCACATTCGCTCATCGCCTTCGGCCGCGGTGAACTCTTCGGCGTAGGGCTCGGCGGTTCCGTCGAGAAGCTCAACTACCTGCCCGAGGCTCATACCGACTTCATCATGGCTGTAGTGGCGGAGGAAACCGGACTGGTCGGTGTTATCCTCATCCTCTTTATTTTTTACTGGCTCATTCGCCGCACATTCGAAATCGGTCGGCAGGCGATCAAGCTGGAGCGCTTTTTCCCGGGCTTGCTGGCGCAAGGTGTGGGACTTTGGTTCGGAGTTCAGGCGATTATCAATATTGGCGTAGCTTCCGGGGCGTTTCCGACGAAAGGGCTCACGCTTCCGTTTGTGAGCTTTGGGGGATCCTCCATGCTCTCATCCATGATCGCCATTGGACTGCTTTTAAGAGTAGACCGAGAAAACAAAATTTTGATGCGAGGAGGTCAGGTGTGACCGCTGACAACAAACAACAAACTGCGGCCGACGGCCGCACGCTCGTCATCGCCGCTGCAGGGACTGGCGGACATGTGATGCCTGGTCTGGCCGTCGCTCGCGTAATGGCCGATCGAGGATGGAAGATCGTTTGGATTGGCACGACCACCGGCATGGAAAAAGGGCTTGTAGAGCGTCAGGGGATCGAATTCCATCCGCTTAACTTCCAAGGCATGCGCGGACGCGGCATTACAGGGATGATTACGGGCGGCATCAAGATGCTCAAGGCTATCTGGGATGCCCGCAAGCTGCTTAAAAAACTTCGTCCGACGGCAGTGTTTTCCACGGGCGGCTACATCGCTGTGCCGGTATGCTTTGCGGCGCAGAATCTCAAGCGTCCCATTGTGCTGATGAATTGCGACGCTGACCTCTTGATGTCCACCAATACTGTGCTGCCTTTTTGCGATGCGCTGGCCTGCGGGTTTGCGGGCGGTGCCCGCACGTTTGCAGGCATCAAAGGGCATACGACAGGGAATCCCGTGCGCGCCGAAATCGCGGCGCTGCCGGCGCCCGCAGAGCGTTTTGCCGGGCGTACGGGGCCGCTAAAACTCTTTATTTTCGGCGGTTCGCTGGGCGCTCAGGTACTCAACGACGTGCTGCCGCAGGCTTTGGCAATGATTCCTGAGAGTGAGCGTCCTATTGTCCTTCATCAGACTGGGCGCGATCGTGATGCGGCTGTGCGCGAAGCGTATGCCAAGGCAGGCGTTGCGGCTGAAGTCGTGCCTTTCATTGACGATATGGCAGCGCGCTACCGCGAAAGTGACCTGGTGCTGTGCCGATCGGGTGCAACGAGCTGTTCGGAATTGTGCGCAGCGGGCGCCGCTGCAGTGTTGGTGCCTTTTATTGCCAAAACCACTAAGCACCAGCTCGGCAATGCCAAATATCTTGCGGATCGGGGGGCGGCCTGGTTGGTGAATCAAGCGGACTTTACCCCGCAGGCTGTGGCCAAGCTCATTTCAGGCATGACGCGTGAGTCGCTGCTCGAGCATGCTCAAGCAGCACGCGCCATTGCCGCGCCGGATGCGGCGGCTAAAGTCGCTGACTTGATTGAAGAAGTCGTCGCACGTCGGGCGCCGAAGATCCCGAAGGCCTGACGCTCGCACGCGAATATTTGCCCCTTTTACGGAGAACCACCTTGAAGTTTCTGGTCAATCATCTGCATTTCGTCGGGATCGGCGGTGCTGGCATGAGCGGCATCGCCGAAGTGCTCCTCAATTTAGGTTATGTCGTCAGCGGCTCGGATATCGCTGCGTCGCCCGTGACTGAACGTCTGCAGTCTTTGGGGGCGCGCATTTCGCTCGGACACGACAAGAAGAACATCCGCGGCGCGGATGCAGTGATCGTTTCTTCGGCCGTAAAGGCTGACAACCCAGAAGTTACCGCTGCTCGTGAACTCGATATTCCAGTCGTCCCGCGCGCGGTGATGCTTGCTGAATTAATGCGGCTGCGCCGCGGCATTGCAATTGCAGGCGCTCATGGGAAAACGACGACCACCTCGCTTACCGCATCACTGCTCGCCGCAGGCGGACTGGATCCGACTTTTGTCATCGGCGGAAAACTCAATAGCGCAGGCGCGAATGCTCGCTTGGGAACGGGCGAATTTCTGGTGGCCGAAGCCGATGAATCTGATGCGTCGTTTCTGAATCTCACGCCGGTTATTGCTGCCGTTACCAACATTGACGAAGACCACATGGATACCTATGGGCACGACTTTGAGAAACTAAAGAGTGCTTTTGTGGACTTTCTCGGACGTCTGCCTTTTTACGGCGTAGCCGTGCTCTGCATGGACGACGATAACGTTCGCTCGATTCGTCCGCGCGTAACGAAACCCGTGATTGGGTACGGTCTTTCTCATGACGCTACCGTTCGCGCAATTGATGTGACGGCCGATGGCACGCGCATGCGTTTTACGGTTCTACGCCCTGATCATCCGCCGCTGCCCGTCGTACTGAACCTGCCGGGCGTACATAATGTGCGCAATGCCTTGGCGGCGGTCGCAATCGCGACCTTGGCGGGCGTTAAGGACGAAGACATCAAGCGCGGCTTGGCAGAATTTAAGGGCGTAGGCCGGCGCTTTGCACAGTGGGGTGATATTCCTATTCAGGATGCGGATGGCCGCATCACGGGAACCTTCACACTGATTGATGACTATGGTCATCATCCGCACGAAATGGCGGCAACCCTCGCGGCAGTACGCGGTGCGTGGCCCGGCCGCCGCATTGTCGTTGCTTTCCAGCCGCACCGCTACACTCGTACGCGCGACTGCTTCAATGATTTTGTGAAGGTCCTTGAGGATGTCGACGGCGTCGTGTTGGCCAATGTTTATCCTGCGGGGGAAGCCCCCATCCCCGGTGCAGACAGTCACCATCTTGCCGAGGCCATCAAAGCCTCTGGCCGCAGTGAACCCGTTGTGGTGGATGTTGATCAAGTGCCCGATGCCGTGCGCTCGCTCGTAGAGCCCGGTGACGTTGTCGTAACGATGGGTGCGGGCTCAATTGGCCGTGCGGCGCCGAAACTCGCCGGTCGTCTCTGATGGAATAAAAAATAGGAGTCTGCAAATGACCCAAGCAGAAGAACCGCGTCTTGAACGCGTTGTAGTGCTCGAGGGAGGCATTTCCTCTGAGCGTGAGGTTTCGCTTCTATCGGGGCGCGGCGTAAAGGAGGCGCTGGCTTCAAAGGGCCTGGAGGTTGAAAGCTGGGATCCGGCTGTTGACAGCGTGGGCGGTCTGGAAGAGGGCGCATATGATGCCGCCTTTATTGCGCTTCACGGGACCTTGGGCGAGGACGGCTCCGTACAGGGACTCCTCAATTGCATAGGTCTTCCCTATACCGGTCCTGGCGTGACGGCTTCGGCGATTGCGATGGATAAGGAGCTTACGAAGAACATTTGGCGTGCCAACGGCATTTCCGTGCCTGCGGGCGTGCGTTTGACGGCAGCCGGCTCGGGTGGTGGGGCCGGGGCGGGTTCTGAAAAT
>OGRA01003101.1_pt1 | contig 13065 bp, 13 predicted proteins | sample 1553351 | NCBI WGS metagenome assembly OGRA01 (sample SAMEA2580056, study PRJEB22360) | human gut metagenome | biome: human gut; feature: human-associated habitat; material: faeces | place: Denmark | collected 2008/2010
CGGCACTTGCCCGGCCAAACGGATTGTTTAATGGAGCCATAGCCGATGCCAGCATCATGCATGCAACGCACAATCGCCTCAAACGCTTCGACATTATTGGCAGTATCTCCGTCCAGCTCCACATAGCTGATATGTCCCGCATTGCACAATGCGTGATACGGAGCTTCCAGCTGGATTTTGCGGAACGCAGAAATCGGATACCATACGGGGATATGGAAACTGTTGGTGTAATACTCGCGGTCCGTAACACCATGGATGATACTGTAGCGCCTTGCGTCAAGTCGAACAAAGCGCCCGGACAGGCCCTCTGCCGGAGTTGCCAGCAAAGTGTAGTTCATATGCGTCTCTGCAGATTTTCTATCGCAGAAATCACGCATATGCTGCACAATGGCCAATCCCTTCTGCTGCATCTCATCGCTTTCGCCATGATGATGGCCATACAGAGCAGTCAGCGTTTCGGCAAGGCCGATGAATCCGATGGACAAGGTCCCGTGCTTGAGCACTTCACGCACTTCATCATCAGGACCAAGTTTATCGGAGTCGAGCCATACTCCCTGCCCCATCAGGAACGGGTAATTACGAACTTTGCGTTTTGCCTGAATTTCAAAGCGGTCCATAAGCTGGCCGGCCACAAGTTCAAGCATCTCATCGAGATACTGATAGAACTTATCCTCGCGGCCCAGTGAACGGAGCGCAAGGCGCGGCAGATTGATGGAAGTAAACGAGAGATTACCGCGAGAATACGAAATCTGACGCTCCGGGTCGTAGACATTACCCATAACACGGGTGCGGCATCCCATCGTAGCAACTTCAGTTTCCGGGTGGCCCGGTTTATAATACTGAAGATTGAAGGGCGAATCGAGGAACACATAGTTCGGGAAGAGCCGTTTTGCACTCACCTTCATGCTCAGCTCGAACAAATCGTAGTTCGGGTCACCGAGATTGTAATTGACGCCTTCCTTCACCTTGAAAATATGGATGGGGAAAATCGGCGTCTCACCATTGCCGAGGCCAGCATCTTCTGCCATCAGCAGATTACGAATGACCATGCGCCCTTCCGGGCTGGTATCCGTACCATAGTTGACAGAAGAAAACGGTGTCTGGGCGCCGGCGCGGGAGTGCATTGTATTGAGATTGTGAATGAATCCCTCCATCGCCTGATATGTAGCCCGGTCGGTTGCTGCGTATGCCCGCTTATGAGCGTGCTCAATCAGTTTTTTGACTTTTTCCTGAATTGAAGTGCTCATGACACCAAGATACGTGACCATCAGTGCACTTGCGACCTCATTATCGAAAGAGGTGTGATTTTCCATCGTTGCCTTTGTTTCCACTGCTTCAGTGAGCATCCGATGGATGAATTCCACACTCTCACCCGGTTCTTTTCCGGTCATCTCTTCGCATGCAATGCAAAGAGCTTTTTCAAACTCTTTGGCATACGTCTTCTTTACGCCATCCGACATCGCAAAATCGAATGCCGGGATGCTCTGGCCGCCATGTTGGTCATTCTGGTTCGACTGGATTGCAATAGCTGCCAATGCAGCGTAGCTTCCAATACTCTGAGGCTCCCTCAGGTAGCCATGGCCGGTGTTGAACCCGTCGTGAAACAGCTTGCTGATGTCGATTTGCGTGCAGGTCGTCGTGAGAGCATAGAAATCAAAATCGTGGATGTGGATATCACCGTCACGATGTGCCTTTGCCTGCTGCGGTGTGAGAAGATTTGCTTCGTTATAGACCTTGGCTGCCGTCGTTCCGAACTGAAGCATCGCCCCCATACTGGTATCACCATCGATGTTTGCGTTTGAACGCTTCATGTCGGATTCGATAGCCGGAGTGCTCACGATTTCGCCAATCTGCTTCATCAGGGTTTCGTCGGACTTTCGAATGTTTGCACGAAGCAGACGGAATTTGGCATAAGCCAGTGCAGCTTCCGGATGCTTTTCGGCCATCAGAATTTCAACCAAATCCTGAATCTTCTCAACGTCGACGGCATGGTTTCTGTATGCAGGCTCTTTGTTGAGCAGCGTCCATGTGACATCCTCGGCGATGCGTTTGGCATCCTGTCTCAGTCTCTCCTGCTCGTACAACGGCTTGCTGTAGAACGGAATCCTGTCGTTCTCCGGGTTGTCATCCGCCATAAAGCATTTCATGACCGCGTTTTCGATTTTCTGTTCGTCGTAATCAACTACGACGCCATTTCTTTTTTTAACCTTCACTGCAAAACACTCCATTCTTTTTTGGTTTTGTCTTCGGCTGCCGCAAAAGCTTCTGCTGCGATTTCGGTGTATTCCCGCTCGATTTGTCTATCAAAAATGAGCGGGCGGCAGCTTATCGCAATCCGACATCCAATTTCATGTTTGAATCTGTCTTTTTCCTCTGGAGCCATTGAAAGAATATTGGCCCCATTGAAGGAGAGGATAATATCATCTGCTTTTTGGTCCGAAAGCTCTTTTTGCTTTTCAGGCGAAAGAGCCTCCCAATCAACAGCTTCATCTCCCCAAATCTCATTATTGAGAATTGCTTTTGCAATCTCCTTTTTGAGATAGCCCATCATGGACTCGTTTGCAGAGGTGAACTGAGCATCTGCATTGAACCCACTGGTCTTGAATGATTCCTTGTTATCCATTTTCGTTGGCGTAGTCGGTGACCGATTGTTGATTCCGGTCCCTTCCTGCCTTCCTCCTATCCTTTTTTCTTTTCTTGCTTTTTCATACTGAACAGCTTTTGTCCAGCTGCCTCGTATTTTTTTAAAATGTTTTCGACGTCCCAGTTGGTATAAGCCACACTTTTATCGGAGGCTAATGCAGCCAATTTTGCCACATGTGTCTCAATCTCGGCCAGTTCAATTGCGACAGTCTCATGGAACCTTTTCCTCTTTTCTTCTTGCTTTCGAATCGAATCGTAGCGGTTAAGGAAAGAATCCATTGCGTCGTAACTGTTATTTCGATACGGGCCGATAAAATCACATCTGCCACATGTGGTGGCATGAACCGTGTGCCCGCTTTCGGAATACTCGCCGACGTAAATCCCTCCGCGTTCTCCGCAGCGCGGACACACAATCGAACTTTCCTTACTCCGCTCATTCTCCGGCAGTGCCTTCCACATTCTCACGCGGCCGGCAACATCCGTATCTACGAGCTGAAGAATATTATGGAGAAGTTCATCGATTGGTTTGTTTCCGTCTTCGGGGACGACCAGTTTGATGCCTTTTACAGCATTTTTGGTTTCCTCCAAAGAAGAAATCTCCATTTCCCATTGCGCAGCCACTTGAATAGTGCCATCCGGCATTGGGAAACACAATTGGATGGCGGAGACGTCGAGTGGTCCTTGAGCATTGACCCGCCGCCAAAACAGAAAAAGATTTTCTCTTTTGGAGCCGAGTTCTTCTCGCACCATGTCAAACATCGTTGAATATTGCTTTATGAACCCGTCTGCCGCAATATACGAATCCGGCAAGCAGCTCACTTCACACATCAACCGCCATTTACTTTTGATGATGTCATCGTACTTTGCTGTGATTTCACTTAGCGTTTTCACAGGGCTTCACTCCTTCTTTCTTTTTATTTATATATAAAAAAGCGGGCCTTCTGATATGAACCAGAAAGTCCGCTTTGGATTTATGAATGATTAAGTTTTGATATTATCGGTTTTACAACTTCAATTTTATTGACATTGCTTAAAATGTCAACATTGTTCGAGTTGCCTTTTTAGTTTTTCTCGAAGCTCCCTATTTTCACGCAACAGTTCCCAATCGTGTTGAAACCATTCCATAAGCGATTCCACTTTTGTTCCGTCAGACCGAAGTTCGAATTTATCACTGATGCCATCTTTTGTTACAGTGAAAACGGTTTTACTTAAATACTGCTTTTCGAGAACAGCATCAAATCCATTTTTTTCGAACCATGAAATGGCATATTTCTCCTCTTTTGTCAAATCCCACTGTGCTTTAGCTGTATCAATCATTTTCATCGCTCCTCTCAAAATGAAACGAACTACATATCAAATTCTCAAATGACATACAAAAAGATTATAGTGCATGCTATTTCCCAAGTCAATCACATATCTTACCCAAAAAAATCCCTGCATTTTCAATCAGAAAACGCAGGGATATCTGTTAAAGGCTAAAGTTCACGTACAAACTGAATGATATATTGGGGGACCTTTTTGCCTGCAACCAGCATTCTCTCGACATCACGCTTGAAGAGCATCGGATACAAAACGGACCCTTTGCAGTTAAGAAGGTTCTGCCTCACCGCCCAGTCGTATACACGCTGCTCAATGATATCTTTGTCACGAACATCACAATATCGCCCATTTCCACATGCAAAGCATTTTCCGTCCTTCCATTCTGCTTCAGGGATTCCGCAATAATTGCAATACAGTTTTTTGCCAGATGATGACATTTGCCTTTCTCCTTCCCGGACTTAGTGCCAAATCACATCTCCTGCCCGAATTTTACCGATTATCTGAGCCATTTTTTCATCCCAGATGAATACTTTGTCCGGGCTGGAAAACGCTCCGCCTGAAATTCTCATGCCCACATTGGGCGGCTCCAAGCGATAGACACTTTGCGTGATACTCCATGGTTTCTTTGCATACACCAGCGGCTCGTTCGTTCCATTGATGTGGAATCGGAGTGCTCCATTCTCCGCCTCAATATATCCTCCAAGGAAGTAAAACATCGGCTGATAGTTTCGGGCGTTTTCTTGAAGCCAGCTGACCAAATCAGTATGTGCATTTTTTGATTTTGTCCATACCGACGTAACAGCGTGGCCGTTGAGATTCACTCCGTGTACGGACATCCCGCAGGACCTCGCAAGGTCACAGGAAAAGCGGAACGCATCATCGTTTAGTTTTCCGTATACGACACGGCTGAAGGTGTCCTTTTTATTATAAAACACAGAGGCAAAATAGTTTTCCTGAGGGAAGATTTCCGAAAATGATTTGAGTTCCATAATTAGTTCCTTTCTCATCAAATTAAAATTGCCCCACACGTTTTGTGTGGGGCATTGTGTGTTTAGGCAGTCTTGCCAACGACTGTGTACGCAGCGGCAAGCGCTGCGGTTTTTGTTTTGGAATAGAGTTTGCGAAGATAAGCCCGATTGAGAGCTGCAGTCATAAGCGGAAAATAATCCGCCGGATGACGCATTGCCTCACCAAGATTTTGAGCCATTGTGCGCTGTGTTTGTTCTCCAGACTTCGAAGCTCGTTCGATATTCACTGCGGCTGCAAAGATTCTGCCGCAAAGATATCCGATATCTCGTTTTTCGGTATCCAGCATTTCAGAAACATCCTCCTTTTTGTTTTTTCTCAAATATGCCCGCATAAATCCAGCCTGCGGTACTGTCAGCAGATAATCTTCATTGGACTGAGCTTCAATTTGAATTTGAACAAGCATCAGGTCAAGGATTTGCTCCGGGTATTTTCCACCGTTCATCAGGTTTTGAATGATATCTGCGGTGATACGGCTTCTGTCATCAATGGCCGTGCCGTCTTTTTTCTTTCTGCAGATAGCTTCGTAGATTTTCCAGAACGGGACACCGCCTTTACCACAAATCCGAGTATCCCAATAATGCTGACGGATATTTTCCATCAGCTCTTGAAATCTGCCTTCAAGGCAAAACACCTGACGGATGATATAGCCATCCCGTGAGTCAAGGCCAACAATATGCATTATGGCATCCGGCTCGAATCCCTCTGGAGGGATATCCACGCCAGCAAAAAGCTGCTTGAGGTATGTGGTGACTTCATTTCCGGACTCATCCTTTCCGGATGTGCCTGTAAGCGCATAGAGCATCGCGGCTTGCTGAGCCTCGCTGCAGTCGGTCGACCAGCAGAGAATGTTCACGCCAGACCACTTGTCATAGTAGTTGTGCTGTTTACTGTGGGTCAGGTACTCCAATGCCGTCGAATACCGATATACGTTCAGCTCGGTCATCGGTGTACCGTATCCCTGTTCCCTGCCGGTGGCGTGCACACAAGAATTGTTGTTGATGGTACACAGAGGCGCTCCGGTGGATGCTGCACGGATTCCTTTGATTTTCGGATGGACCCGGCAAATCATTCCATACTCTCCTGTAATACAGTCGATACCATACACCGCGCTTCCGCTGATACCGACTTTCTTCACATAAGCATTGTATGCTGCTACACAGCCGTCATCGGTACAGGGGGCTACGCCATCCACAGTAATCAAGATATTTCCCGTTGGATTTTCTGCCAGAATCTCTTTCTGAGCTTCTGTCAGTATTTCCTGCGCATGTTCTGCATCCCATGAGTTAAAGAAAAGCAGGATTGCTTTTGCGACCGGTGATTTCACCGGTTTCAGAAGCTTTTCATGCAGTTCTTTGGTAGCCAGAAATTTCTCCATGCCCTTGTCGCCAATACCGAGAATATAGTCAGCTCTATCGGCAAAAATATTGGCCAGAATGTTGCTTGAGCGCACCGGATGGTACGGCAGCAGCAGGCGTGGAATGATTTGCCGTTCTTTTCCCTTTTCGTTTTTCTCCGCATACACATTGGATTTGATGGACAGGACCTTGCCATTTGCATCAATGTCAAGAGTCAGAGGAACAGCGATTTCCACCCATCCGAACTGTTCTTTGATAAGCCCGGCATCCAGCAGATATTGACAATACTCAAGGAGCGCACGAATCACGTCGAATCTCTCCTTTCGTAAAGTCAACGAGTCCGTTTTCGATACGGACGTTTTGGAACATTGGAACAGGGCCGGCAGTCACACCTTCATTGACCTTGGTGTAGTCATAATCGAAGAACATCCAGCCAATGTCTCTGGTCATGTGGTTACCCTGCTCCAAAGACAGGTTTGAAAAGTCCACCGGGCTGAATTCCGCCAAACATTCTCCAATGCCCAAATAGGGTGCTTTGAAGCTGTCCCCGTTTTTGATATGCCGTACAAGTTGCTCATAGTAACTCTTCATGCATTTGTCCGCCGGGATTTTATCCGGCCGGCTTACGAGGACGGCAGCAACGTCGTATTTGACATTTTTCAAAAACCGCTGTGTCCGCTGCATTCGGGATTGACCAACGTAGATGTATGTGCCGGGTATAGCTCTCTTTCGCTGGTTGATTCCGTTGGTCGCAATGTTCTCTTCGACCAGTGGATTGCGGCACAGGCAGGCGATGGGAATGATATTAAAGCCCGGATGCCAATATATGCTCTGCATCGTATTGCGCAAGGCCGAAAATGTCGGAATCGGATACGAAACTTTGTCGACCTGAAATTCCGGCCTGCTGAACAATGCGTATGGCGCGCAAAACTCAACGTACACCGGCTCCGAGAAAATAGCAGGTTTGCCTGCGCTTCGGTCAAGGAGTTGTGCGATGTTGAGGATTTTTTCTTTTTCATATCTCAGTTTCATTGTTGTTCCTCTTTAAGCTGCATATCTGTGCTTGGATAGCCTTGAAGCGTTCCTTTCGGGATGTGAATTTCGTATTGAATGTCAATGAGCCATCTGTGTTCAACATTCTCTCCGAGTACGTTGCCAGCAGGGAGAAACTGCTTTTCTTTTGCGACGAGCACATCTTCTTTGTAAACCTTGATTGTTTTTGCGTACGGCTCATCATCTGTTTCAAACAGGATGGTACTGTCGCAAGGGTATTTCTTTTTGAGATACCCGCCATTTTCTGCTTCCTGCATCACGATATAATAGTCGTTTGTGTTTAAGCAAAAAATGTTCCCAGAGAATGTTGTGCTTTCTTCCATTGAAATGATGTTGTACTCAGTTGATTCTTCGACATTGCGAGTGAACCGCTCTATGGAATTAGACATTTTATTTTTGCCGGTAATGGTTAAACACAAGAGCAAAAAACAAAATACTGCACCGCAGACAATGATGATTTTATTAAGCAGTTTTCTCTTCTTTTCTTCAGCTTTGTCTGCCAAAACAGCCAAGACACTTATCATAAATGAGGCAATGGTCAGTAGTGACAAAAGGATGAATGCATACAGACTGAATTCAAATAGCAGAAGCATTCCTGCGCCGGCTGAAACAAACGTAACGCTTATTGCGATAAGCACATTGCTCAAGTATTCAGAACTCATCTTCGTTTTCACCTCAGTTTGTTTGTGCACTTCACCACATCGCAGGAGCGCCTTTAATATTCAAAAGGGAATGTCTTTTTCGTCCCTCTTTCGGCAAACTCCAAAACCGGGAGATAAATGCATTCGTATCGCCTGTCGACCACATACAAATTGTCATACTCCGCCTGATTTTCAAACGTGATGTCATCAAACGTCACGTATTTGTAGCTCTCTCTTTTGAACTCCATACTCTCATTCCACGCGGGAATGTACATCCATAAAGAGGCCGCCAGTTTGTCAACCAGTGAGTTGATTTTTCGAACGCGCACGGTCTTAATCTCATATTGCTTGTACTTGCTCTGAATCCATTTTCGCGTTCTTTCTCTTTGCTGTACTCGGCACAGAAGAGCTTTCGCATCATAAGGCTTATGAGTCACAATCATTTTTTGCGCTCCGCTCTTGTCTCTTTGCTTTGATATAAAAAACAGCATTCCTTGTTCGATGTTTCCGTTTGTCAAACAGTCCATGCTGCAAAGAGTATCCATTCCGCCTACGATTTCATGTGCGTCATTCTTGATATCAAGATACTGCCATATTGTTGCGTTGGGATTTTCAAGCCAAGATTTAACAAAATCAGTCGGTTCAACTTCATAAATCGAAAGGCTTAAATATGGAAAATTGACTTTCAGCCAACACATTCTGTTCTGGCTTGTTCCATAGTTCCGTTCCAAACGGAGTATGGCCACAACCAAAAGCAGTATAAATGCACATGGCACACTGAATATCAGCAATTTGAGAACAGTTACATCATCAAAATGCATCTATTGCACACCTTTCTGCAGACACTAATCTGTTTGTTCGAATGGGAATGTCTCCATTTTCCCGCATTCAGCCACTTCCAAATACGGCTGATAGATACAATGTGCTTCGCTATCAATCGCGAAGAGAGCGTCAAATTCTATGCAGTTGATACTGTTACAGTGTTCCATGGACTGCGCAATATAGTTATCTGAGGAAATCTGCACCGCTTTATCCCAAGTCAGGACATATGACCATAGAGAGACTCCAAAGACTTCCGTAAGCGCGTCCAACTCTTCAAGTGTGATGGTTTTCACTGTATATTCAGAGTATTCTGGCTGTTCACGAATCCAATTACGCACCTTTTCATGGAGCATAATCCGGCGAAGCAAAAATCTCACTTCATAAGGGTCAGAAGCAATTTTGACATTCTTATCGGCCACAATAAACAGCAGACCGGGGTCGCTATCTTCCTTCGCGCAGCAATCCGTCTCGCACAATTTGGAATATCCGCCAACAACTTCATGTGCATCATCGAACACGTCATAATACTGCCAGATAGCAGCGTCTTTATTTCGCAGCAGCTCAGTCACAAATTCAATCGGACTGAGCATGATGGTCGATTCTGTGCCGCCCGTAAAGTGAGCAACTGCAAAATGAGCATTTACCCATTCACATCGTTTCCGATGTTTTTCGACAAGAGAATTCTTAAGCGTATTCGTGATATACAGTAAGAAAGAGATTATAGCCAGAGCGCACATTACTGGCATAATCACTGCATCTACAGCGTCGATAAGACTGTTCATTTTCAAACCTTTCTTGAATATGTGGGAACCATTTCACGAAAATTCAACTGTTCGCTTGCTCCATACAAATACTTTTCAATTTCCTGCGTCTTTTCCCGAACGATTCCTTGAGCGTGCTTTTCAGACACAACACCCGCTTTAAAATCCAGATACGCTGCTGTCATTTGCATCATCAGTTCGACCAACTTTTCTTCTCCACAGCAGAATGTTTGAAGGGCAAACTGCCAACGCGAGTATTGCTCCACCCCCTTTGGAGCTTTATACATCGCTTTTGCATCTTCCCAGCAGATTTTCTGTGCTATCTGGGGTGTAAAGGTCACCCCCATTGCACGAAAATCGAATCCGACCGTACAGCTTACAAAGCCAAGCGAATCCTGTGTTGCCTGAAATTTAATCGGTGCTGAACTATTCGAGTTTTTTCGCGATGGTCTCGCTGTCTCCATTGAAATCATCGGAATCGGAAACTGAGTTTTCTTTGATGTGCGGATACCCATACAGGATAGCCTCCTCTTTCGTGATATCCAACACCGGAGTAACACGGGAATGCTGTTGAAGCTTATACTTCCGAACTTCGGCGTTTGTTTTTAAGCCCTTGAGCTTCTTAATGTAATAGCAATTCCGGCAAAGTCCGCTGCTTTCAATTTTTTCTCTGCCGCAGGCTTCACATTTACCGTCGTTGCCGAACACAAATCCTCTTGCATGCCCAACGCTGCGAAGTTCTCCATAATCGTGGAGACGCCTGTAGCATGAACGGCACATACCCGTGCGCGGCGTTGCATTCAACGAACCACACACCATGCAGACGTTTTGATTCGGGTATCTTTTGCGTGCTGCATTTGCAATGATAGGCTGAACAATCTTCCACGCTCTCGGGTCATCCCACTTTGCTTCCAGTCGGCGGATAATGGTGTCCCATTCCTTTTTAGTCAACAGGCATCCGGGCAGCGGCCTGTGCTCTATACCAATATTCTTTTTTCTCAAACCGGTTTTCACCTCTTATTTTTAAAATGTAAAGCGCCCCGACTTGCTGCCCCCTACCCGGCCGGGGCGCTTTGATTCATTGTGCTGTTGATTCGCTTACACTGGTGGAAGCACTCTCATCTGCGGTCGAGGCCGAAGACGAGGACGGCGTCGCATCGATGCTCCCTTCACCGGGAAATCCCGCGACCTGTGTCTGTTCTCCGGAGAGCGGCGTGTTCTCAATGATATCCTCTGCGGTGTTCTGAGAGGAGCTACCCGCTTGTGCGAGCTGGTCCTCGGGGATTTCATCAGGGAATCCGGTCACTTCGCCGCTGGCGTTCAGAAACCCTGCCGCCATGTATGTCATAAACATATCCTCTACGGACTGGTTGTTCTCACCGGTATCAAGCCTTGTTTTTTCCTGCACTTCTCCGTTGTCATCAGTCCCCGCGACCCAAAATGCGCAAGTGCCGTCTTCCTCAACGCGGAATTCGACTTCGGCATACGGGTCATTGGCTCGAAGCTGATTTTCCAGCCGGCGCGCAAGCTCTTTCAGGGATTCTTCCATTTCTGCGGTCGTCAGTTCCGTCGTAAGAGCATCCGACCCGGCGTCGCCCTTATTGCCACATGCGGCAAACGAGAGCACAAGAAGAATGCACATGAAAAGTGCGGCGAAACGTTTGATGTATTTCATATTCGTTCAATCCTTTCCTCATTGAGTTTGTTCCACAGGTTCCTCTGCTGTCGACTGGAACGCGGTCGAGAGCTGCTCCTGACCAAGCGCCATGATTTTCATGGTGTACGAGTCAGTCTGATAAATGTAGGGTTGATATCCGGACTGGGCATCCTCATATTCTCCGTACAGAAGAACCACACCATCATTTACAGAATATTCTTCCGTCATGCCGGCGCCTTCCAAAGAGCGCGTGTAGTCCGTCATACAAATCGGCGAATCCACACCATTTCCAATGCTTAGGGTGTTGTCCAGAATGGAAATGTCTTTTCCCCATCCGTTCTCAGCGTTAAAACTGAGTTCTGCAAATGAAACACTCACCATTCCCTGCGTAAGTTGTGCATTCGCATGGATGTCCTTGACCGCATTCAAAACTGCGTCTGACATTTCCGGTTCATAGTCCGCAGCGATAAATGTGACGCCTGTATTCCCGAGAAGCTTTTGGCCAAGAATGCTGCGACTATCACTGTCGTCGGTAAATTCGTATACGGCATCCGCGACAACGTTTTCTGCTTCTTCCGTTTTCACTTGAAGCGTAAAATGGTATGTATCAGATTCCGGATTCTCCGCATCAACGGGAGCTTCCAACGATGCGTTCAAATACCCCTCTGTGCGGCTGTAGGACGTGATTTCATACCCGTCGGCGTTTGACAGCTTAACCAACACTTGTTCTCCCTCAGCGCCGTTCAGGACGAAATCCGGCGCTTTCGAAACGAAGCATTTATTCGAACTGTCGTAGTCGAGCATGATGTTGATATCGCTTGTAGCAGGGATACTCGAATCCGAACCAGCAAGGTCCTCAGAAGCCGTGCTGTCGGACTGAGGCAGGGATACATTCAGCGACTCAAAATCGTCGAGGCGCTCGCCCATGTATACCGTCGCCGCTCCAACAGCAATCAAACCGATTACCAAAAGGGCGATGATGACATACAGAATTTTTTCCGATTTGATTTTCTTCATCCGTTTTTCCTTCTTTCAGCAGATAGACCATCCGACAATGCGAACATTTTGCGCATTGTCAAGGCAAGTGTAAGCAATATACGGTGCGATGCATCCTAATGTTGCCCCATTGCCATCCGTTAGATGTCCGTAGTTGTGTCCGTTGAACACGGAAGTGGCCACAATATCAATCGTGCCATCCGCAGTCACAATTTTTCCCTTTGTGCCGACCGAAACACTTTTCAGTGCTCCAAAATCCTGATTGGCATGGTCTGCCAAAACAGTTGCTCCGGCGATATACACATTTGGAACGTATGCGCAGGAATCGGCGGCATCGACTATGGCCTGAGCGCCTGCCTCGTTGTATCCGTCGGCATAAATCAATGCCACATCGATTCCGACGCTCGATACAAGCAAACGGCCGACCATACCCGGTCGAGTGGGAATCTCACTTTGGATTTGTGCGATGCGTCTCTTCTCCGCTGCAATTCTCAGAGCTTCCTGATATTGAGCAATGGAAGAATTGATTTCTGCATCACACAGTGCAACAGTTTCTTTGGTTTGTGCTGCGTTTTGTGTTACCACTTCGAGCGTTGAGGCCATCTGCTCTTTTGCGACCGTATAGTAAATCGCAAAGTCGCTCGACTGAATCGCGTCTTGGGTTTCACTGTCTGTCGAAGGCATGAAAGAAAGGAGCATCTGAGCATTTTCTTTCACATTGTTGACGATGGGTTCCCTGTCTGAAATAGTTTCAAAACGGGTGAATGAAACCAGTGCAAAGTAGATAG
>OGRA01003104.1_pt1 | contig 13042 bp, 5 predicted proteins | sample 1553351 | NCBI WGS metagenome assembly OGRA01 (sample SAMEA2580056, study PRJEB22360) | human gut metagenome | biome: human gut; feature: human-associated habitat; material: faeces | place: Denmark | collected 2008/2010
AATTATTTTTTCTGATTAAGATACATTAACACCCCAATTAGCATAAAATATAGATAATATACCCCCTACAATAAAATAGGTAGAAAAAATAAAGATGAAGTAATATATTAGATTAAATATCCAATCTATGATTAGAGGAAGGCATTGACAGAAATAAACAAAAACATGCCGTACACTTCATAGAGTATACGGCATGTTACTAGTCAAAATCAATTGTATTTAGTAATACCTATTCTGCTTTTTTATAAGTTGCATATCCCGGGGTCTGGTAAATTAAAGGGTCATTACCCAACAAATCTTTATCTACCGGCCAAAGGACTTTATGCGCTTCAGTCGCTTCATCTAAAGTAGGCATATCTGTTCCGATACTACCTTCTTTGACAAAGACAAGATGTTTGCCCCCCTTAGTTAACGTCATTCGGCGAATATCCCACCAACGCTGTCCTTCCTGAATAAACTCTTTATCCTTTTCATGAAGAATGGCCAATTCATTAGTTGTGAAATCGGCATTTGTATACCCATAAATCGCCTTATCCCAATTGGTGCTATAAGCACGTTCACGAACTAAGTTAATATATTTGGCAACATCTCCTCCCTGCATATTCTCAATTTCGGCAAGCATTAAATATACGAGAGGTAGACGATAAATAATATAATCCCCACAATAGATACGACTACCTTGAGCATTCACATAACCGATGTTTTTGCGAACGTGTGTTCCTCTTAAAGTTAACTCTTTGGTTTCAGTATTTTTAGAATATGAAGCAATGAATGTGGCTTCACGACGTGTGTCAGCCACATCAAAACTATTATAAATTTCATGTTTGTATTCCAACTGCTGACTGCCCGTATTTGCAATATTCAAAGCATCCAGGAATTTCTCGCCATTAGCCAGATAATTGTCTTTCGTACTACCTGTAGCCATAGCATAAGTGAATAAGTTGTTATTATTGCCAGCTTCGCCTTCCATATATCTGACAGCAAAAATAATTTCAGAGTTTCCCTTACCATTTTTGGCATCGAATACTGACGAAAAATCGTCTAACATTTTTAGACCGTAATTGTTGATGACATTTTGCAAATGTGTTTTGGCTATCTCCAGATTGGCCTCATTGGCAGCATCATCTCCTGTCGACACTTTTGAAATCCATAAATAGACCTCCCCCATTAAACATTCGGTTGCAGCTTTTGACCAATACCCTTTTTTATTTCCACGATTATTAGGATCAAACGAATTATTATCTCCAAAAGATTCCATTGATTTATCCAAATCCTTTTTTATTTGATCCATAACTTCTTTAGGAGTGGCACGTGCCATATAAAGTTTATTAGGATCAATAACCCCTTCTACCACATCAGCAGTCAAACGTAGAGGCACACCGCCATAGGTACGATATAAATCGAAATAATAAAATGCCCTTAAGCCATAAGCTTGTCCAAGATAATATCCCTTTTTGACATCATCCATATAAGTAGCATCTGTTACTCTTGCAATAAAAAGATTTAAGTTTGTTAGACGACCAAAAATATCACCAAATTTTTTGATCCCTCCTGTATGATCTTCATCAAAATTTTGAAGTTTAATATCACCATATAGCATACCCATACCATCGGCACTAGTACCAGAAGTAATTAAAGCTCCACCTCGAGCTTCCCCCCAAATAAACGTATGTTGGAAAGTTGCATCACGCAAGTGCTTGTGGATACCATCCATATACCCGATTACATGCGCTTCTGTTTTCCAATATGAACCACTTCCATAGTAGTCTATTGGAGAAAGATCTAATTTGTCAGCACAAGAAGTATATAATACTCCGACAAAGGCAACCAACAAACTATATAATATTGTAGATTTTGCTCTTTTCATATTTATTATCTTTTACTAATTTGTTACTTAAAATGTTACATTCAATCCAAACAAGAGAGTTCTCGGCAAAGCATATCCTGAACCTGCATTCGAAACCTCAGGAGAAGCTACATTAGCTGATGTGATATATCCCAAATTCTGTCCGGTGATCGACACATCTACTCTTTGGCAGTATGCTTTGTTTGCCCATACTTTAGGAAGCGAATAACTCAATGAGATTTCTCTGATTGCCAAATAATTTCCTTTATGAGCAAACATAGTAGAGTTACGAGCATAATTGGCATTAGTTAATACATCTGCATATGCATAACGAGGATATTTTGCATTTGGATTTTCGTCTGACCAAGTATTGAATACTTCTTTTGTTGTATTATAAGTTCCTTGGGCACAGGCTAAGAATATTTCTGGTAAAGTATGATCGTAAATCCAATAGTCCAAAGCAAAATCAAAACGACCGTAGAGCTGGAAGTTTTTCCAGCGTAAAGTTGTATTAAAGCCACCGATCCAGTGAGGGGAAGTATTACCAGCTACAACCTGATCATAAGAATCAATAATTTTATCTCCATTAATATCCTTCCATTTCATATCGCCCGGCATAATTGGCAAAGCATTCTTTTGCTGTTCTTTCGTTAGCTTTTTCCATGCATCAGGACCATACATTTTTTTACCAAAATAGTTTCCGGAAGTAATTACTAAGTCTCCGGGTATTTCATCCCAACTGCGATATATGCCATCTGATTTATAAACGACTAAAACTCCAGGTTCTTGTCCTTCCTGATAACCGCCAACCCATTTTTTTTCATAGGTCCCATCTGCAAGTTGTTTACCCGTATAAATTTGTTGCCCACCTTGCCGATTTAAATCTAAACCATTTTCTGGCAATGCTACTACTTTATTTTTATTAAATGAGATATTTGCAGATGCTTCCCAACTCCAATCTTTGGTCTTTAGGATTTTTCCGGAAAGTTCTATTTCAACTCCACTGTTGCGAAATTTTCCATTATTGTTCTTAATGGAAGAAAAGCCGGTGGTCGAAGGTAAACTAAAATCTGCATATTTATCCGAAGTCAAACGATTGTAATAAGTAAAGTTTGCATTTAAGCGGTTCTCAAGAAAACTTAAATCCATACCGACTTCAGCTGTTTTGGTTTTTTCCCATCTTAGTCCCGGATTAGGTAAAGATCCAATCAAAAAACCTGTATTACCGTTATATACTGCTGTGTTATAAGATCCCTGTAACGTATATGCACCGATACCTGAAGCATTACCATTCACACCATAGCTGGCACGTAATTTACCAAATGACAGAAAAGGAAGACTTTCTTTTATGAAACTTTCTTGGCCAAAAATCCAACCGGCAGATACACCTGGAAAGAATCCCCAACGATTATCTCCCAATAAGGAAGAATATCCATCTTGACGGAACACTGCTGAGACTAAGTAACGTCCTTTATAATCATAATTCAAACGGCCGAAATAAGAGAGAATACGATATTGTTCATGCCAAGAATTAATCGTACGTTTTCCTTCTCCATTATCCGTTAAACTCAAGTCTGAAAAATCATCTGTTGGCGCACCACTACCTTTTGCTTCGAATCCACGTTTGTAATTGTCATAATACTCCATACCTAACATCAAATTAACATTATGATCTATAGCAAACGTACGAGTAAAGTTTAGGACGGCATTATAGGTCTGCGCAAAGTTACGTTCGAATTTCGCAGTGCTTTCACGAGTTTTAGTATAATGCTCTGTCAACATATTGTCCATGTAGTCTTTAGTGAAAGATTCATATAAGCCTTCTGAATAATACCAGTTTGCTGTACCTTTGATAAACAACCCTTTCATGATATCAATCTGAAATCCTTGAATCATAGTAAATTTATCTGTTTGATTAAAGTTTTGCCATTTTTCAGGTTGAAAAGCCTGATTTCCATCAGCAACGTTGGGACCTAAAGTTGGATTTCCATCTTCATCTTCAAAACGAGATGTAGGAGGAGTTGACATAATACGACCGAAGTAATTCCCTTCACTTGTGTTTGATCCCGGCATATTTTTCCAGTTAGCACGGTTGTAATTAAAATTAGATGTACTTGTTAACCAATCTGTTATTTTATAACTAGCATTTAAAACAAAGCTATAACGTTCGTAGAAAGTACTGACAGGAAGACCTTCCTGACGATTATAGCCGATACCTGCATAATAACTTCCTCGATCATTACCTCCGGACATATTAATGTTATAATCTTGTGAGAGAGAAGGGTTATTCAAGTTATAATCACCAGGATTGATGTCTTTGTAGATAATCATATTCGAAGGATCCAATGGGTCAACCATTTCTTTCCAACCTTTTTGTAATAAATAAGCATTATCTGCTGTTTTTCCCATAATATTCCAGGCAGATTTACCTAAAACATTCCCAGTACCAAAAGGAGAAGCTCCTGTTAAATTTGTCAAAGGAGCAATAGATACATATTCACCATCAGAACAATAATAACCGGATTTAGCATAAGTAGTGCGTAGAACATTGATGTAATCCTCACCACCTAAAAATTCATAGGGGTTATTCACATAGTTAACACCCAATTTGGCTTTGAAATTTATTTCACGATGTCCGGCTTTACCATTTTTGGTCGTAACCAAAATAACACCGTTACTGGCACGTGCACCATACAAAGCGGTAGCACCTGCATCTTTCAAGACTTCCATTGATTCGATGTCCTCAGGATTGATATCATTTAAGCCGTCACGAAGCTGACCATCAATCATAACTAAAGGTGAACCTGATCCGTCAAGATTGGTTCCACCACGAAGTACAATTGTTGGAGTTGCCCCTGGACTACCAGACGCTTGGGTAACTTTCAATCCAGCAACTGCACCGGAAAGAGCTTGGGCAGGATTGGAAAATAAACCGACCTTCAATGCTTCTTCCTTTACTTTAGATATAGAGTTGGTCACTTTCGTACGCAGCTGTTTACCACCGTAACCTGTGACTACTACTTCATCCAACATTTCAGAGTCTTCTTTCAATTTAATATTGAAAGAATTTTTGCCCTTTACATCGAGTACCTGAGGCTGATACCCAACATAAGAAACTTTGATCTTTCCATTAGGATCGACCATTAACGTAAACTTGCCGGAGATGTCAGTAATCACACCATTGGTGGTACCGACCTCGACAACACTCGCTCCGATGACTGATTCACCGCTAGCATCCGTAACCACACCTGTGATTGATTTCTTTTGTGCCATGGCTCCAAGAGAACATAAAATGCACAAAATCAAGAAGATGGTTTTCTTCATAAGTATTGCTTTTTGAGTTAATAATAAAGATGTTTATATGTGTTTTTGGTTATTTAAACTAAGTTCTATCGGGACGGTAGGCGAAAATGGAGAAAAAACACGTAATAAAATTATCGCATAACGCATTTATAATCAATAGATTGAATCTGTAAAAACCAAAAACAAATGAAAATTTCAATACTTATTTCAGCTAAAAAGCGATGGTATCATAACAGTATAAAATAATAAAGAAATACTCCATGAAAAAGGAAAAAGGTATAAATCCATTCCATGAAATAATAAAAATGCTTTTCTTGATCGAGTGCGAAAAAGAAAGACAAGGAAAGAAGCAAGTATAGCAATAATTACAATAATGTATTTAACATTATTATACAATCTTCAGATAAAGCTATAAAGTAATATCGAAAGTAGAATTATATGATTAAGCATAGTTAGTATGTAAGCTTACTAATTTAAAATCGTAATTATTGTCCCAATGATTAAAACAAGTACCAGCAACATGAAGATCTACCTCAACCGGGTATTATTCCAAAGTATCTCAAAGATTCTTGAAACTCAATAAAAAAACGCTATTTTAAACATATACCAAACAACACTTTTGTATATTTGAAAATCTTTATAAATTTGTGTGAACAAGACATATTTGGAGAGTATGGATTACGCAGATACAAGATATTGCATATTTTTACCAATTTAAAGTTTTATGATTATTCTTATTGCAGGAGATACACATACGGGGAAAACCATATTAGCACAAAAGCTATTGGAAAAATATAAATATCCCTACTTATCGATAGATCATTTAAAGATGGGGCTTATCAGAAGTGGACAATGTAAATTGTCTGCTGATAGTAATGATATGGAACTGACAAACTATCTGTGGCCAATTGTCAGGGAGATGATAAAAACCTGTATTGAAAATTCTCAGAATATGATTATTGAAGGATGCTATATTCCTTTTGATTGGGAAAAAGATTTCACAAATGAATATATGAAACAAATACAATACATCTGTCTCATATTCAGCCAAGAATATATAAAGCATAATTTTCAAAACATATTGAAATATGAAAATATTATAGAGAAAAGACAGTCAACAGACTTAATTTTTGAAGATATAAGTAAAACCAACAAATATAATTTGGAACAATGTATATCAAGAAAGTATAATTACATTTTGATAGACAAGGACTATCTAATAGATACAGATGATATATAAACCTTTGACGAGAAGCACCAAGAAACCATCAAAAAACTAACTATCAAAACAGGCCGTATATACTCTCCATATACAGCCTGTAAAAATCAATACTCTTACCTTTCATAACCCGACATATCCAGGCAGTGTATGAAAGAACATAAAAGAACTTACTCTGAAATCTTTTCCAGTTTAAGTACCCAAGCATAATCGCAAGGTAGTTCATCAACATATAGAAGAGGCATGATTACTTCAATATCATTACCTTTTTGTTTCCATTGTACTTTTTTGTCCGATCCTAATAGGGTTATTTTAGTCCTACCTGTTGTCTGTATGTCTTTCAACACAATTTTATTTTTGGGGTATCGTGGCAGGATAGCATATACATTATTCCCTTTCTTCGTAAAAAACACCTCTTTCACTGCATATCCCGGATCGGGATCAACAGTTTGTTTCAAGATTGCATCTCCACTGACGTAGTGTTTTTCTTTTGATTTCCACTCTTTGCTTCCTTTGGACCACTGACAAAAATTGCCCCAAGCACGTGTGCCATAAATCGCTTCTCCATTTACTTTCAGCCATTTTCCAATTTGCAACAAACGTTCCTGCATGATAGGAGGTATTTTACCATTGGCATTCGGCCCTATATCCAGTAATAAGTTCCCTCCTTGACTTACAATATTGACAAGTGTCAATATTAAAGCCTTCGGCGAAGTATAATCTCCCAAATCTTCATTTTGATTATAACCAAACGATAAGCCTATACCACGACATTCCTCCCATGGCTTATTGTAAGAACTATTGGTATTACTATATTCTCGCGTGTAATAATCACCGTGTTTTTTACCGGTATTGTTAGCCCAACGATCATTGACAACGATGCTGTCCTTTACCGGAGATTCTGAATATAACCAAGCTAATGTTCTTTCGGCCTGCCACTGTTTATCATTTATCTGATCGGGACCGTCAGCCCATATCAGATCCGGTTTATAACGATTTACCAGATCTTGTAATTGCGGAAACCAATGGCGTTCATAAAACAAATCCATTGTTTCTTTATTATATAGTGGGTTATCCCACTCTCTCAAAGAGAAATAACATCCAACTTTTATATCAGTTTTACGTAATGCATTTACATATTCCCCAACTAAATCACGATGTGCTCCAATTTCCATACTATTCCATGGTCTGCCATAACTGATTGATGCCTCTCTACTGGGCCACAAGGCAAATCCATCGTGATGCTTCGTTGTCAGCACTACATATTTCGCACCTGAGTGCTCAAATAAATCAGCCCATTCTTCGGGATCATAACTAAGAGCTTTGAACATGGGGGCAAAATCTGCATAAGTGAAATCTTCTCCATACATTTTTCGATGGTAATCATATATTTCGGTTCCTGTAAAATTTCCATTACCCATCAATGTTTTTTTATCAAGCCAATATTTATACCATTCCGAATAAGTTCCTTTGGGCGACCATGCCGGTACAGAATATAATCCCCAATGTATAAAAATGCCAAATTTCGCATTTTCAAACCATGCAGGAACCGGCCTTTTATCTATAGACTCCCAATCTGGCTTATAAGTAGACTGCCCCATTAAGGGAATACATATTAGACAGAATAGAAGTAAGCAATGTTTTTTCATATCATATAATTATGTTAAATAAGTTATTTCACACTCACTCACAATGTTAGCAAAAAAGATTCATTTATGCAACCTAATAAATAAGATTCTTAGTAATAGCATGTTTCTACATGCTATTACTAAGAAATACTATCCAACAGAAGTCGAAATTACATTTAATATAGTCGATATATCAAGCATAAAGGTAGATCTCCTGTTATTTATCATACCCCGGAGTTTGTTTTATCGAGGGGTCTTTATCAAGCATATTCTGTTCGATTGGCCAAAGAACTTTGTGGCTTTCTGTTGCTTCATTCAAGATTGGTACTCCATCATTTTTCAAATTAGCTTCTTTACAGAATACTAAATGCTTACCGCCTTTTGTCAGAGTCATGCGTAACACGTCCCACCAACGTTGCCCTTCTTGAACAAATTCTTTATCTTTTTCATGTAGTATAGCCAACTCATTTTGAGTAAAATCTCCTGATTTATATCCATGCTTATTTTCATCCCAATTGGAAGCATAAGCACGTTTACGAACCAGATTGATATATTTCTCAATACCAGAATGATCACTTTCCATATTAGCGATCTCAGCTAATGAAAGATAAACCCAGGGCAGACGATAAAAAGCATAATCCCCACAAAAAACACGATTGCCTTCAGAATTTATGTAACCTATATTCTTTTGGACATGAGTTCCCCAAAGACTTAAATTACCATCTTTATCTTTTTTATAAGAAGCCAGGAAAGTCGCATCACGACGAGTGTCTTCCACGTCAAATAATTGAAAGAGTTCAGGAATATACTCACACCATTGAGCACCACTTTTCTTTAATCCTAAAGGATCGTTCCATGGAGTTCCATCTTCACGAAAACCTCCTTTATCTATCTCTCCCTGATTCATGTATGTATAGTTGACATTTCTATTGGTCGCTTCTCCTTCAAGATAACGAATCGCAAATATTATTTCATTGTTGCCTTTATGGGATTTGGCTTCGAAAACATCTGAAAAATTATCCATCATGCTCAGACCGTAATTATCAATGACGCTTTGTAAATGTTGTTTCGCTATTGCCAAGTCAGCGATATTGGCCTCATTGTCACCGGTAGTAACTTTAGAAGTCCATAGATAGACTTCTCCCATCAAACACTCAGTAGCTGCTTTGGACCAATATACTTTTTTACCGCGATTATATGGATCAAAAGCTGTTACATTACCAAAATGCTCCATTGAAAGGTCCAAATCTTTCTTGATTTGCGTCATTACTTCTTTGGGGGTCGCACGAGCCATATACAGTTTATTGGGATCAAGTACTCCATCAATTACTTCTACATCCAGTCTCAAAGGTACACCGCCATAAATACGATAAAGTTCAAAATAGATAAAAGCACGTAAACCATATGCCTGTCCTAAATAGAATTTCTTCTTGGCATCATCTATATAATCTGCTTTCGACACACGGTCAATAAACAAATTGATATTAGCCAAGCGTCCATAATGCCCTCCAAAACCGGTTACACCAGTATTGTTCCTATCAAAATTCTGCAATATAATACTGCCGTAATTCAGTGCGTTACCATCAGATGCATTACCACTTCTATAGATTCCGCCCCTTAGTTCTCCAAAGGTGAAGATGTGCTGTTCGGCTACATCACGCAGATGTTTATGAAGACCATCCATATAACCGGTAACTTGCGCTTCAGTAGTCCAATAAGAACCACTTCCGTAAAAATCAATTGGAGATAAATCCAATAAATCACTGCATGAAGTCATTATGCCACCAGATACTACCAGTAACATGCCTGATATAATTATTGATTTTATTGTTTTCATATTTCTTGTATTTCAAATTATTAAAATGTAACATTAACGCCGAAGAGTAAAGTGCGTGGTAAGGCATATCCAGAACCGGCAGTTGAAACTTCAGGACTTGCTACATTGGCTGAAGTGATATATCCTAAGTTTTGGCCTGTTACAGATACATCTAATTTCTGGCAATAAAATTTCCGTGCAATATTCTGAGGTAAAGAATAAGACAATGAAATTTCGCGGATTGCCAGATAATTACCTTTATAAGCAAACATGGTAGACGTACGATAATAATTGGCAGTACCTAATTGATCGGCCCAAACATATCTCGGATATTTAGCGTTAGGATTTTCTTCGCTCCAAGTATTGAATACATCGGTTGTTGTATTATATCCACCCTGCATACATCCCAAGAACCAGGGAGTCGTATTATCATAAATCCAATAGTCCAGTGCGAAGTCAAAACGTCCATACAGTGTCAGACCTTTCCAAGTCAATGTAGTATTGAAACCACCAAACCAGTGAGGAGTGGTATTTCCCATTACTACCTGGTCAAAGGCATCGATCGTACCATCATTATTAATGTCTTTCCATTTTACATCACCGGGGGCAATTTGGAGAGCTTTCGCTTTTTCTGCATCTGACAATGCTGCATACGCTTTCGGACCATATTGATATTTTCCTTGATAATTTCCCGTTTTTACAATTAGATTCTCTGGAATATCATCCCAACTTTTATATAATCCTTCCGCTTTATATCCGACTAAAATACCCGGTTCCTGCCTTTCTTGTTTACCGCCTACAAAGATTACTTCATCCACTTGATTCCCTGCTTCATCTAAAACTTTGCGTCCGGTATAAATTTGTTGGCCACCAATACGATTCTTTGGCTGACCATTATCGGGTAAGGTAACAACTTTATTTTTATTATATGAAATATTACCTCCCATTTTCCAGGTCCAATCCTTTATTTTGAGTATTGTACCAGATAGCTCCATCTCAATCCCACTATTACGGAAATCTCCATTATTATTCTTTACCGATGAGAAACCGGTAGTAGTAGGTAAACTCAAATCAGCATATTTATCCATCGTTAAACGGTTATAATAAGTAAAGTTTGCGTTTAAGCGGTTATCAAAGAAGCTTAAGTCTAAACCAACTTCAGTTGTACGGGTCTTCTCCCATTTTAACCCCGGATTAGGGAGAGCACCAATTAAATATCCCACATTACCATTGTATTTCTGAGAGTTATAGGAACCCTGTAAAGTATAAGCTCCAATACCGGTTGCATTACCATTCACACCATAGCTGAAACGTAACTTACCAAATGACAGGTCAGGCACAGCATTTTTTATAAAGTCCTCTTTGCCAAAAATCCATCCGGCAGATACTCCCGGAAAAAATCCCCAACGGTTATCTCCCAATAAGGAAGAATATCCATCATAACGGAATACTCCTGATAACAGATATTTCCCCTGATAATCATAATTCAAACGACCAAAATAAGAAAGAATACGGTACTGGCTATGCCATGAATCAATTGTGCGTTTCCCTTCCCCATTATCTGTCAGGTTGAGATCTGCAAAATCGTCAGTGGGAGCACCGGAACCTGACGCACTAAATCCTTTTGTCTTTTTATCGTAGTATTCAGAACCCAACATAACATCTATATTATGATTTTGAGCAAATGTATTATTGTAATTTAATACTACGTTATAAGTTTGAGAGAAGTCACGCTCAAATTTGGCTGAGGAAGCTCGAGTTGTGTTGAATTTACCTGGAGCTGTCTCAAAATCTTTGGTAAAACTTTCATAGACACCTTCCGAGTAATACCAGTTAGCGGTACCTTTAATTACGAGATTCTTCATTGGCCTGATTTCCAACGACTGGATCATTGTAAATTTATCCGTTTGGTTATCTACAAGCCATTTTTCGGGTTGATACGACTGGTTTCCATCGCTATGATTAGGGCCGAGGACAGGATTTCCATCTTCATCTTCATATCGAACAGTGGGGGGCAAGGACATTATACGTCCAAAATAGTTCCCTTCATTATCTTGCGAACCGGGCATAGAACGCCAATTAGCACGATTATAATTAAAATTAGAATTTGCGGTAATCCAATCAGCCAACTTATAACTGCCATTGAAAATAAAGCTATAACGCTCATAAAAAGAAGAAATGGGAAGTCCTTCTGACTTATTATACCCTAAACCAGCATAATAAGTTCCTTTATCATTACCGCCTGACATATTTACATTATAATCCTGAGTTAAAGAAGGGTTATTCAAATTATAATCGGAAGGTTTGATATCTTTATAAAGAAGGGTTATTGAAGAATTAAGCGGATCCTGCATTTGTTGCCAACCTTTGTTCAACAGGAATTCGTTTCCGCTATCCTTTACCAATAAGTTCCAAACCAAATCGCTGCCATATTTATTTCCTGTTCCATAAGCGGAGGCACCATCCAATGATGATTTACTAGCCCATGGTGTTGTGTCATAAGCTGTACGTATGGCAGTGATAAAATCCTTAGCTCCTAGAAAATCATAGGGATTATTAATATAGTTCATACCTACTTTAGCCTTAAGATTAATTTCTGCCTTACCGACTTTACCCGTTTTGGTTGTAATCAATATTACACCATTACTGGCGCGCGCACCATACAATGCAGTAGCACCTGCATCTTTCAAAACTTCCATAGATTCGATATCTTCCGGATTGATATCATTTAAACCATCACGCAGCTGTCCATCGACCATTACTAAAGGAGAACCAGATCCATCCCATTCTGTACCGCCACGGAGTACAATGGTCGGCGTACTTCCTGGATTACCGGAACTCTGCGTCACTTTTAAACCGGAAACTGCACCGGATAATGCTTGTGCCGGATTAGAAAAGACACCAACCTTTAATGATTCCTCACTAACTTTGGAAATAGAATTCGTCACTTTGGTACGCAACTGTTTTCCTCCATAGCCTGTAACTACTACTTCATCCAACATTTCAGAGTCTTCTTTCAATTTAATATTGAAAGAATTCCTACCCTTTACATCGAGTACCTGAGGCTGATACCCGATATAAGAAACTTTGATCTTTCCGTTAGGATCGACCATTAACGTAAATTTGCCTGAGATGTCAGTAATTACACCATTGGTGGTACCGACCTCGACAACACTCGCTCCGATGATTGATTCACCGCTAGCATCCATAACCACACCTGTGATTGATTT
>OGRA01003105.1_pt1 | contig 13039 bp, 11 predicted proteins | sample 1553351 | NCBI WGS metagenome assembly OGRA01 (sample SAMEA2580056, study PRJEB22360) | human gut metagenome | biome: human gut; feature: human-associated habitat; material: faeces | place: Denmark | collected 2008/2010
CTTCCTTGGCAGCTTCTCTGTTATAGAAGAGAACACCCGGGCAGCCCTGCCATGATACGCCTTTTAATGTTCCGTTGGAATCTGTTACGATATCCTTTGTGTACTGATACTGTTTTGACAGATCATCGTCAGTCATTCCAAGATCCTTGATTGGCATTGTGTAATCGCTGTCAACATACTTTAATGCGTAATCAGCTTCAACTAAGAATAAGTCGATCTTGTCATCTGCTGCTGCATCTGCCTGACTTAATAATGTTGTGTCCAGATTGTTCTGGTAAGCATTATCATCATTTGGCGTAATGTTCCAGTTAACCTCTACATCACCGATCTTTCCATGTGTAGCATCTACTTCCTCATATCCAGGATAGTGATCTGTGATACGGCTCTTGAACTCTTCATTCCAGCAGTAAATGTTAAGGACTTTTCCGTCATCAGAGCTGTCGGATACTGTAGCATCACCTGATGCCTGTGAACTATCCTTTTTAGCATCTCCGGAATCTCCGGAATCTCCTGAGCTTCCACATCCTGCAAACATTGTTGCTACCATTGTTGCACATAATAATGCGCTGACGATTTTCTTCTTCATATGAAAAACCTCCTCCTTCATATATGTGGTCTTACGACCGATTGTTTGTTTTTTTCAGGAATTTCTATCCCGTGTGAAAATCTGTTACTTTCGTATCTCCCCTACAGACTTTCCTGGTATTAGACTTCCTTCTATAACGACTCTCTCAACGAGAGTTGTTCGCGGTTGTTCGATGGTGTGAATCAGTCTTGCTGCAGCTTCTGTTCCGATGATTTCCGTGTTCTGGCGAATCGTTGTAAGCTTCGGATGAAGCAACTGCGACATTCTCGTTCCATCATATCCTGCTACGGATATATCTTTTGGGATTCGAAGTCCCATCTCAATGATGACATTACGTCCTCCTATTAAAGAGGTGTCATCCGGATAAATAATACAGGTCGGTGCATTCTGCAGATTCAGCAGTTCTTTTGTTTGTTTTGCGGCTCCTTTGGTTTCGAGATAATCCGCTGTCCGAATATACTCATCCGGGATTACCAGTCCAAGCTTATCTACCGTCCGGTAAAAGCTCGCCAGCCGGTCTCTTGTTACATATAAACCATCCTGACCATGTATATATGCAATTTTTCGGTGTCCCTGACTGTAAATATACTTCACAAGTTCTTCCATACCCTGTATATTGTTGGAGCATACTGCAGTGCAATTATGATGTACATAATCAATGGTCACTACTGGCAGCTCACTGTTCATCAGCTCCATGACATCGGGATCATTAAAATCGGCACAGACAATTGCGACTCCCTCAAAATTCCGGTATCTGCAATGTTCGTAATAGGACATCTTCCTATTCTCATAACAGGTATTGATAAAGGTAATATCATATCCCTGTTTTTCTGCCTGCACTTTCAATCCATTCAATACTCCGGAGAAATATTCATGGGTCAGACCACTTCCTGCTTCTTCTTCGAAGAGAACTCCTATATTATAGGAACGGTTCGTTTTTAATGCTCTGGCTGCGGCATTTGGGAAATATCCAAGTTCATCCGCAACCTTCTTAACCCGGTCTTTTGTCTCTTTGCTGATATCTTTATGACCATTTAAGGCCTTACTTACCGTCGCAGTGGACACTCCACATCTTTGGGCGATTGTTTTTAAAGATACCATTCATTCCTCCTGTTTCTGAAAACTCGCTTAATCGTTTTCGTAGCTTTACTATACCCCTAATGTCAGACAATTGCAACTGTTTTTGTGCATTTCGTCACGTTTCACACTTTATTGTCATACTTTTTGTGCATATTTTACCCTAAAAATTCTAGGAACAACCCTTTTTACCTTATATTTATATTTCACTTACACGTTTACGCAATTTCATTCGTAATTTATTGTTTCGAAGCCGTTTGTCAGTTTGCTGTATTTTTCATTGTTCTTTTTGTTCAATATGCCATATTTTCCTATTTATTGGCTTTTTCTGTTGCTTTTTCTACTTTTAGAATATATACTCTATCTTAAGAATTCGATTACTTAATCGTTTTCGTTATAATCGTTGCGTAAACACAGTATAAATATATTATCAATGGAGGTTATTTATGAAATACGGATATTTTGATGATGCCAGAAAAGAATATGTCATCACATCCCCAAAGACTCCACTCCCATGGATCAACTATCTTGGATCTGAGGATTTCTTCTCTCTGATTTCCAATACATGTGGAGGTTATAGTTTCTATAAAGATGCGAAGCTTCTTCGTCTGACACGTTATCGTTACAACAACGTTCCTTATGACAGCAACGGACATTACTACTACATTAAGGAGAATGACACGATCTGGAATCCTGGATGGATGCCGACAAAGACAGATCTGGATTCTTATGAATGCCATCACGGAATGGGATATTCTACCTTCCGAAGCACAAAGAATCAGTTACAGGCAGAGCTGACAGCCTTTGTACCGGTCGGACGCAGTTGCGAGATCAACGAACTGACACTTACGAACAAGAGTGATGCTCCAAAAGAATTCTCTGTATTTTCTTATGTAGAGTTCTGTCTGTGGAATGCTATGGATGATATGACCAACTTCCAGCGTAACTTCTCCACCGGAGAGGTTGAGATCCACGGATCTGCAATCTATCACAAAACAGAGTACCGTGAACGCCGGAATCACTACGCATTATATGCAGTCAATGCTCCAATTGAAGGATTTGATACAGATCGCGAGTCTTTCCTCGGCGCATATGGTGAGAACTCCGCTCCGGAAGTTGTCGTAACCGGCACTTCCAAGAATTCCGTAGCAAGCGGCTGGTCTCCGGTTGGTTCCCATCATTTGAAAGTTTCTCTGGCTCCTGGAGAATCAAAGACCTTCGTATTTATTCTTGCTTATGTTGAGAATCCTGTAGAAGAGAAATGGATCGGTCGTCCGGAAGATGGTGTCATTAACCGCGCACCAGCAGAAAAGCTGATGGCTGAATTTGATACCAAGGAAAAAGCCGATGCCGCACTTGCAAAATTAAAAGAATACTGGGATGAACTTTTATCCCATTTCACAATTTCTTCTTCCGAAGAAAAGCTCGACCGTATGGTCAATGTATGGCACCAGTACCAGTGTATGGTAACTTTTAACATGAGCCGTTCTGCATCTTACTTTGAATCAGGAATCGGCCGAGGCATGGGATTCCGTGACTCCTGTCAGGATCTGTTAGGATTTGTTCACCTGATTCCGGATCGTGCAAGAGAACGTATTCTGGATATTGCAGCAACCCAGTTTGAAGACGGAAGTGCTTATCATCAGTATCAGCCACTTACCAAGAAAGGTAATTCCGATATCGGAAGCGGATTTAACGATGATCCATTATGGCTGATTGCAGGAACTGCTGCTTACATAAAAGAAACCGGTGATTACACCATCCTTGATGAAATGACACCATATGACAGTGATCCATCCAAGGCAACCGACTTCATGGAGCATCTGAGACGTTCTTTCCACTATACCATTGACCATCTTGGACCTCACAATCTGCCACTGATCGGTCGTGCAGACTGGAACGACTGTCTGAACTTAAACTGCTTCTCTACAGAGCCTGGAGAATCCTTCCAGACATTCGGACCATCCGAAGGACCAAACGCAGAATCTGTTTTTATTGCAGGCATGTTTGTCCGTTACGGTAAAGATTATGTTGAAATCTGCCGCCACCGCGGTCTGGATGATGAAGCAGCTTTGGCTGAAAAAGCCATTGCAGATATGGAAAAAACAGTTCTCGATGCCGGATGGGACGGCGAATGGTTCCTTCGTGCATACGATCACTATAAGAACAAGATCGGTTCTAAGGAATGCGAAGAAGGCAAGATTTTCATCGAGCCTCAGGGATTCTGCGTTATGGCCGAAATCGGTCTGAAAGAAGGCAACTGTCTGAAGGCTATGCAGTCAGTTGAGAAATATCTCGACACCAAATACGGCATCGTATTACTGCAGCCTGCTTACCATAGATACCATGTTGAGCTTGGTGAAATTTCTTCTTATCCACCAGGATATAAAGAAAATGCCGGTATCTTCTGTCACAACAACCCATGGATCTCCATCGCAGAGACCGTTGTCGGACGAGGCAATCGTGCATGGCAGGTATACACAAGAACCTGTCCTGCTTATATTGAAGATATCAGCGAGATTCACCGCACCGAACCTTATGTATACTCCCAGATGATTGCCGGTAAAGATGCAAAGAATTTCGGTGAAGCAAAGAACAGCTGGCTTACAGGTACCGCAGCATGGACTTTTCTGGATGTATCCCAGTACATTCTTGGCATCCGTCCGGATTATGACGGACTGGTTGTTGATCCATGTATTCCATCTACTTTGGATGGTTTTGAAGCCAAACGTGATTTCCGCGGAGTTACTTATCATATTACAGTTAAGAACCCAAAACATGTGGAAAAAGGCGTTTCGTCCATGACGGTCGACGGCGTTTCCGTTGCCGGCAACATGATTCCATTACCAACAGATAAAAAAGAAGTTACTGTTGAAGTCGTAATGGGTTAATAAGCTTAATTATGAAAGGAAACGGCGAGACATGTACGATATTCACAGGTTCTTCCAGCAGTTCAAGCAGTAGTTCTTCCAACTACAAATCACTGTTCTGGGGAACAAAATCCGCAAGCAACTGGAATCAGGCAGTATCTGTTATGACTCCCCCTCCCCTATATAGACCCGGTATCCCAATGGATTCCGGGTCTTTTTGTATCTTTTTCAACATTTTTCAACATCCCTGTAAATTTTTATTTATCTTTTCCACAAGGTCTGCTACACTATTAACGACAGATGGTTAAAGACTATAAACCGGCTGTCTATCACAAACAAGGAGGATTTTTATGAACTATTCAATTGAAGGGGAACCATTACCAGTTGTCATTTGCAATCTTGAAGCAAACGAAACTATGATTACAGAAAAAGGTGCTATGTCCTGGATGTCTCCGAATATGCAGATGGAGACTACAAGCAACGGTGGAATCGGCAAAATGTTCGGCCGCGCTTTTTCCGGCGAGAGCATGTTCGTCAACCGTTACACAGCAAGAAACGGAAACGGACTGATTGCATTCGCATCCAGTTTTCCGGGATCTATCCGTGCATTTGAAATCGCACCGGGACAGGAGATTGTTGCACAGAAGAGTGCTTTCTTAGAGCTTCCAGTGCCTCCGTAGAAATGTCCATTTTCTTCCAGAAGAGATTCGGCAGTGGCCTGTTCGGCGGAGAAGGTTTCATTATGCAGCGTATCTCCGGAAACGGCATTGCATTTCTGGAATTTGACGGCTACGTAAAAGAGTATGAACTGGCTCCGGGTCAGCAGATTGTCATCGATACCGGATACCTTGCAGCAATGACAGGAACCTGCAGCATCGATATCCAGACCGTACCGGGTGTAAAGAATATTCTCTTCGGTGGAGAGGGCTTATTCAATACCGTAGTTACCGGACCGGGACGTATATGGTTACAGAGTATGCCGGTTGCACAGCTCGCTGGTGCGATTCGCCCATACATTCCAACAAGCAATAATTAATTGGATTTTTCCCTTGTATACATATGCATAAAGCATACAAAAGGGTGTGTGAAAAACTTTCGTTTTTCACACACCCTTTACTTTTTATCCTGATACACGGACACGGGAGAACAATCGAAATGCATTGTCTCTTGTGGTCTGTTCCACAATCTCCGGTGTCACACCTTTGATCTCTGCAATCTTTGCAATGATATACGGAATATTACGCGAATCGTTTCTCGTACCTCTGTGTGGTTCCGGCGCCATATATGGGCAGTCAGTTTCCAGAAGAATCCGCTCAAGCGGAATCTCTTCCACTGTACGCACCAGTTTCTTCGCATTTTTGAACGTTACCACACCACCTACACCGATGTAATATCCAAGCCTGATAAATTCCTGTGCCATCTCCGGTGAGTAGGAATAACAATGGATTACGCCCGGCTCTGTAATTCCGGCATCGTGTTCTTTTTGCACAATTTCCATTGTATCTTCTGCCGCATCCCGCGAATGGATGATGACCGGCAGATCTGCCTGATGCGCAAGTTCCATCTGGCGGGTAAACCAATACCGCTGCCGTTCCTGCACATCCGCTTCTTTATCCCAGTAATAATCTAGTCCGATTTCTCCGACTGCGACCGTTTTCTCATATGTTGTCTGTTGCGTAAGCCACGCAAATGTCTCTTCATTGAGACCATCAATATCACTCGGATGCACGCCGACTGCTGCATAGATGAAATCATATTTCTGTGCCAGTTCTAATGTCGTCCTGGTGGATGCAATAGAAGCTCCCACATTGATGACCGGTGAAATTCCCTTGCGTGGAAGATCCGCCAGCACACTTTCCTGATCCTCTGTAAATCGCTCGTCATCATAATGCGCATGTGTCTCAAATATCATGAAAATGTTCCTCCAGCATATCTAATTCCTCGATGTCAATGCAGTTTGGAATTGTATTTTCAATGACTACTTTTCGGCATGCCTGGTACTCCATCCACATAACACTGTCGATCTCTTCTTTCTGAACGACAAAGTCTTCTGCTTCCCGATCCAGCCACATCAGATATACATTGCATACCTGCCGGTCCGTATACGGGTGCTCATGAAATTCGGAAGTGACAGTGACACGCTTTTTGCCACAGAATATCAAATCCTCTTCCTTTGCGGTAACTCCAAGTTCTTCGCGAAGTTCACGCAAAGCGGATGGTACATAATCCATTCCTGCCGGGATATGTCCCGCACTGGAAATGTCATAACAGCCCGGAAAGGAATCCTTCTCCATGCATCGTTTCTGCAGGAGAAGTTCGATATTTCCACCCTTTTTGCGCGCAATCCAAAGATGCGCCGTGCGGTGCTGGATGCCTTCCCTATGGGCAGTCTTACGTTCTACCGTCTTTCCGGTAGGTATTCCATTATCATCTACAATATCAAGGATTTCCATACGCGATCCTCCTGTTTTATCTGTTATGCGATTTCAGCTCCTGAAGGCATTGGCTTCTCAGGTGTCATAAGTGACAGCTGGCCATTCTCATCCTCTGCGCAAAGCAGCATTCCTTCGGATAAAACGCCTGCAAGCTTGGCTGGCTTTAAGTTCACAAGAACCATAACTTTCTTGCCGACCATCTCTTCCGGTGAATAATCCTTGCGGATTCCGGATACGATCTGTTTTACCTGAGAACCGATCTTTACCTGGGAGCAGAGAAGTTTCTTGGATTTTGGAACTGCTTCACAGGAAAGGATTTCACCAACCTGGAACTGAAGCTTCATGAAATCATCAAAGGTAATCTCATCCTTTGGTTCAATATCGATTGCAGCTTCCTCTGCTGTATCAGCGTCACCGTTTAATGCCTTCTGCTCCTTTTCATACTCCTCTTTCTGCTTTGCCTGAATTGCATCTACCTTAGGCATAATCTCTTTTGCATCAAGTCTTGCGAACAGGATTTCCGGTGTCTCAGTTACCTTTGTTCCGTTTGCGTACAGACCAAACTTATCAAGGTCATCAAAATCACGCAGGCTGGTAGAAAGCTGTGCAACAATCTTCTCTGCGGTCTCCGGAAGGAAAGAGTGAAGCAGGCTTGCACCGATCGTAATGGATTCGGTCAGGTTGTAAAGTACTTCTGCCAGACGATCCTGCTGTGCCTCGTCCTTTGCCAGTACCCAAGGCGTTGTCTCATCAATGTATTTGTTGCAGCGGCGGAACAGCGCAAATACTTCAGAGATAGCGTCTGCCACACGAAGTTTCTCCATCTTCTTTGCAATGCGGTCTCTTGTTCCTGTTACAACTGCCTTAAGATCTGCGTCTGCTTCTCCGGTAACGCCTGTGGACTTTACGACACCATCAAAATATTTATTGCTCATGGAAACGGTACGGTTTACCAGATTTCCCAGAATATTTGCAAGATCGGAATTGTATCTCTCGATTACAAGATCCCATGTGATGACACCATCATTCTCGAATGGCATCTCATGAAGTACGAAGTAACGTGTCGCATCCACACCAAACAGATCTACCATATCATCTGCATAAATTACGTTTCCTTTGGACTTGCTCATCTTGTCACCGCCCTGCAGTAGCCATGGATGACCAAATACCTGCTTCGGAAGCGGAAGATCAAGTGCCATAAGGAATATCGGCCAGTAAATCGTGTGGAAACGTACGATATCCTTACCGATGAGATGTAAATCTGCCGGCCAGTTTTTCTTAAACAGCTCACTTGAGCCATCCGGATCATAACCAATCTTTGTGATATAGTTCGTCAAAGCATCCAGCCATACATATACGACATGCTTTGGATCGAAATCTACCGGAATTCCCCAGCTGAAAGATGTTCTTGAGACACACAGATCCTGTAATCCCGGAAGAAGGAAGTTGTTCATCATTTCGTTCTTTCTTGAAACCGGCTGAATAAAATCCGGATGTGTATTGATGTAATCGATCAGACGATCTGCGTATTTGCTCATTTTGAAGAAATATGCCTCTTCTTTTGCAGGCTTTACTTCACGTCCACAGTCCGGGCACTTTCCATCTACAAGCTGTGACTCTGTCCAGAAAGACTCACAAGGTGTACAGTACATTCCCTCATAAGATCCTTTGTAGATATCTCCCTGATCATAGAGTTTCTTAAAAATTTTCTTTACACACTTCTCATGATCTTCGTCCGTTGTACGTACGAAATTATCATAAGATGCGTTGACAAGATCCCAGATTCTCTTTACCTCTGTGGATACTTCATCAACAAAAGCCTTCGGTGTGATTCCAGCTGCTTCTGCCTTCTCCTGAATTTTCTGTCCATGCTCGTCGGTTCCTGTCTGGAAATAGACATCGTAACCTTCTGCACGTTTATATCTTGCGATTGCGTCCGCAAGAATGATCTCATATGTGTTTCCAATATGCGGCTTGCCAGATGTGTAGGCAATCGCAGTTGTCATGTAATACTTTCCCTTATTTGCCATGGTTTTGCTCCTTTTTTATAAATGTAAAAAAGCCCATCTTCCGGAAATCCAGAAGACGAGCTATAATCCCGTGATACCACTTCTATTCACTGATACCCAACGATATCAGCCTCATTGTCCGCAATAACAGGCGGTCCCGTCAGAGCCTGGCCTTTGATTGCTCATGCATTTATCTCCAGTTCGTCTCTGCCACTCCAAAGCCATCTTCCATCCGCTTTCCCTCATTTCCTCTCAGCCTTACCGGAAATTTCTCTGTAAAGATTCTGCTGATGTACTTTCTTTTTCCCAGTGTTTTCTATATCATAGTATATCCAAATAATAACCGATTCATTCGGATTTGTAAAGTGGCGAGATCATAAAGTTCTATCATTTCGATGTTTTCTCTACTTCTTCATACAGATCACCCGCTACTTCCTTTAATTTTTCTTTTTCTTGTTCACTCAAGGTTTCATCGTATACATTATCCTTTATTTGCTGTTCCATATTCCACCTTTCCTGATCATCTATCTCATGCAAATATACACAACATACAGCACATACAACAGCACCATGATCAAACCTTCGCCACGCTTGATTTCTTTCTTCGTCCAGGCAAAAAGCCATACGATCAAACTGAACACAAGAAGAATTACAATATCGATCACATTCTCGGTAAGGAACGCCATCGGGCTGATTGCGCCTGCAACACCCAAAACAAACAGGATATTAAATACGTTAGAACCGATTGCGTTACCCAATGCCATATCGACTTCATTCTTACGGGCTGCAACGATGGAAGTCACAAGCTCCGGAAGCGAAGTTCCGACAGCCACAATGGTCAATCCGATCAATGTCTGGCTCATTCCGAATTTTGCGGCGATATTACTTGCACTGTCTACGACCACATCGCCACCTATAACAATTCCAACTGCTCCGATTACAATGAATAAAAGGCTCTTCCATACCGGCATAATTTTGATTTCCTCTGCCGCCTCAATTTCTTCACTTGCAACCGCATTTCCTTCCTTGCTGGCTTTCAGGGCACTGCAGATCATAAGTCCAATAAAACCCGCAAAGAGAATAAGGAAAATGACACCATCTGCATGTCCCAATGACATTGGTCCGATCAGACCCAGAACCAAAAGCAAAATAGCGCAAATAACAGAAAACGGAAAATCCCTTTTTAAAGTTGCTTTGTTGACAGCTACCGGTGTCATGATCGCACACACACCGATTACCATCATAAGGTTAAAAATATTCGATCCAATAACATTACTGACAGCAAGTGCATTTTTATTTGCAATGGAAGCTGTCACGGATACGGCTGCCTCCGGCAGTGATGTTCCCATTGCAACAATCGTCAGTCCGATAATAATGGACGGTACTTTAAACTTCTTGGCAATACTTGAACTTCCTTCAACAAAAATATCTGCCCCCTTTACAAGAAATACAAATCCAATTACCAGAAATAATATTGCCAGTGGCAATGCGCAGTTTGTAATAAACTCTGTCATAATAATCTCCTTTTTTCGTTCTGTCCTCGATACTCCAATTCTTTAGAATGGAAGTATGCCCAAATGCTCGAGAAGTATTTTTAATCCAATCAGAATTAAAATAATTCCTCCTATAATCTCCGCCTTCTTTTTGTAACGTGTTCCAAAGAAATTGCCTACGATCACGCCCACAATAGAAAGTACAAATGTGGTACAGCCAATGATTACAATTGCTTCTATGATCGGTGTATCAAGAAGTGCGAATGTGATTCCTACCGCCAGTGCATCGATGCTTGTCGCTACTGCCAGAAGAAACATTTCTTTATGATCAAGTGGCTGATTCTTTTTTCCCACTACCTCATGATCTCTGTCACGAACGGCTTCCACAACCATCTTTCCACCGATACATACAAGCAGAATAAATGCGATCCAATGATCGATCGAGGTAATATACTGCTGGAATCGGATTCCGAGAAACCAGCCGATCAATGGCATCAGCGCCTGAAATCCTCCAAAGTACAAACCAATGGTAAATGCTTGCTTTTTGTTGATTTTCTCCATTCCAAGTCCCTTGCAGATTGATACTGCAAAAGCGTCCATGGACAAACCAACACCGATCAAAAACAACTCGATAATTAGTGCCATGCATCTTCTCCCTTTCTCCTAGTATAGCGTTTTCTAAATATATACTAGTGTCTCTTTTGTAGTCCATAACATACATCCGGTGTGCTTTTTACATAGCATAAACAAACAAAAAACTCACGCATACAAAGATAGACTACCTCTATCAATGTATACATGAGTCTCATTCTTTAAGATTTGCCAGGTCATACGACCGGGACTGTTGACAAACCACACTGTGTGCGAACTACTCCCTCACATGGTGCCTTATAAAATTTACAAAGCGTTATGCTGCCACCTGTTTGAATGGCTTTCTCAAAGAATAACAGAGAGACAATCTGTTAGTCAACACGAACTTCTAGTTTACTGCAACTACCTTTGCAAACTTCTTCTTTCCGCGTTTTACAACCTTGCCTTCGCCAGCGAAATCATCCAGTGTATAGGTTGTGCTGATGTCTGTTACTTTCTCTCCATCAACGCTGACTCCACCCTGCTGCACACCACGGCGTGCCTCAGAACGGCTCTCGCAAAGGCCGGCTTTTACTAATACAGCCATGATGTCCATTGTTCCGTTTGCGAAATCGTCTGCATTCACCTCGATCGTAGGCATATTAGCAGATGCTCCTGCTCCTGAGAACAATGCATGAGAAGCTTCTTTTGCTTTCTCTGCCTCTTCCTCACCGTGTACCATCTTGGTAAGCTCGAATGCAAGAATCTCTTTTGCTTCGTTCAGCTGTGCGCCTTCCCACTTGTCCATCTCATCAATCTGCTCAAGTGGCAGGAATGTCAGCATACGCAGGCATTTTAATACATCCGCATCCGATACGTTTCTCCAGTACTGGAAGAAATCAAATGGGGATGTTTTGTTTGGATCAAGCCATACGGCACCGGACTGTGTCTTTCCCATCTTCTTTCCTTCGGAATTCAAAAGCAGATTGATGGTCATGGCATATGCGTCTTTTCCAAGCTTACGACGAATCAGCTCGGTTCCACCAAGCATGTTGCTCCACTGATCATCTCCACCAAACTCCATATTACATCCATATTTCTGGAATAAGGTATAGAAATCATAACTCTGCATGATCATGTAATTGAATTCCAGGAAGCTTAATCCCTTCTCCATACGCTGTTTGTAGCATTCTGCGGTAAGCATACGGTTTACAGAGAAATGCGGTCCGATCTCGCGCAGGAAATCTACATAGTTTAATCCTAACAGCCAGTCTCCATTATTTACCATCAGTGCTTTTCCGTCAGAGAAATCAATAAAACGCTCCATCTGTTTTTTAAAGCAGTCACAGTTGTGCTGAATAGTTTCCTGTGTCATCATCTGACGCATATCACTTCTTCCGGACGGATCACCAACCATGGCAGTACCTCCACCGATCAGTGCAATCGGTTTGTTTCCTGCCATCTGCAGACGTTTCATCAGGCACAGTGCCATAAAATGTCCTACATGAAGGCTGTCTGCTGTCGGGTCGAATCCGATATAGAATGTAGCCTTTCCATTATTTACAAGTTCTTTGATTCTCTCTTCATCTGTTACCTGGGCGATCAGGCCTCTTGCCTGAAGTTCTTCATAAATTCCCATTGTTCTTCTCCTTTTCTTTTTGTTATATTTTTTCGAACGCATCATTCAGTTCTGGCCTTGTATACAAGTATCATGGCAATGTAACTTGCTGGATTTTTGTATAAAAAAGACCTTACTGCATGATGCAATAAGGACGATCTATCACCGTGATACCACCTTAATTCACCGACAACATATGTCTGTCAGTCTCATTCGTGCAATAACGAGCACAACTCCGTCACAGCCTACTCTCTGTCTGATCTGTTCCCCATATCGATCTATGAATTCCCATCTTCAGATTTCAGTGTGAAGCTCCAGGATGTATTCGCAGTCAGTCATCTACGCGCCTCTCATCAGCCGGCAGCTTTCTGTGTGTCTGTT
>OGRA01003132.1_pt1 | contig 12950 bp, 8 predicted proteins | sample 1553351 | NCBI WGS metagenome assembly OGRA01 (sample SAMEA2580056, study PRJEB22360) | human gut metagenome | biome: human gut; feature: human-associated habitat; material: faeces | place: Denmark | collected 2008/2010
TGCATGTGTCAACAGTTTTTTGTTCTTCTCCTGTTTCACACTCTTTGCATTTAATTTCTGTTTGTCACCAACATTTAAGGTGTATGAAGTTTTCGCTACTTTAATTGCCTTCACATTTGTGTATTTACTATCTGACAATACGACATGATAAATCATTGATTTACAGATTCGTACTTTTTTGCCATCTACATTTTTGTAAGCCACAACGTAGAACTTATAGGACTTTTTATTATTCAGGTTCTTAATTGCACCTGTAAGATCTTTGGTATCCTTGATCAGTTTGTAGTTACTCTCTCCATCGCAAACAGACGCATAAATGCGATATCCATCCGCTCCATCTGCTTTTATCCAGGAAATTTTAATCTGTCCATCTGTGGTCTGTGCACCTTTTCCGGTGATCTGTGCCGGTTTTTGCGGTTCTGCTACTTTTGTGATCACATAATCAAATGGGATCAGTGTACTGCAGCCTCCTATAGCCAGACTTACAATACCACTGATTTTTCCTTCCGTTGCGGAAGTTGGTTCTGTCTTTTCATAAGATATAATTTCATAAGCTACATTAGAAAGACTATTTTCTTTCAGTGCCTGTGCAACGACATTTGCAATATCTGACTTATTACTTTCTTTTCCTGCCTTATAATCTGCGAAAGCTTTTTCTGTGACAAGTTTTGCTTTGTTTAATGTCTGCCACTGCATGGATGAATCGTTACTTTCCTTTTGGAGCTTCTCATGAATTACATATCCACAGACTGTACAGGTTTCTGCATTCTCTTCTGTTGCTGCTCCGCTTGATGTATGTTCCTGTTTTTCTGTTACAGCATCGCAATTCTTGCATTTCTTCCAATGATACTTTGCATCTTTTGTATATTCTGTTTCATACTCATGTCCCTTTGCTTCGATTTCCACCTCTGCTAATGTTATTTCTTTCTGTGCATCTTTATCCGCAAACAGTTCTCCACAAGAACACTTGTAATATGCCTTATTTCCATTTTCTGTGCAGGTAGCCGCTTTTGCTTCTACCTTTGTTAAATGTCTGGTATGAATATGTTCTAATTCAGGATGTATTACATATCTACAAACATTGCAGATTTCCGCTGTTTCCTCTGTTGCTTCTCCACTTGATGTATGTTCCTGTTTTTCTGTTACAGCATCGCAATTCTTGCATTTCTTCCAATGATACTTTGCATCTTTTGTATATTCTGTTTCATACTCATGTCCCTTTGCTTCGATTTCCACCTCTGCTAATGTTATTTCTTTCTGTGCATCTTTATCCGCAAACAGTTCTCCACAAGAGCACTTGTAATACTCCTTATTTCCATTTTCTGTACAGGTTGCTTCTTTTTCTTCCACCTTGGTTAAATGTTTTGCGTGAACATGCTCATTATTTGTTGGAACAACCGCAAAATCTCTGTCTACCAAACCATACAAATTTACATCTTCTACCCAATTTTTAAGTTGCATTCCCTGACTATTAACTACATAATCACCCGTTTCATTTAACCTCATCACACTATAACTTTTATATCCGTTTTCCAACCCTGCATAGTTATCAGAATACGGAGACAAATTTCCGATAATAACTGCATTTCGAATAATCAATTTATCTTCTGCCCCAGTATAAATACAATTATTATATCCGGTCTTATATATTCCACCTCCCACAAGTTCTACTATTGAATGTTTAAAATTTTGCAGGCAAATTGGTTCCTCGTAGCCCTGACCAGAAAGTGTCTTTCCATTTCCATCAAAAATAATGTGTGCACCTTTAATGTCAAAGCAAATACGCCCAACAACATTTTTCTGCATTGTAACAGTAATAATCCCCGTATCACTATCCTGTTGCACGTTTGCTACATTTTTTAACCCGCTCTCCAACTCTTCATAACTAGTAAATTCATTATCTCCAATATGTACAGTCTCCTCTGTACTGTTACTTTCCACTGCTGCTTTTATTACTGTATTTGGCATCATGGTACATGCCATTCCAAACATCAGACCAAATGCAAGTACTCTTCCTAATATAATTTTCTTCATATACATATCCTCCTTTATGCTGTTGCTTTCTAGTACCTATGATACAGTTTTTTGCGTAATTATTTTCAAACACATACATGAATTACACTTTTTTCGACATGAACGACAAGTATTCCCGTATAGTAATTTATGACATTCCAAGTTATAATACATTTATACAAAAGCGGACAAGGAGAATATTTTTAATGAAAATTGCAATATGCGATGATGACAAAAATGAGCTTTTTCATATTCTGTCTCTTCTGGCAGATTATCAGATACAGAAAAACACAGACTTTTCCTACAAACCATTCGAAAGCAGTATGGAACTTGCCACAAATGCAGCAGAAGAACGATATGATATCTATCTGTTGGATGTGGTGATGCCGGGACTAAATGGCATGGAACTGGCAAAAGAAATCCGTAGCTATGACAAAGCAGCAAATATTATTTTTCTGACCACTTCTCCAGAATTCGCAGTGGAAAGCTACACGGTGAAAGCCTCCAATTATCTGATAAAACCCATTCAGAAGAATCGGCTTTTCGATGCATTGGACGATATTATGAAAACAAGGATTGAAGAAGAGAGTTCTTCTCTTGTCCTCAAAAGCAATGTCGGCGTGCACAAAGTACGGATTTCGGAAATTGTTTACGTGGAAGCACTAAACCGGAAGGTAATTTATTATCTGAAAAACAACGAACAGATTGTATGCGCAGACAAATTTTCCTCTGTTTGTGATTTTTTATTACAGCACCCGGAATTTATCCTTGCGCATCGCTCATTTCTTGTAAATATGAACTTTATCCGTTCCATCGGTGCAACGGATATGTATCTGCAGGATGGCAAGCACATACCGCTCGCACAACGCAGAGTTGCCGAAATTAAAAAGCTTTACCTTGCGTTTCAAATGGAGGAATAATTATGACGGATTTAGCAATGATTTTAGGATTAATCAATTATGTGTTTGTCCTTTTCTTTGGCGTTGTAGTTTCCCTGTATCTGGCTGACATCAACTTCATGGATCACAAAGTTTTATATTTCTGTACCCTTTTGGGTTTTGGCGCAGCAGAGGGTATTTTCTATCTTTTTATGGGAGAATCCCTGCTTTACAAATGCTATCCACTGCTCATACATGTTCCATTGATTCTCCTGATCTGGCTTGTGTTTCACCGGAATTTCTATGTTTCAACCATTGCGGTATTATCTGCCTATCTGCTGTGTACACCCAGAAAATGGTTGGGCACACTGGTTGCCTCTTTCTTTCACGGAAATCCGCTCATTGCCAACATAACCGCAATCTGTGTAACGATTCCTTTACTTTTTCTGGTCGTTCGCTATATTGCACCATACATTATCCGTCTGAAATATGAAAACAGGAAAACGATTTTACTTTTTTTCCTGTTACCACTTGCATACTACATACTTGAATATACTTTCACGGTCTACACCGATTTGCTATACACGGGCGGTCCTGTTGTCATTGATTTCATGGACAGTTTCATTGTTTTGTTTTTCTTTATTTTATCTATGCTGTCACTTGATTTTTCCAATAAGAAAAACGAAGCTGAACGGGAAAATCTGCTTCTTACTACTGCTGCCACACAGGCGCAGAAAGAAATTGAACAATTGTCCATTTCCCAGAAGCAGGCTTCCATTTACCGGCATGACCTTCGTCATCATATGACCTTTCTGCAAAACTGTATTGCAGAAAATAAGCGGGATCAGGCTTTGGAGTACATACACCAGATCTGTACCGATATTGACAACAGCTGCGTGATCAAATACTGCAAGAATGAAGCATTGAACCTGATTCTCTCGTCCTATGCAGATCAGGCAAAAGAATCCGGAATCGATGTCCGGATTTCTGTTACAGCAACGAATTTTACGCGTTTTCAGATTACGGATCTGTGCAGCCTTTTTGCCAATGCCTTAGAGAATGCCATACATGCATGTGAAAAAATTCCGACATCTGAAAAACGTTATATCACACTGAAAGTTTTTGAAAAAATGACCGGATCTGTATCAATATCGCAAATAATTATATACAGAATCCGGTATTTGAAAATGAAATTCCGACCTCTCGCGAAGCCAACCATGGCATAGGTGTCCGAAGCATGATCTCTGTCGTGGAAAAATATCATGGAGTGTATGGATTTTTTACTGAGAACAAAGAATTCCGTTTTCAGGCTTCCTTATGAAATGATATAATAAAGGTAACATTCTATCGGAAGGAGTCTGTGAAAACTTATGGGAAATTCTATGAAAGATACCTTTATCCACCAATATGAAAGTCAGGTAGCTCATGCGCCTCTGCCCATGCAACTTGCTGAAACCTATTCCATCAGCAGTATCATCAAAGATACCACCGATAAAAAAGTTTATCTTCTAAAAGATCAGCGCAATCAGCCTTTTATCCTGAAATGCTGTTCTTCTATGTATGCTGGAGCCCTTCGACAAGAATATGATTTTCTGACACATCATACAAATATGGACTGTTTTCCTGACGCTGTAACTCTTTTCGAAGAATCCGATATGTGCTTTTTGTTGCGCGATTATATCAAAGGTCCATTACTTGGAGAACATTCCGAACATTTGTATGCACAATACACACACTTCCGGGATTTTGAAAATGCACTGCTGCCCTATATGATGGAATGTTGTCAGATCATCTCCATTTTACATCATGAAAAGCCGCCCATGATTCATCGGGATATCAAACCGGAAAACTTTGTCTGGGAAGAATCTTCCCAAATGCTTGTGCTCATCGACATTGATGCCGGCCGGCAATTTACACCTTCCAAAACAAGAGATACCATTTTTACCGGAACATATGGCAATGCGGCTCCGGAACAATTCGGTTTCGGGCAAAGTGATGTCCGCACCGATGTATATGGATTGGGCAAAACATTTCTGTCTCTCTTATCAGGTAACGAATCATTTCCTGAATCGAACACAGATATTCCCGGCCTTTCCGCAGATCTTGCCGCGATCCTGCAGAAAGCAACTGCTTTCAAGCCTGAGGAGCGTTATACAACTGTTTTACAATTACAAAAAGCACTCTCGAAACTGCAAGCACAACGCAGTCAAAAAAACAAGAAACCACGTTCCGGTTTTGACCATTCACTGGCACTCCTTTTTGCAGGAATCGTCTTAGGTTCTGGAATTGGATCAGGAATCGGTGTCATGGTAGCACAAAATTCATTTCAGACATCAGCAGTCGCATCTGCTGACACACAGCAGCAAGAATCTGCGCTACCTGTATCAGAAACTGATGCAACAAAATCTGGTAATTCAGATACCTCCATCTCTCACAAAGTTTCCAGTCACTCACTTGCCGAACAGGCTGGTGTCGAAACTTTTGATGCATACAAATATCAGGATCAGATTGATACAATCATTGTTGCTGCCTACCAGAATGATGCAAGCTCTGTCGCATCCAATTTAGAGACACTGATCACGCAGTTATATGAGGAACCGGAACTTACACGCAATCCTCCGGAAGATTATTCCACCTATGATGTACTGCCCCAAAATTACTGGACACGTACCGGCATGGACTCTGTCCGTCTCCGCCTTTTTTATCGTGACAGTATCCTTAAGAAAAATATTGGCTCTTATGCTGACTATGATACACAGCTTCTGAACATGGTACGCCACTGTCTCTACGGAACAAATGGCTCTGATACCAGCAATCTTTACCAATATGCGCACAGCACCCCTGCTGAACGAAACAACTACTATGAATTTTGTCTCAGCGATCTGTTAGACAATGTGCAATGTGTACTTGACCAACGTGATAATTTCACCTGTCCACAGGAAGCAGATTCCCAATGAGTGAGCATTTTTGCCCACCATCGCATATTTTCAATATGGTAAAATATAGAATATGTTAAAATAGTCAATGTCGAATTTGCTAAAAGCAAATTATGCATGGGCTGATGTTCAATGGAATAGGGGAAACATATGAAGGCGACGGATGAATTATTAAAACAGATCAAAGAACTGAATATTGAAGAGTTTAAAAAAGAAGAAAGTTTTGACTGCGTTTCCATCGGCGAATATCTGTGCTCACTTCTTACCAGTCATGATCTGCAGCCGAAAGATATTATCTTAAATCTGAACATGGAACGCTCTTATACATATCAGATACTTAACGGGCGGCGGAAACCTACACGCAATTTTCTTTTGCGTATTGCAATCTTTACTGGCTTGTCCCTGGACGAAACCCAGAAGATGCTTACCATCGCCCAGCGTCCGCAGCTCTATCCACGGAACCGCTTTGATGCAGCAATTATTTTTTCGTTGGAGCATAAAATGTCGTTGGATGAGACTTACGAACTTTTAGAGGAAATCGGCGAAGAACCGTTAAATTAATTTTCTATTTATAAAAAGCCCGGAGGCTTTCCTTTCTGGAAAACTTCCGGGACTTTTTTTGTGTGCTATACGCTTTGCCTGTTATTTTACTTTAACTTTCACCTTAACGGTCTTGGTTGTACCGTCATTCAAAGTAACTTTTACTTTTACTGTGACATTACCTTTCTTTTTTGCAGTAATCTTTCCGTTTTTATCTACCTTTACTTTCGATTTATCGGAAGATGTATAGGTAATCTTTGCAACATTATCCATATCCAGCTTACTGCTCAGTTTTACGGTTGTCTTTTTTCCTTTTGCAACTGACACATTACTCTTCTTTGGTGTTACTGTTTTTAAGATTTCTTTCTGTAATGCCTTTGTCTCTTTCTCATTAAGAAGCTGGTATTCACCTTCTTCTGCTTTGACGCTGACATTACCACTCTTATTCACAGTAACTGCTTTTGATACAAGAACCTTTTTTCCATCCTCAATTTTTACAAGTGTCAGTTTCTTTCCTGCTGCCAGATCCTCTGCCTTAGTCTCTACCGTGTACAGGACATTTCCTTTTTTATCTTTTACAGTCTGCTTAATGGTCAGATCCGTAGTTCCTGCTGCATCGGTCATCTGCTTTACAACATTTGCAGAGATTGTAGTCTTAACTTTATCATCTGTTCCTGTCGTTACGGTATTCTCTACCTCTGCCTCTGCTGCAGAAATCTTTCCATCTGCATCCTTGGTTACAGTAACACTTGCAGAAGTATTCTTTGCGACATTCTCAATCTCGGACTTCTTTGTTGTAGATGCTACGCTGCCATCCGAATTCTTAATGGTTGTTGTCTCTTGTTTTACAGTATTTCCACTGCTGTTTGTTGTGATCTCTGTTTTTGTTTCTGTGGTTGTCTCGCCCGGTGCTGGTGTCGGCTCCGGTGTTGGCGTTGGCTCCGGTGTTGGTGTAACTGTAGAGCCACCACCTGTGGAACCGCCAGAAGAGCCACCACCTGTGTTTCCACTGTCGCTGCTGTCTTTATCGGTATAAATCCATACATATCCATCTGTATCATAAGTGCCATACGCATCCTGAATCTGTGCCTTTACTTCGATAAAGAATTCTTCCGGAAGATCTGCCTTTGCCCCCAATGTAATCTTATATACATATGGTTCACTGGCATTTATTACTTCATAATTAAAATACTTTGTACTGTCTGTAAAGTAGGTAGGTTCTTCTTTTCCATCCTCATAGATTCCAGCATAAAGCTCAACACTTTTTATGGTGTAATCGCTGCCCGCATTTTCTACCATGTAAAATACCTGGTTGTCAGAGTCTGTTTTAACCGAAGACAGATAAGAATCTTTCGAAACCGTTGTGTTCTTATAAAATGCAACTTCCCGATAATATACGTCCAGATTAACAACTTCATCTGTCTCTTTGTTTACCACTTTGTAACTTCCAATGCCCGGGAATGTCAGATCGCAGAATCTGCCGTCTTTTGCATTTGCAGTAATGCTTCCCACCGGATTTCCTTCACTGTCTGTAAGTAATAGCTGATCTGCGGTCACAATGTTTTTTCTCTCATCGCTGTCGATGGTTGCAAATACGATACATACCTCATCGGTATAATATGCACCGATATTGGAGTACCAGTTGATGTCTGTCGGAATTTCCGGGTTTTCTCTGTCAATGTCGGCAATTGCAACAAATCCCTGCTCCTGCGGATAGTCCTCTTTACTCTGTATCCAGACACCAGCTTCTGTTTCATCCACCTTGTCATGATTCTCATTGTACAATTCCATAGTGACGCCAACTGTAAAGTTCTTCTTTTGCTCTTTGTTGATCGTAATCTTGTGATTTCCATTCTTTAAATCTTCTACAGTATAAAAATCCGCGATATCATACGAGCGATCCTCATCTGCCGGCTCTACAAAGAATTTATATTTTTTTGTCAGGTTCTCATCCACTCCATATGGAATCACATACAATACATTGCACTCATCTTTCCATATCGTACTCTCTGAATCACATACTGTATCTGCACTTACTTCCTCTGCAGTATATAATCCGACCTTATTAAAATCTGCGGATACAATCACTGCATCGTCCGGATTTTCTTTCGCATATATTTTGTACTCACCAGTACCGTTGAATTTAATTCTTATATAATCATCCGGCTGCACAAGGAATGCCGTTCCCGTCGCATCTGTCATCGGCTCGATGGTAAGTTCGTCTTTCTTATATACTTTTTCTACCGATCCGTCTTTTGCGACTCTGGCAAACTGGTATGTCTGCTGATGGTTGAGACTTCCCCAGCCCTCTTTTGTATAATGTGCTTCATCATCTATTACCATGTGACCTGCATTGTCATCCCAATGGAAATTCTGTGTCACACTAAACCCTGCACTCGAACCAGTAAACTGTGTCGTAAGCCATGATGCGGTTCCCCAGCCTTCCGTCTGTCCGTGACCCGGATCAAAGCCCGGCTGATGTACCTTTCCGAGCAGGTACAGATACTCTGTGGTATCTTTCAATGTCAGTTTAAATTTTCCTCTTCCAATTTCTTCAATGGAAACATATCTCCCAATATCATCCTTTGCAACATCGCCAGCATTGGTCGATACAGACCATTCGGACTCAATTTCCGTCACATCCTCCGGAATGTTTGCGATAAAATAAAGAACATTTCCACTTTCTGTACTGTTGAATGTGTAATTTTCAGCTCCATCCAAAAGTCCAGCTACCGAAGGATTCTCCGTTGTATAATAAGCAGATTCCGGATAACTCATATGAATCGTTACATAGTCTGTTGAATCATCCTTTACATATACTTTGTAATCTCCAGCATCGCTTACCAAGATTTCTACAATTCCTTCCTTTTCCGCGGAATCCTTCAATCTAACAGTTCCGTTTCCATCTACAGGCTCTGCTTTCAACTCTGATGCCCGATAGATTTTCTGTGTTTCACCCTCCTGCCAGGTCATGAAGCGGTGCATAGGATAAATAACCTGACTCCAGCATTCTTTGTCACCTTCGCACTCTGTATTATCAATATCATTTGAGACACGCAGCCCTGACATTTTTCCTTCGTAATGTACATTCAGCCGCTCTTCGGGATTCCAGGTATCTCCGTTTAAGGTTCCTTGTGCTTTCACACAAATATCCAGCCACTCGAAAGTACCCTTTTTCAGTGTAAGTTGATATACTTTTTCCTGACTGCTGTCGTCATGTTGCACTATAGTTTTCGCAAAGTACTTGCTATATAACTTCTCATCGATATTTTTTCCATCCACATTTACCTGCCAGGTTTCATTACCATCCCATGTAACATCTGCCGGCGCAGAGGTAATCAGATAAATAACTCCATCTTTTTCCGATGTATATTCATAGGAATCAATTGCACCTTCCGGTGTCTTTTTCTCTGTTGTATAAAAGCCAAGATCTTTATACCCAACTTCAATCGTAATTTCATCACTGTCTGTACGATTTGTCAAATAAAGCTTGTACCATCCTATATGAGAAAATTTCAGTTGCACATAGTTCTCATTATTCTCCACCGACGCAATGGAACCGACATTTTCTGTCTGCAGACTCTCATTTGGTTCTTCCCCGTCACCACAATAAGCCAGTGTAAGTGCATCCGCCCGGATGGCGCCACCTGTCGGATTTCCCTTCGCATCAAGTTCTTTTACCAGCAATGTTGTTCCATTTACTACTGATCCAAGCCCTTTCATCCACGTTGCCTGTTCATTCGGACCTTTGATATTTCCGTTATCATCCCATTCCAGCCAGTCCATCGCTGCCAGTCCGCTGATGACTTCTTCTGTATCTCCTCCCTCTTTCTCATTTGCATCTGCCCATACCGTATTCACACCAAGCCCGGAAAAAAGGCTCAGTACCATTGCAAATACCATAAAAAGCGCGCTCAGTTTTTTCTTCATAAGCAAATATCCTCCTTTTATTTTGTAGTACTATTGTACCAAAAGGAAGATATCGCTTGGTGTGCACGGATGCCCACATTTGCATTTCTTACTTTGATTCTTATACGCCCAAAAGAAGCATCCTGCTATTTATTCAAAACATTGTAACGATCTTAGCTACAAAAGAACATTTTCACGGCACCCGCAAGCGCGTCCATATCAACACTTCCCATAAGTTCTCTTGCCGAATGCATTGCAAGAAGCGGAATCCCGATATCCACGGTCTTTACCGGCATCAAGGTCGAAGCAACGGAACCTAATGTACCTCCGCCCCGCACATCGGAGCGATTCACAAAACGCTGATAAGCAATTCCGTTTTTATCACAGATCTGTCGCAAAATCGCCACAGCCTCCGCATCTGTCGCATACGACTGGGAACACGCTTCCTTGATGCAGAATCCACTTCCTAACACCGGATGATTCGTGATATCCATCTTTCCTTTGTGGTTTGGATGCAGACCATGTGCCACATCTACCGACAAAAGCATGGACGCATATAGAATGCGTTCTATCTCTTCCTCGTCTGCTCCCATGCTGCGTAAAATACGACGTGTCATATCATGCAGTAAAATAGAGGCCGCCCCCTGCTTACTTGTGTTGCCGATTTCTTCATGATCAAACAATGCGATCAGATTGATTCCATCCACACGCTCTCCCTGCATCAACGCCTGTAATAATGCAGCAACAGACGTCTGGTTATCGAGCCTCGGAGAAGACAGAAACGTATCTCTTATGCCCACATACGCCGGTTCTTCCATGCAATATGTATTCAGTTCAAAGTCCAGAATATCTTCTTTGTCTACTGCAAGTTCTTCTGCCAGAAATGTAAGAAAATAATCCGTCGAAGTCTCTTCTTTTGGAAGAACATCCAGAATCGGCATGAGATCCACCTGATTGTTGATTTCCACACCTTTATTCACTTCCCGGTTCATATGAATCGCCAGATTCGGGATAGTAAGCACCGCCTTTTTGGAATGATACAAAACAGTACGCGGTGCAAATACATCCTCGCTTCGCAGTACGACACGTCCGGCAACACCCAGCGGCCGGTCAAACCATGTATTTAAAATCGGTCCACCATATACTTCCACGTTGACCTGTGCATATGCCTCCGTATGAAAATCCGGATTTGGCTTGATACGCATACATGGATAATCGGTATGCGCCGCAGCCATACGAACCATGTCTCCTGTGTGATAATTTTCCCCTACGGTAAATGCATACAGCGTCGTTCCGTGGTGGTTTAATACATACTTTCCACCCAGTTTCAAATTCCACTTTTCTTCATATGTAATCTCTTCAAAACCATCCTGCTTCAAACGCTTCACAGAAGCTTCCACACACTGAAATGGAGAGACTGCTTCTTTTAATAATTCTATTAAAAATTTCTGTTCCATGTTGTTCTCCTTTAGCATCTATATATTATAACTGTTTATTTCGTATTTTATCACAAATCCTACCAAATTTCTGCAAAGTGTAGTAATATACTTTCATATACACACATTGCCCACAAGGAGGTATTTTATGCTTGCATTGCGTCTTACCGACGTCAAAGACTTTATGAATAAATTTTTGCGGAGTGAAACTTTTGATCATTTTCTGTTGCAGGAAGGTGTCATAACTTCCGGCGCATCCTATGTGATCGACGGACATATCCATTCTGACTTTTATACCAGCGAAGAAATGGAAGAACTTGAAATTGCAGATTGTGACTTTTTGCCTTATGGACTGCTCCGTGGCAATTGCTTTGATCTGATCAAAGGGAAAAAAACGCCCTCTTCCTTCAAGTTTGTACTTCTTTTATCTCCCCAAAATCTCGAACGGACACTTTCGAGTATACAAAGTTCCTTTACCGGGAATGATATTACCGGGGTATTTTTAAATATCCGTTTTCACAATCAGCAACTAAGCCTGACCACCGGAATTTCCTATCGCATTTTCTCTGTTGATAAAACATTGGATAATGAATGGGACCGTCTGGTGAAACAGTTCTTAAAACAACACGAAATCACCTTTGAAGAACTTTAATTTGTTGCTTTACTTTTCCAAAGTGTTATGCTATTCTAAGCTTAGTTGCATAGCAACACTAATATATTGGAGGTACTTTCGATGAACAAAGGTACAGTTAAATGGTTCAACAACCAGAAGGGTTACGGATTCATCACCGCTGAAGACGGACATGATGTATTCGTACATTATTCAGGACTCTTAATGGACGGTTTCAAGTCCTTAGATGAGGGTGCAAGTGTAGAATTTGAAGTTGTTAATGGTGCTAAGGGACCTCAGGCAGTTAACGTAACTAAATTATAAGTCGAACCTGTAGCCATTTAATCTAGTTTCGATGTGCCTTTCTATTTATGTTATAGACAAGTCAGCTATTGTTTTACGGGATTAAGATGTACTATGAGGGGAGCGCGTATATAGCGCATATAGAAACAACCGGTCAGTATGATTACTTACCGGCTGTTTTTTTAATGACTTCTTCAAAAGACAAGGAACCTCCAAAGATATCCAGTGCGCTTCCAATTGTTACATGAATCCTGTCTTTTCCCAGTTTCTTCAAAAGATCAATATCTTCATAAGAATGTACGCCACCTGCATAGGTAATGGGCAT
>OGRA01003141.1_pt1 | contig 12919 bp, 11 predicted proteins | sample 1553351 | NCBI WGS metagenome assembly OGRA01 (sample SAMEA2580056, study PRJEB22360) | human gut metagenome | biome: human gut; feature: human-associated habitat; material: faeces | place: Denmark | collected 2008/2010
TTGGCATATTCATGCCAAAACACCTCGCGGGATAGTGGTGTGTGAACAGTAACTTTATATCTATTTTTAGCTTTTTTTATAGAAATATGTATTGACAAGGAAGAGTATTTGAGATAATATATATAAGCATGTTCATAGGAGCGCCCGTGTCTGTTTCTATGACAGGAGTATAATAATATTTTATCGAATTAAATTGGAGGTGTACGAATTGGCTAACATTAAATCTGCTAAGAAAAGAATTTTAGTAAACAGAACTAAAGCAGCAAGAAACAAAGCAATCAAATCTGCAGTTAAAACTTCTATGAAGAAAGTTGAAGCAGCAGTAGCAAATAAAGATAAGGCAGCTGCAGAAGTAGCATTAAAGGATGCTGTTTCCACAATCAGCAAAGCTACATCCAAAGGTGTTTATCATAAAAACAACTGTGCAAGAAAAGTTGCCCGTTTAGCTAAAGCTGTTAACAGCATTGACTAATTATAGATTGAATTTTTAATTATAAGCTTATGATTAAAAAGGACAGCCATCACCGTCATGTGGCTGTCTTTTTTGTTATTATCTTTTGTAACTGCCAGAATATCCGGCAGTTACCGTTTTTCTTATTTTACTTTACTGCTGTACTTAATGATCAGTAATTCTACGCTCAGCTTATCTTCCAGGCGTCCTGTTTTCACCGATTCTTCTGCATCCACAAAATCTTTTACTGCCTGTTCCAGTTCAGATATGGTGTAAGCTCTGGCACATGTTGTAATGTTTCTCACAACAAATCCGGGAACTCCCAGTTTCGAAGCTATTTCTGTCTGCGCAAGTCCTGCTGCCGCAAACTGTTTTGCCAACAGCAGCTGGCGATACTGCTTCGCAAGAAGAAACAGGATCCTCATCGGTGGCTCTTTCAATGTCAGCAGATCATAATAAAGTTCCAGTGCACGCTTCTGATTTTTCTCTGTTACTGCACGCACCATATCAAAAATTCTGTTGGTTGTCTGGGTGGTGCAGATTTCTTCAATATCCTCTGCAGTCACCACATCCCTGCCTTCTGTATAACTGATAAGCTTCTCCATCTCCATCCTGAGATTCCCCATATCAGTTCCTGTTTTGGTCAGCAGAAGTTCCATGTCTCTCTGGGTGATCTTTTTCCCGGCTTTCCCCAGGATCCCTGCTGCCCAGCGCATCAGAGTTTTTTCATCCTGTCTGATAAATTCCGCAATACTTCCGCAGGCTTTTACTGCTTTGTACATGCGGTTTCTCTTGTCTACTTCCGTTTCTGCAAAAACCAGATACAGATAGTCCGGCAGCTCTTTCATATAATCTGCCAGTTCCTCACACTTATTTTTGAAAAAACCTGTATCTTCCAGCAAAACAACTCTGCGCTCTGCGAAAAATGGCATGGTTTCACAGAGGTCGATCAACTGTTTTACATCAATCCCCTTGCCTTCATAGTGATTGAAGTTCATAGTATCCCCATCCGGATTCAGTGCCTTTACCAGATTCTGTTTATACTGTTGTTTCAGATATGCTTCCTCTCCATAGAGAAGATACACCTGTTTAAAATTTCCTGATTTAATGTCTGCCTGTATGTTTTTCAATTTTCTACTCCTGAGGCTGTTTTGTCTGTAACTGTTCAGCAATCTGTTGTTCTATTCACAGATACCAAGATATCAGACTGCAGAGCAGTTACTTTGTTACTGTTCTCAGTAACGTTACTTTTATTGTATCAATTCCATGACATAATAGCCAGCAGAAAATTTCAGATTATTATTCAGCCGCCCAGCTCCACCATTCTGTGAATGCATCTTCCGGCGCCTTCCATGATATTCTCCGGAAGGAAGATTTCTTCCCCGCCCTGTCCTTTCAGGCAGTTGTAGATGTCCATTAAGGTGGTAACCTTCATATTCATGCATGTAAGCTGTACTGCAACCGGGTAAAATTTCTTATCAGGACATTCAAACTGAAGATGCTCTACAATGCTGTTTTCTGTTCCGATGATAAATTCTTTATGTTCAGATTTCTTTGCAAATTCCATGATTCCTGTGGTGGAGCCTACATAATCAGCCTGCTCTACTACTTCCTGACGGCATTCCGGGTGTACCAGGAAAAGTGCATCCGGATGCGTTGCGCGGGCTTTTTCTACATCTTTTGCACTGACCACGATATGTCTCGGACATCCGCCTTTATAAAATGCAAAAGTTTTCTCCGGAAGCTTTTCCGCCACATAATGTCCCAGGTTCGGATCCGGAATAAATAAAATCTTATCCTGCTCCAGCTTTTTGCAGATTTCAACTGCTGATGAGGACGTAACGCATACGTCACATTCTGTTTTCAGTTCTGAAGTTGTATTAATATAGGCGACAACTGCATAATCCGGATACTGTGCTTTTAATTCACGCAGACCTTCCAGATCCAACTGCTCTGCCATAGGACATCCGGCTACAGGATTAGCCAGCCAGACTTTTTTCTTCGGGCTTAAAATCTTGCAGGTTTCTGCCATAAAACGAACGCCGCACATGATCACACCGCTGCAGTCTCTTTTGGACGCCTGTACACTCAGGCCATAGGAATCTCCTGTATAGTCTGCTACTTCCAGAATCTCCTGACCCTGATATGCGTGTGCAAGAATACAGATATCCTGTTCTTTTTTCATTCGCAGGATTTCCTGCTGAATTTCTGCTATTGTCATCTTCTGAATCCTTTCTTACTTATATGTTATGATGTTTTTCCTTTTCCCATGGCTGAAGTGGTGCAAGGAAACCTGCTTTCTTTAACTGTTCTCCGATCAGATCCAGCCTTTCCTGGCTGGATGCTTCTATCAGATGATAGTGATACCCGGAAGTAGCACTGCTTAATACGCTGGAATGGCTGCTGTTGATCGCCTGGACAAATTCATTCACATCCTGTCTGGAACGAATATCCATTTCTGCAGTGACACGGCCATAAACCCTGTGGCTGATGCTGATATTTTTCACCCGCCCGCCACAGTCCACGATCAGATTCAGTTCCTCCGCTGCCTGCTCCTGCCCATGGCGTACTTTAAATTCTCTGGTGCATGCAATATCTTTATCCTGCTGCAACACATATCCTCTGGTCGTTGACAGGATTCCCGGTGTAGATGCACGTATCACAGCCATATCCTGCACGATCACCTGTCTGCTTACTCCGAACTGTGATGCCATCGCCCTGGCAGCCACAGGTTTTTCTTCCTGCTGAAGGAGCTTTAAAATTTCAGTTCTTCTCTGAGCAGTATTCATACTTTCCCATCCTTTCTCCACGATATAATCCTATAGCAAATTATCCGCTGCAAAACAGCTTCGCTGCCATGTTATTATATTGCATGAAGATTCTTCATGGAAATGTCAAGGATTGGAGCAGAATGTGTCAGTGCACCGCTGGAAACAAAATCCACACCTGTTTCCAGGATTTTGGCGATATTTTCCTTTGTGATATTTCCGGAGCATTCTGTCTGTGCCCGGCCTGCGATAAGCTCTACTGCTTCTTTCATCATTTCCGGTGTCATATTGTCAAGCATAATGATATCTGCTCCTGCTTCTACTGCTTCTTTTACCTGTTCCATAGTCTCTACTTCAATCTCGATCTTACGGACAAATGGTGCATATTCTTTTGCCATGGCCACTGCTTTCGCTACGCTTCCGGCTGCTCCGATATGATTATCCTTAAGCAGTACTCCGTCAGAAAGATTATATCTGTGGTTGCATCCGCCGCCTATACGTACAGCATATTTTTCAAAAACACGACAGTTCGGAGTTGTCTTTCTGGTGTCCAGAAGTGTTACCTTACTTCCTTCCAGAAGCTTTGAAACCTGTTTTGTATAAGTAGCGATACCACTCATTCTCTGGAGATAATTCAGGGCAACTCTCTCTCCGGAAAGAAGCACCCGGATATCTCCTGTTACTGTTCCAAGAAGATCGCCCTTCTTTACTGCCTCACCGTCTTTAAAGTTGAAACTGATCTCTGTTTTCTCATCCAGGATCTGGAATACTCTCGCATATACATCCAGTCCGGCAATGATTCCGTCTTCCTTTGCGATCAGATCTACGGTTCCTTTTACTGCGCTTCGCATCACTGCATTCGTGGAAACATCCTCACTGGTAATGTCCTCCTGAAGTGCCATACGAATCAGCTTGTCTGCCTGCATTTTCATTGTGATACTATTCATGACTTTTTTTCATCCTTTCAATCTCTTTTAATACGGTTTCGTGGCAGGCATTAAGCAGTTCTTCTCTGCTTTCATACATATTCATATCAATTGCATCTGCCCGCACATATTCCGGTGTCTGTCCAAATATCATATCATCTGCAGCCTTTCTTGCAAAGACCAGAGATTCCAGAAGAGAATTACTTGCCAGACGGTTTCTTCCATGGACGCCATTACAGCTTGTCTCTCCACAGGCATAAAGTCCCTTCATGGAAGTTTTGCTTCCCAGATTTACCTTGATTCCACCCATAAAATAATGCTGTGCCGGAACAACCGGGATTGGCTCTTTTCTCGGATCAAAACCTTCTTCCACGCACTGTTCATAAATATGAGGAAAATGTTCCAGAATTGTTTTCTCTCCCAGAGGGCGCATATCTTCCCATACAAACTCTGTTCCATCCTTTTCCATCTGGGCAGAAATCTTCTGGCTCAGCAGATCTCTCGGCTGTAATTCGTTTGTAAAACGCTGTCCGTTCTTATCATACAGAAGAGCACCTTCTCCTCTGACTGATTCTGAAACCAGGAAACGCCGTCCGGGTTTCTTTGAATAGAGAGTTGTCGGATGAATCTGGATATAGTCCAGATTTTCCATTTCCACATGGTGCTTCATGGCAATTCCAACACCATCTCCTGCAATATGCGAAAAGTTGGTAGAGTTTTTAAAAAGCCCGCCGATTCCGCCGCAGGCAAGAACCACATACTGAGAATAAACAGGAAATGCCTGGTCATTCCGGTCCATTGCAATGATTCCGCAGACTGTATTGTCTTTGGAGATCAGGTCTACCATAGTCATATATTCACAAATTTCAATATTTTCTTTTATTTTTGCAGCAGTTAAGAGAGTCTGTGTGATTTCTTTTCCTGTAATATCCTCATGAAAAAGAATTCTTGGCTGGGAATGTGCTCCCTCTCTGGTAAATGCCAGATTTCCCAGACCATCCCTTGCAAAATCCACATGATAACGCAGAAGATCTCTGATAATATCATTGGAGCTGCGGATCATCAGATCTACTGCCCGTTTATTATTCTCATAATGTCCTGCCCGCATGGTATCTTCAAAATAATTTTCATAGTCATCTTCGCCGCGCAGCATACAGATTCCACCCTGTGCCAGGAATGAATCTGACTGGTCTGCCTCCTGCTTGGTGATAAGCAGGATTTTCATTTTCTCCGGAAGGTTCAGCGCACAGTACAGTCCGGCTGCCCCTGTTCCCACAATAATGACATCATAATGTTCTTTCATCTTTCTTTCCTCACATCATGCTTGATTTTCGTTTGTCTGTGCAATTATACTCCCCGGATATACAGGTGTCAAGACACCTGTATATAATTATGACAACATTGTTTGCTTTGAGTTACTGTGAACGTAACCACTTTGAAAATCCTACTGCTTATTGCTTTTCACATCTCCACAGGGGTCTTACTTGATTCGGTTAAAGGCAGAAACAGATTTTCCATTGACTATTGTAACCGCCCCACAGTCTCTGGTGATCAGCACTCTGCTTCCACTCTTCTTCAGCCGTTCCAGCGTATCCGGCGACGGATGCCCGTATGTGTTTGTTGCAGAACAGGAAACAACAGCCAGTTCCGGTCTGACGATTTCCAGAAACTCTGCTCCTGTAGAATATCTGGAACCGTGATGAGCAGTTTTCAGGAAGTCCACATCTTCAAGACACCCATTCTGTATCAGTTTTTCTTCTGTCACCATCCCGATATCTCCGGTAAAAAGCCCTTTGAAATCTTTGCTTATCATTTCCAGAACCATCGCATCTTCATTTACTTCCTTCCCTGATGCTGTGGACTCCGGCCACAGAACCTTCAGTCTGACAGTTCCATATCTGATCTCATCTCCTGCTTTCACAGTAAGCACCCGGACTCCCGCTGACTCTGCCAGCTCTGTCAGCTCCCGATAATTTTTATTCTCCTGAATATCGCTCCATTTGGGCAGGATCAGATTCTCTATGCGCAGAGAAGTCAGATCTTTCTCAACAAATTCCAGAAGTTCCCGCACCCCGCTGATATGATCTTCATCTGTGTGAGAAACATAAATTCCGTCCAGTCTGGAAATCCCTCTGCTCTTCAAGTATGGGAGCAGCTGATATTTTCCCAGTTCATTCTTATTCGTACTGCCCCCGTCGATCAGGATATTCCATCTGTTTTCTATTTCCACCACAATTCCGTCTCCCTGTCCCACATCCAGACAGGCGATACGGAAATCTTCATGCGGTCTGTAACTGATCAGCAGAATTGCAAAGCATACCATACCTGCATATACAGCCCGGATTTTCCACGCAAAGATCTTACCATTTTCACTTTTCTTCACACCCGCTCTGTATATCCACACCGCTGCTGCCAGAACCAGATAATATCCAACGATCTGCCACACTTCCGGCTTTCCGCCAATCCATGTGCAAAACGAAAGTCGCCCCAACAGCACTGTCAGAAACTCATATCCTCTCAGAATAATCCTGCCCGGAACAACAGCCAGAAATGCGCCTCTGACAGTGACTAATCCAAGTAATGCACCGGCAGTTCCGCTTCCCAGTACAATCCCCACAGTAGGAAGCACCAGCAGATTCAGAAAAATCCCCATCACCGACACTTCTCCGTAAAACCACAGCACTATGGGAAGTGTGGTAAGCTGCACAACTCCGGATGCCAGAAATGACATCAGAAGTTTATTTCTGATTTTTCCCTTCTCATTAACCTTACTTCGTTTTTTCCGGTTTAATACATCCATCCCCTCCTGCACTAACGGCCAGACACAGCCAATCCCAATCACCGATCCAAAAGACAGCAGAAAACCTCCATCAAGCAGATACGCCGGATTTTCCATAAGGATCAGGATCGCCGCAGCCGCCATTCCTGTAGGCATATCATAAATCCGTCCTGCGATCTTTGCACCTACAGAAAGTAAAAACATACATACTGCCCGCATAGTTGAAACAGTCCCTCCTGTCATCATCCCATACTGAAGCATGATCACCAGCGCCAGCAGGCCTGCCGGCCAGATACCCAGACCGATTTTTTTCAGCAGATTATACAGTCCCATTCCAAGAAGACTGATATGAAGCCCCGAAATCGCCAGGATATGTATAATCCCTGCCATCTGATAACGCATTTTCAACTCCGGATCCAGATTTGTTTTATCTCCCAGCACGATTGCTTCAAACGCTCCAGCTTCCATTCCACAGGTCTTCTCCAGAATACCTGCAAATTTCTGCTGCACATCGATCAGGAACTGCCCATATGCAGAATGACTCTGCGACTGTTTCTTTATCTTTCCTTTCTTCATCACATAGTAGATCCTCTGGCAGCCATAGTATGCTTTACTGTCAAACTCTCCCGGATTCGTGGGGCTTTGCACCTCTTCCAGTTTTCCGGACACCAGAACAAGACTTCCTGCCAGAAGTTTATCAACATCACTGTTACCGCTATGATTCTTTTTTTGTTTTAAATAAACCTTTATATTATCAATGGAAACTTTTTCAGAATTGTAAATAAGATAAGTATTTCTAAGATATACAGATTGAAAATCTTCATTCTCCCGGCACCTGACCACCTCCCCGCAGATGGTGGATTCCGGATGCTTTCTGATCCATGTCTGCACAGACTGTGGCAGTGGATTCCCCCTTATCAGGGAAAATCCCAGCCAGTCTGTCACACACAGAAAAACAACCAGAAGCATGCACAGGATACACACAGGGCGTCTCCTCACTTTTGTGCCTCCTCTTCGTTTATGAATATCACTCTTTTTCCTTGACTACCAGCTTATCATTTCTTTCATAAAAATGATACAGCTCCATCTTCTTACCAAAGGTATCCAGCCTGTCCTTCCCGCCGACCGTAATCTGCACTTTGTCTGCATCCAGCGCATCCAGCAGCGAATTTACCACAGAATATACCGGTATTTTCTCCGATACATCCAGCGCATAGGAAGAAAATACTCCGTCAAATGCCACATAGCAGATCCTGTCTGCTATGGTCACATTCAGAACCTCCGTATTCTCCGGAATTGTGGGGTAATGCCCTTTTTCCAGCGGTCCCTTCATTAACTGTTCCAGAACGATCCTCTCTTTGGGGATACTGCGTTTATACCGCACAGTACGCTGTTCTTTTACCAGCTTCTGACCACTCTTATCAGTAAAATAAAGCGTAAAGGTATTGCTGCAATAGGCATCCGGTTCAGTTCCTGTGAACTCGGCAAAGGTATCTGCAGTCATATTTCCCACAGCCTGTCCCCTGGAATCTGTCAGATCTTCATTTTCTATTGTAAAACGCACAGAATTAATCCCCGGAACCTGAAGAAAAGTCTTCACAACACCTGCCCGCACAAGTAATTCCCTGGCGCGGCTCATGCTGCTGTACTGACTGTTAAAGTTGACCACCAGCACGTCCTCTTCTACACTGTAATTCATCTGTACTCCTTCAGGAAGCAGACTGACCCGGTTCTGCGAATCTGTCTGCTGGCTGTTCATCCGCTGCATCATATCCTTAAGCATATAGTCTGCAGTTGTCTCCTCCGGAGAGTAGCTTTCCTTCTGAAGCTGAGTTTCATCAGAGCTGATATCGTACAGATAATATTTGGCATCCTGCTTACCCGAATCTTCATGTATCTCCACAGAACACCCGGCCGCAAGGATGCTTAGTATTAACGCTGTTATAATGATTGAAAGTTTCTTTTTCACAATGGCACCTCCTATGACGGTATATAAGACAGAGGAATACGCACAGAGAATGTAGTTCCCTCTCCTTCTTTACTGAATACTTTGATCGTTCCATGGTGCATTGCAATAGAACTCTTGGTGATCGCCAGTCCCAGACCGGTTCCCCCGATTTCCTTGGAATGGGACTTGTCCACACGATAGAAACGCTCAAAGATTCTCTCTATACTGTCCTCAGGGATTCCCATACCGGAATCCGCCACTGTTATATAGAAATATTTATGGTCTGCATCCAGTGACACGCGCACCCATCCATCATCCACATTATATTTAATGCCATTCTCCACCAGATTGCTGATGGCAAGAGTAAACTTTACCTCATCCACATCTGCATCCACAGGGCGGAAGCAATCCAGGATCAAATCGATATTGCGCTTGTCCGCAATTGGACGCAGACGTTTGAGAATATCTTCAAGAAGCTGATTGATATCCATATGTGTAATGTTCACATCTGCAGCTTTCTTATCCATCTTTACCAGTGAGAGCAGATCTGTAATGATCTTATTCTCTCTGTCGATCTCAGCAGTAATATCACTCATAAACTCCTGATACAGTTCCTCCGGGACTCCCTGCTGTCCAACCAGAGAATCTGCCAGAACCTTCATAGAAGTCAGAGGCGTCTTCAGTTCATGGGACACATTGGATACAAACTCCTGTCTGGATTCATCAAGGATTTTCATACGGTTGACCATCTTGTTGAATGCATCTGTGATCAGCTCTGTCTCCGTATAGTCAGGAACACTGATTTCTTCATCCAGCATGCCATCTGTCAGATCTTCAATGGCCTTCGTCACTCTTGCAAGTGGTTTTACAAGTATTGTAGAGAGCAGCCATGCCAGAAATACTGAAAGAACAACAATACTTCCGATCAGCATCACGCCTCTCTGTTCCATCTCTGCCAGTGTTTCCGCAATATCAACAGCCGAAACGCTTACCAGCATCACGCCTTGAAGCTGCTGCACATCCGGACTCTGTACAGGAACCGCAAGCTCCAGTACTTTACTTCTGGCGTCATAATTGCTTGTCTCTTCTCCTTTCAGACAGGCTACAGCCAGTGAACTGAGAAGCGTCTTTCCCTCCTCTGTGTGGAAGGTATCACTCACTATCTTAAAATCTCTGTCAGCCAGCAGGATACGTCCGTTATACACATTGGAAAACAGTTCCAGCTTGCTGTTTACAACCTCTGAATCTGTATCATTGAGATAATTCTCCCTGATGATCAGATTACATAAAATATCGCACTGATCACCCACTGTCTCTGTAAGCATTGCAACCGCCCGGTTCTGATAGTTATGAAGCATCGTATATGTTACAATAACCCCCGGCACGATTCCCAGAATGATCAGGATGATCAGAATACGAAAACGCAGACTTCTGAAAAAATTTTTTCTTTTTTTCACCTTTTCAACTCCGTTCTCTTCTGTCATGCAGTTTGATGCATGCTTTCTGTCTGTTCGTAAAACAGTCATTGTTTATCGAATCCTTATCATCTTATCACAGAAAAATGGGCTTTTCTACATCTTAGCGAAAAGTAATTTATTTTTTGCAGCAATCAATGTGCAACACCTCTTTGCAACTTTATAAATGATATCCCTGATAACAAATTAATTTTTTCAAAGCATGATATTATAGCAATTCCATAAATTACTATAGTTCTTTTATGCTACATATGTATTCTCTCTCATATGTACAGCAATTGCCGTCCAGCTGTTTTTGCCACAAATTCCATCAGCTAACTGATTCGTATTTTTCTGAAATGTACGAAGCGCATTTTCTGTTTCTGTTCCGAAAATGCCATCTGTCTGCACCTGTAAAAATACCTGCAGCATCTTTACAGCTGTACCCGTACATCCCCTGGATAATTCAGGAAGGATGACTCGCAGTTCTTCTGTCAGTGTTATTTTCTTCCCACCTGAAGGCGAATTCTCTTCTTCCTTTTCCTGAATCAGCTTTTTAAAACGGTTCCAGTCATTTTTTGCACGGATAGCAGAAGGACAGTTTTTGGCGCATACATCATAGTGCTGTACTACTCTGTCTGCCGGAATATTCAATTCCGACATAAGCCGTCTGCACACCTCTACTGTATTTGCAAATGCCTTATCATAATCAAAACCGGCCTGCACACACATTTCAATTCCTACAGAATTACGGTTATTCACTGTTCCAAATAATCTTCCTCCATAATTCACCCCTACATGCCATGCGCCTCTGCTATATGGCATTGCCTGATATGCTGATTTATCATCCACATACACATGAGCTGAATATCCATCAAAATTCCCGTGATACTGTGCCATTGCATGAGCCCTGGCATCTGCGTCTGTGCTGTAATTGTCCGTATTGTGGATCACAATATATCTTGGTATTTGTCCCGAATAACTGTTTCTTTCTGATATATACTGCTGATTTATATTCATAACCTGCTCCTTTCTGCTGAAATCATATATCTTTTCTAAGTCTGTTTCTCTATCGTATTTTGTGAATGTCGTTTCAGTACATCAATTGCCTGGCAAATGCTTTCCGGAAGAGGCAGACCCATCAGTCCCGCATTCTCTATGATAGAAAGACCTTCATTTGCAATAAATCCAATGCATACCGCATCTCTCAGATATTCTGTCCCCATCAATGTATCCAGACGGGCAGCAATGAGAACATACAACAATGTCATGCCTTTTCTGCACAAACCTTTCCATCCAGCTCTGCTTTCCAGTGCACCATTTTCAGATTTCGGACTTTTTCCAAATACTGCCGGAAGAAGGATTCCTCCTGTAAACCAGTCGATTGCCATAAACAAAAGCAATGTCTGCAGGAATTTATCCCAGCCTCCAAAACACACTGCCAGAGTACTTCCGGCAAGACCAATTAATGTAATTATTCTGTATTTCATAGTTTTCACCTCTCTTTTTCTTAAAAATGGGTACAAAAAAAACGGTCGGTGGGGGAATGCCAATCGTTCTCTTCATAATCAACTTTATTCATCTTTAACTTTGTTCCTGTCAAACAATCATAATATCACTTTCGTTCCAGTCTATAGATATCTCTTCGCCATCTAAGTAAATCACATAATTTTTTGGTTTTTCTTTTCCAAGATAGCCATTATAACTTATCTGTTCTCCATTTTTATTTACAAATTCTTTTTTTGTAAAAATTGTATTTTGTGTATCTGATATCTGGAAATCTTTATTATCTTTCTTTCCACAAATAACACTGATATACAGTTCTCCGGTTATCGTACATTCTCGCACAACAATTGTATTATCTTTCTTAAAATCAGCCCTATTATAAAGACATTTTATCTCAGAATGTGATGTACATTTCCACCCTCCTTCTTCTTTATAAATTATTTTACTATTCATTTGTCTATCTTCAAGATATAATACCTCTATGGAATCTTCACCATATATTTCATCTATTTTATTTTTTTCAATTCCATAATACTTTTCTGCCTGATCTGCTGTTGAAAAACTCACATATGCATTTTCTATTTCGCAAAACGACATTACAATTAGAAATACCGTAATTCTAAATTGTTTTGGATGATGTTTGATTTCCCAAACAATAAAGGAGATAAAACATACACTCATGATAAGGATTCCGGTTCCCCATCCCAAAGCACGAATCATAATGTCAACTAGGTGTTTTAACATGGCTTTTTCTCTCCTTTTTATTAAGTAGGGCTATTGTCTGCCCTCTAAGGAGAGTATAGCAGAATCTCCTCAATAAAAAAAGCTGGACATTGATAAGCATTTTACTGGAATTTGATCATAGTTTTGGGAGCAACCGCTTTGTCGCATAATCTACAGAATACTGTATGAACTTCTCAGTTTTTATAGCATTGGCTTATTGAATTAAGCAATTTTGTCCTTCTTTACTAAAATTGAGTTGCAAGACACTATTGATTTTTACGCAAGATAGTGTATTCTATTTTTAAACAGAATGTTCGATTGCAAATCTACGGAGGAGGTAAAACATATGACTTTTAGCATTGCT
>OGRA01003144.1_pt1 | contig 12908 bp, 6 predicted proteins | sample 1553351 | NCBI WGS metagenome assembly OGRA01 (sample SAMEA2580056, study PRJEB22360) | human gut metagenome | biome: human gut; feature: human-associated habitat; material: faeces | place: Denmark | collected 2008/2010
TTTATACCTGTAAATCGTTCTCTTACTGACATTATTGCGATTTGCAATCTCTGCCATAGTCATTCCACTTTCATAACCGGCAACAAAATCATTGTAGATTGCCATCCACTTAGCATTATGTTTCTGTCGTCCGCTCATCTTTCTGTTTTTATAATACTCCAGTTCTTCACGAAGTTTCTCGTTTTCACTTTCCAATTCTGCTATTCTCTTAAGCGCGGCTTCCAGTGTTTCAATCTTTTCCATTTTCATTTTCTCCGTTTATGTCATTATCATTTTGACTTTATTATAAATTGGATTCATGTGTAAGTCAATCTGATATTGTCATGCAGCACTTTTTTCCAGACCAAACTTCCACTTCTTCATATTTTCTACATATCTTCCATATCGCTTTACAGCAAGTTCTTTCCAAAAGCATCCCACGTGAATATTTCTTAACCATTCTTCTACAGCCCACTCTCTTTTTAACAGTGGACCATATTTTATAATCATGTTAGTGATAACATCGGTACATCGTTCAAATACTGCACTTTCTTTTGCGTCTTCATAATACATTTTTCTCATTTCTTATTTCTCCATTTCTTTAACTGAATTTCCGGTGTCCATTTGAGAGTTTCCGGCTGTAAAATATCATGGACATAGATTTTATTCGGTTTACCCAATCCCTGGTGTCTGCGATAAATCAAACCATGAAAATAATTTTTCACGGAGCTACGCCTATCGGCTTTGTCATACTGATGTGTTTCCAACATTTCATAAATTCTTCACTTCCTTTCCCGATTTATGAAATTATTTTCTATACCGATTCGGTATATCCAAGATGCTGGAAAAATTTTCTTTTTGTGATTTTTTCTAATATTATGGACAAGACAGGTAAAGAATTGCTCTTTATCTCATAGCAATATCATGATAATCTATTTGTATCTTTATAAATGAGGAACATACTATGCATACAAAACTTACCATACTAGAAAGACTGAAAGATTTGAGAGTCTCAGAAAAAAGAATGTCGTTACAGGAGTTATCCGATGCCACCGGTATTCCCAGCTCCACGCTTGGCAATTATGAAAAAGATGAAAATATAGATATGTCACTCAGCAATCTTATAACGCTTGCTAATTTTTACAACGTAAGCACAGATTACCTTCTTTGCCGGACAGAATTACGGAAACATAAAAATCAGTCAGTATCTGATCTGCACCTGAATGACGATGCAGTCCAAATATTGACTGACGAAAAATATAATCCAAGATTATTATCTGAATTGCTCACACATGAAAATTTTAGGAAATTCATGACTGACTTGGAAATCTATATTGATGGTTTTAATGATAAAGGCATTCAGATAGCAAATGCTTTTCTTGATGTGATGAGATATAAACTGAACGAACTCGGTGCCGACTCCACTGATGTTTTTACAAAAATATTTGATACTTCTCACATTGAGACAGAACAATACTACATGAACATTCTGTTGGAAGATTTAAAGCCAATCGTCTCCGACCTGAGAAATACCCATATGAAAGACAGCAACACTGCCAGCGATATTGACTATCAAAGCATAGTCAAAAATATCATTGATGATTTTACTTCTCCAACTCAGTTTGCTACAGAGGATACTCCCGAAGCCTCTAACGATGCTTATATTAACGGACTACTCCTTTTGTTCTGCAAAAATTTGGAAATGAAAATCACCCAGCTTTCTGTCAAAGAGAAACAGACCTTAAAAGAAATATTTTCACGTTCCAAGCCGGCAAAGGAACATCGGAAACTGAGAAGACGAAATCCGAAGTTATAAGATTTAAATTATCCATTTTCAAAGCAAGCCACAAAGGACTATTTCCTTTGTGGCTTGTTGTAACTGACTATTTCCCGTATAATATTTAGGAATTCTGTTCCTTAAATAACATAATATTGACCACGTTTTTTTGTCGCTTATCTTGCTTTATGAACCTATTTCGACTTGATTACTCTCTATTTTATTTTCCTCAACCACATTTAATAACCAATCCAAATAACGATAGGCCACTCCTCTCGAAAGAACATCATGAAAAAACTGATTTCCATAGTTTCTCAAGCACCCATAGCATGAAGTTTCCTCTGTGCATCCGCAATTACCGTTAACCTTTTCCTTTGCCTTGGCAATTACCATTTCAAGGTTTTCGTAGACATGTTTTACAAATCCAGATCCCCCTGGAGTATCATCATATAATACAATCTGACATTTTCCAGTAACGCATCCGCTTATATCACTTCTATTAATATCTAAAGCCGCACTGGCACCTTCAAGTAATGCATATAAAACAGATAAATATTGATCCTTGTTTTCCAATGAACCTGACATCGGCTGTTCGATCAAATGGTCTGGTAAATTGATTTTCAAAATATCTGTTGAAAACTGATGTCCCAATGATACTCTCTGTAACATTTTATTCGGACAATTTCTGCCATATTTATTGTTATGCCCTTTCTTTGGGATCTTATCGACCTCAGTCGTGAATCCACACTCAGGGCAAACATATAATCCTGCTCCATTGGTTCCCTGATTTAGCACAAATAACTTTCCACCTGGAGAATACTTTGCAGAAACTTCTTTTCCATAAAAATTCAATATCCTGCTTTTAACCTCGCGCTGCTGACTTTCCGTAAGATCCGTATCACTCCAAAACTGTGTCTGTGTAGCATAATAAGCTTTTGGTCTCGTTTCCCCCACTTGCTTAGGAGATTCTTTATAAGAAGTAGAAAATCCAAATAGCGGAATAATAAACTTACGTGCTTTCATTTTAGCCTGACAAGTTGGACAAAGTTCAATATCGTCACTAATATCAATAGTAACTTCTGTCATTTTTGTCTTTGGAGGATAAATACGCTTACAATTCTGGCATTCATAATACACATATGTTGGCCAACTTTTATCAGGTATAGTATTAACAGCATAACTCTTCCACTGTTTTCCATTAGCCACAATCTGTGCCGGTGGAGCAAATTCACTGATTGCCATTCTTAAATCTCTGGATAGATCAAGCTTTTCGGCTTCTCTGTTTTTATTGTTAATAATATTCAGTGAAACAGTATCAATAGGAAATCCATACTTTGGTAATACCCCCTTTGCACTCAGAAAATTGATAGAACCTTCGTCATTTAACGTCGATATTAGTTTTGTTACTGTTCTAGCTTTTCCAAGTTCGTAATCTGTGCTATTAGCATTTATGCCTTTCTTCATTTCAAGCAAACCCGCTATATCATTTTCTCTTTCTTTTATTGCTATATTCAGTTTACTATCTTCTCCAATTAATTCATCGACAAATCCCCAATTGTCTACATTAAGCTGTTTCAAAATCTGAGGAGTAAAAACCTTATATATGGTATCCAACAATGATTGCGGTTTAGATTCTAAATACTTTTTCAGTTCTACACTCATATTATCCTTTTTATCAAAATCAACAATTCTTTTTGCTTTTCCTGTAAAGAATTCTGGATATTCTTTAAAGAACCCTGCTACCACAATGGAATTCAAATGACGTAATGCAATTTTTTCGTTGTTTACCTCCAGAACTGGCGCATTTATCTTTCCTGCTATTATTTCTGGTGGATCTTGATAAAAAGTCATATCATGACTATTCCTGCGCGCAAAAGTTACAGAAAATGCTGCTGATGATGTTCGTCGCCCTGCGCGACCCGCTCGCTGAATATAATTAGATGTTTCTGGTGGCACATTTCTCTGGAATGTAGCCTCAAGTTCACCTACATCAACCCCCATTTCAAATGTTGTCGAACAACTAAGAACATTAATTGCTCCCTGTTCAAATTTTTCTTGATACTGCCGAGCTGTTTCCGAAGATAATTGTGCAGTGTGTTCCCTGGCTACCATCGGTATAAATTGCTTTCCAGTATACAGACTTTCATAATAACTTCCTGAACGAATTTTTCCCGCTTCAATTTGCTCTAACTCCCCATCACATTTCAATTCTGGACAGATATCATACAAAGAATATGCAAATATCTTTCCGCATTTTTTACATCTATACAACCTTTCTTCTGATTTTATATACTTAAATATCCACTTTTTATAATTCAATGCATATATTTGACCACTAGCATTTTCCGGTCCGATGCTGATATAACCCCGCTTTTTCATTTGCAGAATTAAATCATCATAGCACTGCTGTAAATTTGCAATAGCTTTGGCTTCATTGGTTTCATCTTGTCGAAAATGATTTAATATTTTCAACAACATTGCAGAACGTTTATTTTTGTGTCCTTCACTTGGCATAAAACCATAGACATAACCTTTTTTGTGAATTCTTTCATTTCCTGTATTTCTAAAGAAGCCTGCATGATTTCTTGGAGAAAAAAAGTCGTCTTCCGGACTCACCATTTCTGGAAATGTTATTGTGCCTTTCTGACGCAACGTGTCAAACACAAATCTGTACACATTCCAAATATTTTCTCCGCCTTCAACACCATATCGACTTACGCCATCTTGGAATTGTATCTTTTCTGGCATGATCTGGATGTATCCAAGCCCCTCCAACCCTGTTCCAATGTCTGGCGACATAAATTCTTGCATGATATAATGCGCTGCCATTTCGATCTTTTGCTCATTGCTCATTATATTGACTTCAAGTTCATTATTACGTTCAACTAAATCAAGAGTATAAAGACCTTCCTTTTCAGCCATCTGTTTTGATTTCGAAATAAGATCATCAATAGATAATCCAACTTCGCCAGCTTCTATCAAACAATTCAGAATAACCTTTCTCCACATCGCCTGTTTATAACGCTTTTCAAAATACCCAGCATAAAAAGCAGCCTCTTGGCGATTATCTGAAAACACCAATAGTTTTCGTCCGCTTTCATCAATTACATGATCATCAATCTCTGTCGCTGTATCATCCAAACTTCCAAACAAATCATCTGAAAACAGGTCATCTGATGTGTCAGGATTTTCTTGGTGTGTTATAGGTCTAGGCGGAATTGCATCATACAGACTTTTTCCAACTGCAAATGTTGCTGGCTGATTTGCTGTTAAAAATCTTTTTATCAGTCCCTCTCTTGTAGCACCACATGCTGGACAACAGTTTGATTCTTTTCCCTTTCCCGCATATTTTAAATTATAAACAGTTACAATCTTCTTATTATCATTTGCTTTGCAACAGGTATAATCTGTTTTCTCTGAAAACTCAGAAATTCGACCACACGCTAAACATAGTTTGAATTTACCAAGCGAAGAAAAATTAGACTGTTCATCAAGATCATCATCTTCATCAAAGTCTTCATCTATGTCGTTATCAGACAAAAAATAGAATTCTGGCTTTTCCAAACCGCTTGTCTGTACCAAATATTTTTTATTATCTTTTGTTATTGTTTTTCCAAGAATATACTCCTGTCCACATTTTTGACAATTAGCCATCTCAAATACAGAATACTCTCCAGATCCATCTTTGAATTTTTCTTTACGATCAAAGAAAACTCTCTTTATTGGATAATATTCAACAAACATGCCTTCCAAGGATTTGACAAACAGGTGATACCTGGCAGGCAGAAGTGCAGACTCATATTCACTCTTCTTCGCAGCAGCTGCTAATTCAATCAAATCAATTAAAGATTGTTCTCTCAACGTATTATCCGCAATATCAGAAAAAACAAAGTTTGCGACTTCATTAATATTCTTTGGTTTTTCCGCCAAAATATCATATAACTTAAACAAACGACCATCATTAACTAGTTTATCGTACAGAAACTGTCCTCTCTCACTTTCCTTTAATTTCAAGGACTCTTCTTTTATTCGTTTGTAATCTTGATATGAAAAATCCCTTACACTATCATCCGGAATTCGTCTCTGTCTTTCAGTTGTAATAATGTCCGTTTCATCAAATGGTTCACCAAACAACTGTTCGGCAAATTTTGCTAATGATGCTTTTCCACTTTCACTTCCTAAAGTTGCACTTGTTGCAATGCATCTAAAAGGTTCACTTCTATGATGCTGAATCCGTTCTTTCAACCTACGAAGAAGAAAAGCAATTTCGGTACCGACAGCCCCCTTGTATGTATGCGCCTCATCAATTACAATAAATTTCCAATTTTTAGCCTTCGCCGTATCAAAAAAAGGAGCCGTATCTGGCCTTAGCAGCATATATTCGAGCATAGCATAGTTTGTTAAAAGAATATGCGGCGGCTTTTTCGCCATATATTCTCTGCACATAAACTCATTAAGTATTGATTTTTTTGAATCAGTATCATAATCACCTTGATGTTGAATATCATATTCCTGATGCAGCCTTTTTTCTGCATCCTCTGGTTTCTCGTTTGCTTTCGCGTGTTTAGTCTCACCAGTATATCTTCCAAATGTAATATCCGGATAATCTGCAAGTAATTTTCTCAATTTCTTCTGTTGATCATTAGCCAACGCATTCATAGGAAAAATCAATAATGCTCTTACACCATCATCTAGTGTTCCAGATTCTTTTTCACGCATGATTTCGTTAAAAATCGGGTATAAATAACACTCAGTTTTACCAGAACCTGTCCCCGTCGAAACAACCATATTTCGGTCATTTTTTATGATATGCTTCAAAGCATTTTCCTGATGAATTCGAAGTTTCCAATCATTATAATGAACATTTTTTCCCATTTTAGAAAACTCATTACTGATGATTCCTTCATTCGCAAGTTGCTTGAGCGTTTTTCCATCTTTAAATGGAAGCGTTGTTTCTAAAAAAGGTCCTTTCACAAAATTAGTTTTCTCCACTTCTTCTTTTGCAAGTCGACTTATTTCTCTATCTCTAACCGTCAAAATAGATGCCACATAACTTCTGTAATCTGCTTTGATTTTTTCCGTCGTACTCCTCGGATTCATTGACATAATTATCGTCTCTCCTTCCTTCTCAAGTATATATAGGACATAGCCATCAATACATCGCGTTCTGACATAAAAGGTGCCACTTGAAAAGATCCTACCATAAACTTAACAGCCTCCTTTTTCATCTCTGGGAATTCATTAAATTCATCTAATTGTGCAATAAGTGCAGCTATCCCTTCGAAATAGAAATAAGCAGGGAATGTAAAATGTACTGACGTCATATTTGATATATCACTTTTATTCGCAACACGTTCCATAAGAACACTATTAAACTCTTTAAAAAAACTGTCTGCTTTGCTATTTCTAACTGATGAAATTTTATTCCACACCTTACTTTCAAATGATTCAAACTGTAGTTGCATTCTCTTTCTCAAATCTGAATCATTATTTGTATCCCCCATGTGATTTCTAATGTACCAGTTAACAAATAAATCGATGTATCTTGTTCCTGCAAAGTATGTACCGATTTCTGGAATCTTATTTTTATCCAGATGTACTCTTCCTGTTCGAAGTTTCTTCTCATCTGCCATCTCATAAAAATTATTGATTCCTGAAATATTACTATTTAGAGCTATATGAACACAACTCACACCGTCTTCCAAAAGAAAATGTTTTCTATCTTCTGTCTTTTTTCCCTCTCTCTCATTTGTAGTCATCATTTCTATAATAGCATCCTGACCTATTACATCCCTGTATGCTGCAATGCCAAATGTTTCTCTAATGGGAACATTACCCTTTAACAGTACCTGCAATGCAAGTATTACTGAAACTTGCTTTAATGCAGATGCTAATTCTTTTATATAACTACCCGTTACAGTATCCGGAATTTCTAAAAGCACCAGACAGTAATTTTCTTTGCACAAATTAAATACTATATTACTAGCCTTCATTTCCACCAATCTTTCAATAATTCTAAACCTATCTTCATTCGTAAGAATTAATTCAGATACCATCGCCATAGTTTCTGTAACAATGGTCTTATGTGCTTTTGTAATTTTGCACTCGAGAATATTGCCAAGTAAAACAAGATTTATTATATTATTATCAGATAGCCCAAATTTTGCAAACTGCCCCATGCTATTCCTGCACCTATAGCTTTCTGACATCCGCAATTCATCAATCTTCTTTATCCCCCTGAATCTAATCAGATCGTATAAGAACTGCTCCAACCACTCACCAAATGAATTGATGGGATCTTTGGGATTACGCAATGTCACAAAGAATTGATCTGACTGCAATGTAACTTCAAAATCATCATCAACCGTAAATAACTCATCCACATTATTTTCTCGTATGATTCGATAATATCCTGAAGTAAGTGTGACATTCTCTGGTATTGAAAATATTCTAGCTCCTTTATCATTTACTTGTGATTCTCCATAAATCAAGGACAGCTTAAAATTATCGCCATACTTCTCTAATGTAGCATTTTTGTTTATATCTTCATCCTTCACAGCAATGCCTTTTTTGCATCTAACATACTTCGGTCTATATCTAAACTTAATAACCTCATCAATCAAAATTACATCAAAAGATGCTTCTCTATCTGCATTTACAACTCGGATTTTTGCAGGAAGCGGAACTGCCTGCAGAGTGTCTCTAAAAACATTCAAATCGAAATTAGCAGATCCATTACTGGTTAACTTTATTTCTTCCCTCTGCTCTATCCCATTTGCTGAAACCAATTCAACTACATAGGTATTCTTTTTGTAATCACCATAAAAAGATACAGAAAGCCACGGATTTCCTTGCAAAAAATCTGCCATGTCACATTTTTCGCTGATTTTATTATTTGAAATCAACTCATACCTATAGGCACAAATTGGCAATTCAAATTCAACAGCCAAACGCAGATTATCCTGTTGTGAAATGATGGTTCCATTTAATGTGCCTTCTCGATAAGGAGCACGTACTTCATATTTTTCTAGTGAATCCTGAACGTTTGCATTTGCAAAGTCTATCTGCCAACCATCAACTTTTCTGACAGTCAGCTTTGCTGATTCCGACTTCAAATTAGCTTTATCTTCTAACCACTTCAAATTATCAAAGTAATCCGATTTAAATTCCGGTAACAGGCAAAATCTCACCTGCTTAATAAATCGGTTAAACTGATATATTCTAACTGAATGAATACCATATGATTTTTCATCAAAACACTCATTAATATCTACGATATTTTCTTCATCCATAGCCAAATCACTTGCTATGATTGACGTTCGTCCTACTCTTAGTTCTACACCTTCCACAGAATTAAAACCTTCAAAATTTATATGCACTCTCGGAATCTCAAGAAAAAGTGGTATTTCTGAATCAACAAATTCTGTATCAAACAATTTTCTTCCACTTAAAGAAGTCATAATCTGTGGTTTCATTTGCAAGGTTATCTCTTCTTTATTGGTATAAATTATAAATTGAGCATCTGTTGTCAGTGGAGTTATTTGTTCTATACAGTAGTCATCACTAGACAATGGATATGCTTGAACATCTCGCTCAATACCATTACATGTAATGTTATCAATCGTGGAATATATAACAATTCCATATGGTGACCGTAAATACCTTTGGTTGATTCTTCTGCCATTTGAATCAAAATAGAAACAACCATCCATTTCTATTCCTTTTATCTCATATTGTGTCAAATGATTCTCAAACCCATCATTATATTCAAAGTTGAGAATATATGATTTGCATGGTCTAACTGAAATCACCATCTGATCTATGAAACGTTTTCCTTCCACTCCCTGAACACAACATTCTTTTTCAATGCGGAATCCATTATCTCCAGCGATCGTCCATTTTCCACTGTCCACCCATTCCTCTGTCATATTTTGGCGTGGCAAAACAATGCATAACCCCCTTTTTCCATTTTCAAAGAAAAAATATGGTTTTACTTCTACATGTTCTTCAGCAGATTTTCCATGATAAGCAGATTTAACCTTATCCTGTTCTAACCACTCTGAAAGGGTTTCTGAATACTTACTTGAAAAATCCCCCGTTTGAGTAGCTGCTAAATATGTATCCTGAACATCTAACACAAAATTAATGGCACGTTCTTCAGGTGCATCAGCAAAAAAATGTAATAACGGCTTATGTACACCATACTCTTTAGATGTAATTTCATCTATAAGGAACTGCGGATCAACATTACTCATTAATCCATATTTAAAGATATAAAATAAATCACCAAAATTACTCTCAGGCGGAATTCCCACTTCGTATAAAATAGAATCAACATATTTCCTGTTAGACTCTTTCGTAACACTATAATCTAATTCGCATAAATCAAATATTTTCAATATCATCTTGCCAATCTGAGTCTGATCTGGTGCATTGGGTTTATCAATTCCTATTTCCTCGCTAATCATCCCCCAAAAATCGCCCTTATACTTATACCTTGTCAAAAACACTACATACGAAACCATCGCATATGGATATTGTTCAAAAAGACTTTTAAATACCATACCTCTTTCCAACAGTATAATTATTCTATTCTTTAATATATCCAAAGAAACCCTTGATAGATTCAAATCTCCCCAAAACTTTAGATCTTTCATATTTTCTTTAACAGCTGTATCCATATTTTTCAACGACTCATCACTTGTAAAATTCAATAACATATAGTCCTCCACCACTATTAACAATAATTTTCATCCAGCAACTACCATTATTTATAGTCCATCATATTTACAATTATCGCGTATTAGGTGTCCTATAATCCGAACTCACTCATTGCTTCATCTTCATGTTCCAAGTTTTTCTAATTATCCGATATCATTTTTATCTATCTCAAAATTCCTTACTATAATCTGAAATTATGCCACACATATATAATTAAATTCTAACACTTAAATCATTGTTTGACTATTACTATATTGAAATCATCGACATTCATCCGCAGATCAGATAAGATAGATATCATTCATATCAGTCTTAATACTTCAGTATCATTACCTTGTCCCTTGAACACTTCCATATCTGCAAAAAGGACATCCCCTGACCTGTAAAATCTACAGTTCCGGAATGTCCTTTTTTCCATACTTCACTATATTTTTAACACATGATACTGCTTATCCACAATCTATATGATTCCAAAATGTCTAAATGCCTGCATAATTGCATCTTCCTTCTCCTGTGTACACTGTGGCTGTCTTGCATTCTCAGATTTAGGCAAATTAAAATTCTCACCGACATCCAATCCACACTTCTTCTTAATCTGTGCGATATACAGTGATGAAACCTTAAGTTCTGTCTGTTCCAGTACATATGCCTTTATCTGCTCATAAGTTGCTTTTCCCTTGAATTCAGATAAATCCATATCCTCCAGAGAGAAGTCCACCTTCACTTTTCTACTGTCGACCATTCCCTTGGAAAGTAGGACTACCGTCTCCACATGCACCGTATTCGGAAACATATCCACGCACTGCACCTTATCCACGACATACCCCCGAGCCAGCAACACTTCCAGATCCCTCGCCAGGCTGGTCGGCTTACAAGAAATGTAGATCATATGGTCCACGCCATAATTAATGATTTTTTCCAAAGCCTTCGGATGAATGCCATCTCTTGGTGGATCAAGCACAATATAATCCGGCCGCTCCTCAATCGTATCGAGCACTTTTAAGACATCGCCTGCCAGAAATTCACAGTTATCCAGGTGATTGAGCGCCGCATTTTCTTTTGCCGCCTCCACCGCTTCCTCGATGATCTCCACACCCACAACTTTTTTGCAGACCGGAGCAAGCATCTGCGCGATCGTACCGGTACCGCTGTAAAGATCATAAACCGTCTTATCTGTCAGCATATCCGGATTATCCCCAAGGATAAATTCGCGTGCTGTAGAATAAAGTACCTCTGCGCCAAGTGAATTTGTCTGGAAGAAGGAAAATGGTGAAATCTTAAAACGTAGTCCCAACAGTTCCTCATAGAAATAGTCCTGTCCAGAAAGTACTTCTGTTCCTTCGTTTTTTACGACATCCGCCACACTGTCATTTTTTGTGTGAAGTACGCCTTTTAAGGTTCCTTCCAGTGAGAGTGCAAGAAGTGCATCTTTCCATCCATCCAAGAGCGACTTTTCTTTTTCCTCATTTATCGTTCCGGCATGCGGACATTTGCCCTGTTTTTCTAACAATGCAGCCTCTATCTTTGCACGCTCATCCGTCTCCTGTACCGGCACATTACTCCATTCCTGTGTTGTGGTGATCAAATCCACGAGTATCTCTCCGGTCTTTACCGCTTTTCGCACAAGAAGGTGGCGAAGATATCCGGTATGGCGCAGACGGTGATAAAAGGAAATGCCCTGTTCTCCGAAATAGGAAAGCGTTGCCATAAGGATTGTGCGAAAATCACCGTCCACAATCCTGCAGTCCTCCACCGTTACAATATCATAGAAACTACCACGCTTATGCATACCGAGTGCCAGCGGTCCATCTTTATATGCATCCCCAAAAGAAAATTCCATCTTATTGCGGTAGGCGAGCACACGCGGGCTGTGCTTAATTGGCAGGAACTCATACGCACACGCATCTCCGATGGCATTTTCCATCATGCCACGCACCTGTTCCTCTTTGATTTTTAATTGATCTTCATATGGCAGGCTCTGATATGTACATCCGCCACACGTTCCGAAATGTGTACAGGTGTCTGCCGTCTCAAGTGGTGACTTTTTTATCGTTTCAAGCAGTCGCGCCTCTGCCTTTCCTTTGCGAACCTTATTGACCGCAAAGGAAACTCTCTGTCCCGGAATCGTATTTTTTACAATGATGCGTTCGCCCTCATCCGTATAAACAATTCCTTTGTTCGGAAACTCCACCTTATTTACTGTTCCTTCTGCAATCTGACCTTTTTTCATCTATCTTTACTCCTGCTTCTTCTCTCTTTTATATGCGTGAAAAAAGGGACTACCTCCAAGCAGCAGTCCCTATAAAATATACAGTAATATTATCTACAACGATATATTTCAAAAATTATTCTGCGTCCTCTGCAGTATCATTCTTTGTAGCTGCAGCTGGCTCATCATCTTCATCTTCGAAGAAATCATTATCAAATTCAT
>OGRA01003145.1_pt1 | contig 12905 bp, 9 predicted proteins | sample 1553351 | NCBI WGS metagenome assembly OGRA01 (sample SAMEA2580056, study PRJEB22360) | human gut metagenome | biome: human gut; feature: human-associated habitat; material: faeces | place: Denmark | collected 2008/2010
TTAAAATTTAAAATCTAAAATTTAAAATCTAAACTGATGGGAAAGAAATTAGAATCAAGCTTTAAGAATATGGTACTGGTGTTATTCTTGGTAACACTGGTTTCCTCAGCCGCAGTGGGAGTTGTGAACTCACTCACGTCCGGGTTGATTGAAAAAGTAAAAATTGAAAAACAGGTACAAGCCATTCGTGCCGTGGTTCCCGCTTTTGATAATGACCCGATGACGGAAAAACAGATCGTGAAAGTAGATGGAGGTGAATTAGAATTCTACCCGGCCAAAGCAAACGGGCAACTCGTGGGGACGGCCATTAAAACATTCACGAATAACGGGTTCGGCGGGCTTATTGAACTTATGGTAGGATTCACCCCAGACGGAAGTATATATAACTACTCCGTGCTAAGCCACAAAGAAACCCCGGGATTAGGTTCCAAAATGGACACATGGTTCGTGAAAGGTGCCAAAGGGGATATTACCGGAAAAACCCCGGGTACGCAAGGACTTCAGGTTTCAAAGGACGGCGGAAACGTGGATGCCATCACGGCCGCAACGATTTCATCACGAGCCTTCCTAGATGCAGTAAACCGGGCAGCAAAGGCATTGACTGAATCCGCAAAATAACACGTAAAATCAATGAAAGAATAAAGATATGAACAACTGGCAAACTTTTACCAAAGGGTTCTTCAAGGAAAATCCGACCTTCGTACTCCTGCTCGGGATGTGTCCCACGCTGGGAGTGACCACCCCCGCCATTAACGGCTTGGGGATGGGATTAGCCACGGCTTTCGTTCTGGTACTATCCAACTTGGCCATCTCGCTCGTGGCAAACCTGATTCCCGACAAAATCCGGATTCCCGGTTTTATCGTGATCATTGCTGCATTCGTTACTGTGGTCGATATGTGTATGGCAGCTTACCTGCCGAGCTTGCACGAATCGTTGGGATTATTCATTCCGTTGATCGTGGTGAACTGTATCGTGTTGGGACGAGCTGAATCATTCGCATCCAAGAACAAAGCCCTTCCTTCCATGCTGGACGGTTTGGGCATCGGTCTCGGTTTCACCATGGCTTTAACAATATTAGGAGCAATCCGTGAAATTCTGGGTAGTGGAAAGTTCTTCAACATGACTCTCTACAATGAAAACTACGGAATGCTCGTTTTCGTCTTGGCCCCAGGAGCGTTTATCGCCCTAGGTTACCTGATCGCTTTTATCAACAGAATAAGAAAAACCAACTAATTGTAAATTTTAGATTGTAAATTGTAAATTGAAAAAGCAATCTAAAATCTAAAATCTAAAATCTAAAATTAGAAACATGGAATACGTTTTTATATTTATAGCCGCAGTATTTGTCAACAATATCGTGTTGGCACAATTCTTGGGAATCTGCCCGTTCCTAGGGGTTTCCAAGAGCGTACCCACGGCACTCGGTATGACAGGAGCCGTTACGTTCGTGATGATTCTGGCAACCCTGGTAACGTTTATCGTACAGAAAACCGTACTTGACCCGTTCGGCATTGGATTCATGCAAACCATCGTGTTTATCCTAATCATTGCCGCCCTCGTTCAGATGGTAGAAATCATTCTGAAAAAGGTAAGTCCGTCGCTTTATCAAGCATTGGGAGTTTTCCTACCCTTGATCACGACGAACTGTGCCGTGCTTGGTGTGGCCATCATGGTGATTCAAAAAGATTATAACTTACTGGAATCCGTTGTTTTTGCAGCCTCAACCGCCTTAGGTTTCGGATTAGCCTTAACCATCTTTGCCGGAATCCGGGAACAACTGGAACTATCCTCCATTCCTCAAGGAATGAAAGGAACCCCTATCGCACTGGTTACAGCCGGATTACTGGCCATGGCATTTATGGGATTCTCGGGGATCGTATAATAAGTCGAAGGTTTATAAACCTTCGACTCACTTCCCCATCAAGCTAACAAACTCGTCATACACGCATCCCGTGAAATCGGAAAGCACCCGATCGACTTTGTCCTGTATCTTCTCCCTCGGATTCGTGGTTGCCAAACCGACAACCTTCATCCCCGCACGCTGTCCGGCCTCTATCCCGGAAAAAGAATCTTCGAAGACACAACAATCATCCGGTTCTATCTGTAACTCTCGTGCTGCCAACAAATAGCACTCCGGATCCGGTTTAGACCGGGTAATCTTATCTGCCGTGATCATACATTCAAATAACTCGGCAAACTCCGGGTGAACCCTCAAAACGTAAGCCATTTTCTTATTATTTGAACTGGTAACCAAGGCCGTTCTCACTCCATGTTTCTGTAACGTCCTGATAAATTGTTCCACCCCGGGGAAGTAAGGAAAATTCATCCAACGCTCGAATTCGTCAAGTTCCCGTGAAACCTGTTGTTGTAAAGCGACATCACCTTCGAAATAATTCTTCAAAATCAGTTCAGTCGTCTGCCCTTTAATTACTTTATGAAATTCCGGCATATCCGGATGGTAACGTTTCCCCTGTTCCCGCCAGAAATTATCGTACTGCCCCTCCGTGTCAAGCACCACCCCATCCATATCGAATAATGCCGCAAATCGTCTCACTCTATCCATAATCTTTCATCTCAATAATACATAGGTCACAAAAATATCGAAAAAAGGGTAATCCGGACAAATCCGAAACAATTTATTTGGTCTGTACAAGATAACTTGATAATTTTGCACACAAAATAAATAATATGCAGTTAACTCATCCTATTTTTAAAATATTATCCGGAATCGCGGCAGAAAAGGGGTTGGAAATTTACGTTATCGGGGGATACGTGCGCGACCTGATATTACGACGCCCCTCCAAGGACATTGATATTGTCGTGTTGGGGAGCGGAATAGAATTGGCTGAGACAGCTGCCAAGCAACTCGGTGATTTAACGGTTTCCGTGTTCAAAAACTTCGGAACTGCCATGTTCCGCTATAAAGGAGTTGAGATTGAATTCGTGGGAGCCCGCAAGGAATCCTATCATCTGGACTCTCGTAAACCCATTGTTGAAGAAGGAACCATCGATGACGATCAGAAACGGCGTGATTTCACGATCAACGCTTTGGCCATATCCTTGAACCAAGAGAACTACGGGACACTGGTTGACCCGTTCGGGGGACTTCAGGATTTAGAGGATGGAATATTAAAAACTCCCCTCGATCCGATTATCACGTTTTCGGATGATCCCTTGCGTATGATGCGGGCCGTCCGTTTTGCCTCACAATTGAATTTCACGATCGAACCCGTGACATTTGAAAGTATCATCGCAAATCGGGATCGATTGAAAATCGTCTCCAAAGAGCGCATCATGGACGAGTTCAACAAGATCATGGCCTCACCGAAACCTTCCGTGGGATTAAAATTACTGGAACAATCCGGCCTGTTGAGAGTATTCTTCCCGGAACTATCCGCTTTAAAAGGCGTGGAACACGTGGATGGCATCGGACACAAAGATAACTTTTACCACACGCTGACTGTCGTGGATTCGGTAAGTCGTGTTTCCGATAACCTGTGGTTACGCTGGGCAGCCTTACTGCATGATATAGCCAAACCGGTCACCAAGAAATTCATTCCGGGACAAGGGTGGACTTTCTACGGGCATAACCACGTGGGCGAACGTATGGTCGGGAGATTATTCAACCGCTTGAAACTTCCCCAAAACGAGAAGATGAAATACGTACAAAAGCTGGTAGGCCTGCATATGCGCCCGATCGTTCTCTCGGAAGACATTGTAACGGATTCAGCCGTACGCCGCCTGCTTTTCGATGCGGGGGACGATATCGACGATCTGATGACTCTTGCCGAGGCGGACATCACTTCTAAAAATGAAGAGAAAGTGCGTCGATTTCTGGCAAACTTCCAGATCGTGCGCCAAAAACTGAAAGAAGTCGAAGAAAAGGATGCCATCCGGAATTTTCAACCTCCTGTCAGCGGGGAAGAGATTATGGAAACATTCCAACTCCCCCCCTGTAAGGCAATCGGGGATATTAAAAATGCCATCAAAGAGGCAATCCTTGATGGCATTATCGGCAATAATCCTACCGAAGCCCGGGAATACATGTTCCAAGTAGCGACAGAACTAGGGATTCAGAAAGAAGGTGAATAGGGATCAGAAATGATCCTTACGTTTCTTCACTTCATCCACGAGTTTCGTGAAAGATTTCTCTTTTTTCCGTTTCTCATGTTCGGAGGCAGAGAAATGCCACGTTTCCCGTCTAAGTTTCAAATAACTCTCGTAAACCTGACGATCTAGTATGCCACGACTCACCGCATCCAACACGGCACAACCCGGTTCATTGATATGCTCGCAATCCTTGAAACGACACGATTGCGCATAGTCGGCAATCTCCAGTATCTCATCAAGCGCACCGGGATCATCAACCGCAAGACCGAATTCCCGAACCCCGGGAGTATCAATCAAGACACCGCCTCCATCCATCAACACCATCTCCCGACGGGTCGAAGTATGGCGCCCCTTTCCCGTGGATTGACTTATTCCGAACGTGAGTAACACGGATTTCTCGCAAAGTGCATTCACCAGAGAACTTTTCCCGACACCCGAAGAACCGACAAACACGACCGTCTCCCCCTCCGCAATAAATTCCCTTAAACGAGAAATCGTCCGAGACTCGTGAATACTCGTGTAAAACACCGGAATCTGCCGGATAACGTGCTGTATTTGCTCTTCCACTTTTTGTTGATCAAAACCCAAGTCGGCTTTATTAAGTACCAGTACAGGAGTAATATTTTCTTCCCGCATCTGAACCATAAAGCGCTCGGCACGACGGACATTGAAATTATCATCCAGACTTTGCACAATAAAGGCTTTGTCAACATGAGCCGCTATGGCTTGTTTTTCGGCAACCGTTCCGATTTTCCTACGACACAAAGTACGTGACCGAGGCAACATATCCACGATAATCCCCATCCCCTCATCAAACGGCTGAAAGATTACCCAATCCCCAGTACAGGGTAATTCGAAATCCGACTTCCCGTACATCATGTTTCCTGTCAACTCGCACCGGAACACTCCGCTCCCGGCAACCACCTCATAACACGTCCGGTGTACAATAGTGACACGCCCATGCGTGAGAGTTCCATACGTCGATTCCTGTTTCAGTTGGTTTAACTTATCATTCCAACCATAATAATTTAAATCTATCATTACTTCATTTTTTTAGCGATATAAAATACATAACCGTAAAACTCCTTGTACTTACGGTATAGTTCAGCCTCGTGATGCTGAAAACTTATTAGTTCCTCGACTGTTTTATTCCCGACATATTTCCGGCTGAATATCTCCCGAGCTTTAACTAACGGGGTAAAATAGTTCTCCGTCCAGCAATACTCCGGCAGGATAAAAGTCGCCACGAGGATATACCCCGCTTTCTGAATCTGGGCGACTTTATTAGGTATCGTGTCGATCTCCGCATAAACGGACATCCAAAAATCATGGATCTCTGCCGGACGTTCTTCGGTAAACCACGAACTCTCGGAAACAGCAACATATCCTCCCGTCTTCAGATATTTGCGCCACTCGTTCAATCCTCGTTCAAAACCGATATTATAAATAGCACCTTCCGACCAGATCAAGTCTAATTCTTCCTCCTCGAAAGGCAACGCATCCATTGAACCGACAATGCCTTTCACCCGTTCCTGGAGATTCAACACCCTAGCATTATGATTAAAACGCTCCACGAATCCCAGAAAAAAGTCGAGTCCTGTAATCTGCCCCGGAGTGTGCCGTGCCAGCGTCATCGTCTGTCCTCCCGTCCCGCATCCCAAGTCTGCAATCCGGGAATGATCCGTAAGATGGTCTATAAAGCTTAACGCTTTAAGCGTTACTTCGGGACTTCCGGGCCCCTGCCGTTCTGTATTCAAGAAGAATTCGCAAATTAAATTAACGTCTATTCCAAGAATGGTATTATTTTCGTTACTCATGATTGATCAATATAAAGCATACACGTAAAAGCATAATTTTACTTTTCTCGTTGTACACGGATTAAAAATTCAAATTATAATAATAGAGAAATTACCCCCGGAAAGAGCTTTCCGAAAGCAAGCGAAGGGACAACCTGTATCAGAAATACAGATTGTTTATTACACCAAATCCGATTGTAATCTAGTTTTTAACATGATGTAAAGATACACATATTTTATTCATTTGAAAATAATTGTCGCTATTTCCGTATAAGTTGGTCATCCCCTCGTCATACGTACACTGTCGCACAAGCATATCTCTCCAATAAATAAATATACTACACGACCGAGCCATCCGGCAAATATAATCGTATCAAAAATCAATTTTATCGAACAAGAATGCAAGAGGAATGCAGGATGAATGCTCCGTGGTCTAAATGAACTATCAGGAAACCATTAAGAAAAAGTAAAATGAGGATAGCCTAACACGAAGGTAGTCCCAGTGCAATTTTAATGATACGGCCTAGCAGAAACGCATTCGATATTTTGTAAATATTCCAATTTAGTTTATATTTGCAACGAACAAATAAAAAGATTCACGTTCATATCGGCAAAATAATAACACGTGGCAACAATAACACCTTTAAATTCTAGTTCCATCTATGACGAAAAAGTCATTCGGGAACTTTTCGAACAGCACTACACGCCCTTGGTGTTATTCGCAAAAGGCTATATTCCCGACTTGGACACGGACAAAGATGTTGTGCAGGAAGTATTTCTCTCGTTAATCGAATCCCAAGAAACATTCAATGACGTGGATAATCTAAAAGCCTATCTATACGGTACGGTCAAGCACAAATGCCTGAAATATCTCCGCCACGAAGAGGTAAAAAGACGCTACCAGAAATACATGCAAAGCGAGGTTCCGGATGAAACCAAAACTTACGAAGAACGTGTTCTTGAAGAAGAGGTTTACGCTCTCTTGATAAAAGCCATTCAGAACTTACCGGAACAATGCCAAAAAGTGTACTTGCTTGTTTTAGAAGGCAAAAGCAATCAAGAGATTGCCTATCAACTCCAACTAAACATCGAAACCGTCAAATCCCACAAGCAGGTCGGAAAAAAGTTGCTTTACGATCAACTGAAACACATTATTCCCGTCGGGATTCTCATTTTCTTACTGGAATTTTAGACAGCCTCATCCCATTATTTGTGTTTGCCCGTTTACAATTTATTCTCTACCTTTGTTACTAAATACATAAAGACCATGAATACCAGCATAACCAGAAAGCTACCCATCGGAATCCAGACCTTCGAAAAAATACGACAAGGAGAATTTCTGTACGTGGACAAAACGGCTCTAGTGTGGAACATTGCAATGAAAAGTGTTCCTTGTTTCCTTAGCCGCCCGCGTCGCTTTGGGAAGAGTTTATTACTCTCAACTTTCGAATCCTATTTCAATGGACGCAAGGATTTATTTAAAGGGTTGGCTATCGAGCAACTGGAACATGACTGGACAATTTATCCCGTACTGCATCTTGATCTGAATGCGGAGAGATACGATGCCCCGGAACAATTACACGCCATATTGAGTAATTATCTCACACAATGGGAAACCATATACGGGGAAGGGAAAGACGAAATTACACTCTCCAGACGTTTTGCCGGAGTCATTCAGCGAGCGTATGAACAAACAGGACGTGGGGTTGTAGTGTTGGTGGACGAATACGATAAACCACTGTTGCAAGCCATTAATAACCCGGAACTAACGGAAAACTATCGGCAGACGCTGAAGGCCTTCTACGGTGTACTGAAAAGTGCCGACCGATACCTGCGGTTCGTGTTTTTGACGGGTGTTACCAAGTTCTCACAAGTCAGCGTGTTCAGCGACTTGAACCAACTAAACGACATCAGTATGGATTTTTCCTACGCAACGTTGTGTGGGATTACTCCGAATGAATTAACCGCTGTTTTTGAACCGGAAATCCATCAAATGGCACAAAGAAACCAATCAACAGAGGAAGAAATTGTGAACGAAATGATCCGGCAATATGATGGTTATCATTTCCACCCGGATGGCGAGGGTGTGTTAAACCCTTTTAGCGTGCTAAACGCTTTCGACAAACTGGAATTCGGTAACTACTGGTTTCAAACGGGTACCCCGACATTCCTCGTGGAACTACTGAAAAAGAGTGATTATGACCTACGCTTATTAATTGACGGAATCGAAGCACCTGCATCTTCTTTCACGGAATACCGGATGAATACCGATAATCCTATCCCGTTGATTTATCAAAGCGGCTACTTGACGATTAAAGAATACGATAAAGAATTTAGGAACTACATGCTAAGGTTCCCAAACGAAGAAGTGAAATACGGTTTCCTTGGTTTTTTATTGCCCTTCTACACCACTCTACCCGGTGAAGAAAGAGGATTTTACATTGGAAAATTCGTGGATGAACTAGAAAAAGGTAATATCGATGCTTTCATGACCCGGTTACGAGCCTTCTTTGCCGATTTCCCCTATGAGTTAAATGCCCAGACAGAACGACATTATCAAGTCGTGTTCTATCTCGTTTTCAAACTCATGGGACAGTTTGTAGATGCAGAAGTACGTAGTGCCACCGGACGGGCTGATGCCGTGGTTAAAACTCCCAAATACATCTACGTATTTGAATTCAAACTAGATGGCAGCACAGAACAAGCCCTGCAACAAATCGATGATCGGGGCTATTTGATTCCGTACACGGCAGACAGCCGACAACTCGTGAAAGTCGGAGTTAATTTCAATGCCGAAAAAAGAAATATCGGGGAATGGAAGATTAAAAACGAATAACACACTCATCTTTACAAGAAAACTACCATCACTATAATCACAATATTGCAATATTTTCAAAAATAATTCATTTTTGACTCACTCTTTTTTATGCTCAAGGGGACTTACTATCAAATGAGCGAAAAGATGAGTCAAAAAGAGAAAAATATATTTCAACTAGCCCGCATCATCGCAGCGTCTCTTAAAGGGAATGCAAATGATGAAGAACAACGCACCTTAAGGGAATGGTTATTCGTTTCTACAAGAAACAAAAAGATTTATGACGAGTTCAAAGACGGAAAGCGTCTAGAACAAAAAATAGTCGAATCCCAACAAATCAACTGGAAAAACGATTATCAACATTTCATCACCAAACGGCAACGCACCCGCAAGAACAGAAGGATGAAAACGATCATTCGTTACGCGGCAATACTCACTCTCCCGATCGTGGCGGCAGGTATTTTCCTACTCCAAAAGAATGATCGGCAAACTATTGTCTCTATTTCAGAAGTCATCAAGCCGGGAGAGCATAAGGCAGTATTAATCACGGGTGGAGGCGAGCGAATCACGTTATCGGATAGCACGTTATCCCCGATACAGGAACAAAACGGGATGATCGTGAACGTCACTAACAACAAGGTCTCCTATATCCTACCCGAAGATAGTTTATGTACGCAAGGAAGCCCGATATTCAACACCTTACAAATTCCTCGTGGCGGAGAATATTTCCTTACCCTTGCTGACGGCACAGAAGTATGGTTAAATGCCGAAACGGAAATTCGCTACCCAGTACAATTCACGGGTGACAAACGAGTCGTTTACCTTGATGGGGAGGCCTATTTCACTGTAGCCCCAGACAAGAACAAGCCCTTCACGGTTGTCTCCACTCATGCCAGCGTATCCGTGCTGGGAACACAATTCAACTTCCGGGCTTATCCCGACGAGCGGGACGTGCAGACAACGCTTGTTTCCGGTTCCGTAATCATGCAATCGGAAAAATACAAACAACAAATCAAACTGGTTCCCGGTGAACAGGGAGTGCTGGAAAAGAATTCCGCCAAACTCATGAAACAAGAAGTGAACACGTACCTCTACACAGCATGGAAAGACGGGCGTTTCGCTTTCCGTGATGCACGGCTGGAAGACTTGTTCAACATCCTCGCCCGCTGGTATGATCTCAGTGTCTTCTACCAGTCCCCGGAAGCCAAAGACATCCGGTTCACGGGAGACCTGAACAAAACGGATGATTTCAAATCCATTCTAAAAATAATCGAACAAAATGAACGAGTAATATTTACAGTAAATCAACGCACAGTTTTTATTCAAGCAAAATAAAAAAGGCATCTGACGCTCGCAACATCAAATGCCCAAACTATTTTCTAGTTCTCATTAAAAACATCACAAATGTATGAAAAAAATGGACAAAAACAGCCATTCCTCGGGTGGATTATGGCAAAAACAAGTAAGAGTTATGAAGTTATGCTTTATCTTGACATTTATCGGCATCATGCACCTTTCAGCAGCCACCTATTCACAAGATACACGGCTAGATTTAAAGGTTAAGAATGCTTCCCTCGAAAGTGTGATGAACAACATCCGCGCACAATCGGAGTACAGCTTTTTTTTCGATGATGTAGCCGTGAAAAAGATCTCGAATATTACGCTGAATCTGCAAGGAGCCACGATTGAAGAAGTGTTGACGACTTGTTTGAAAAACACGGGATTCTCGTTCCGGGTACTGGACAAAACAATTATTCTTTTCCGGGAACAAGTGAAAGACGATAAAAAACAATCGTTCATCATTCAAGGAAAAGTCGTGGATGAAAACAATAAACCGATGCCTGGGGTAACAGTACTTTTGGATAGCACAAAAGTTGGAACGGCCACGGATACAGCCGGACATTTCGTTCTTCCATTACCACAAGCAAAAGGTACCCTCGTATTTTCATTTATTGGCTATAAGCCCCAGAAAGTAAAATACACGGATGGTAAATTGGTGATCGTAAAGATGCAACCCGATGTATCCGGTTTAGACGAAGTTAAAGTTGTTGCCTACGGTACACAAAAAGCCCGCAAGGTAATCAGTTCCATTTCCTCTCTTAAAGCCGACGAGATGAAAGAACTCCCGACACACAGTCTGGAAAGCCTGTTGCAAGGGCACATGGCGGGTGTAGAAGTTAATAATCTTTCCGGAGCACCCGGTGGCGGTGGTTCTATCGTGGCTATCCGGGGATACAACTCGTTCTTCACGAAAGGGAATGTCGGCTCAGGTGACGAGGGCGAAGACCGACAATACGGAACCCCACTTTACGTTATAGACGGAGTACCGATGCAAGCTTTTACCTCTCCTATCACCGGTTCAAACACACTTTCTGACCTTGACCCTTCTATGATCGAATCTATCGAGGTCTTGAAAGATGCCGCCTCTGCAGCAATCTACGGATCTCGTGCCGGAAACGGAGTAATCTTGATCACCACGAAAAAGGGACGGAGTGGTAAAGCCCGATTCACTGCCAACGTGTCATACTCCGCTTCTTGGCTACCGAAAACACCCACGTGTAGCGGCGGACAATTGGTACGTCAATACAATATGCAGGCACTACGTAACGCAATACAACCATACAAAGATGCAAATGGGAAATGGGTTATGCCGAATTCCTACGAAGACGTGTACAATTACACCAAAGATGGAAATTATCCTGTTTACAATTATTTCTTCGGTAACCGGGAAAGAGGAGAAAATGCCTATATTTTACAAGATAGTTTAAATGAATTTTACAACAATTCCACGGACTGGTGGAAGTACACGTATCGCACGGCAAACGTATATAACGCCAACTTACAAGCAAGTGGTGGAAGCGAAACGATGAACTACATGATCGGAGCCGGCTACTATAAAGAAGAAGGTATCGCATTAGGTAGTGATTTCGAACGTATCAACGTCCTCACGAATCTCTCGGCGACTCCAACCAAACGCCTCAAAATAGACAACCAGATATCCCTTTCTTATAGTGACCGTAGCCGTGGAGGGAAAGGTAAAACAGGCAACAAAATTGAAGGTATCACGGTAAGTCCAACGAAAGTATCCTCTCTGTTACCAGGTAATGAATACGTGAAAAAATACTTACTGGAAGAGTTAAACTCTAGTATCGAGAAAAATCAAAGTTATTCTTTACGCTATAACCTTTCCTTAAATTATGAGATCATTCGTAACCTCAGACTACAAGTATCCGGTTCGGTCGATTACAACCAACAGAACCAGAATAACTTTTTCCCAAGCACGACAGATGCTAATTTTCACCGTTCATTCACGAAAGGTACAATCACGAGAAACATCTCGCTTTTGAATGAAAATTTATTAACTTATAATTTCAAAATAAAACAAGACCATCACTTTGATTTGTTATTCGGGTTATCATTCCAAAAAGAGCAAAACTACTTGAACGAAGGAGATGCCACAGATGGACCCAACGACTATGTACATTACGCCACGGGCCTATGGGGTAACGGCAGTGGACTGATAAACATGAATAACGAATCAGATAAAGACAACAATCCTGTTTGGCAATCCGCATTCAATTACAAATCCAGCTTGGAAGAACAACGTATGAATAGTTATTTCGGTCGATTGCGGTATGACTACAGGGAAAAATACCTACTGGAAACAACTATCCGGCGAGACGGATCATCCGTATTCGGAGAAGACTGTCGCTGGGCCACATTCCCGTCCGTCGCCGTGGGATGGATATTCACAGAAGAGTCATTCGTGAAATCTCTCTACTGGTTAAGTTTTGGAAAAATTCGAGTTAGCTGGGGACAATCGGGACAAAAATTTTCCCAACCTTACTTGGCGCACGGCCTAATGAGTGGTTCCGGTACCTCTATCTTAGGTAACCAAGGTATGGAACCAGACTCTAAAGGAGGAGTATTAAACCGAAGTTTAAGCTGGGAAAAAACAGATCAATATGATATCGGAGTAGACTTAAATTTCTTAGACTATCGTTTTAAATTGACTTGCGATTATTATTATCGTTACACGAAAGGACAATTACAACAGATAGATATTCCGGGTAATTGGAATTATTTGAGATTCCAATGGCAAAATGCTTTAGCTGTTTCAAACGAAGGTTTAGAAGTAGAACTAACCGCTGATATATTCAGGGAAACCGCCGTAAAATGGCGG
>OGRA01003150.1_pt1 | contig 12881 bp, 13 predicted proteins | sample 1553351 | NCBI WGS metagenome assembly OGRA01 (sample SAMEA2580056, study PRJEB22360) | human gut metagenome | biome: human gut; feature: human-associated habitat; material: faeces | place: Denmark | collected 2008/2010
AAACGCGTGGGCAGCGCCGAACGCATCGGCGGCCAGTTCCTCCGCTTCGCGGATGGTCAACAATGCCGTTGCCGCCAAAGCCGACGCCGTCTGCCGCGTGGTGTGCGGCCTGCCGGTGTACTACAAAGGAGGGGAACGCCCATGACAGTTTTGCAGACGATCGCCGTGGCATTTGCCATGTTCTCGGCTGTGCCGGTGCCGCAGTTTGACTGGAACGAGAAAAACATGCGGTATTCGCTCTGTGCCTTCCCGCTGGTGGGGGTGCTGTGCGGCGCACTGTGGTACGTGTGCGCCAGCCTGCCGCTGCCCGCCATGGTGCGCGCGGCGGGCTTTTGCCTGATCCCTGTCTGGGTCACGGGCGGCATCCATCTGGATGGTTACGCCGATACCTGCGATGCCCTTTGCAGCTATGGCGATACCCAGAAAAAGCTCGATATCCTCAAGGACCCGCACTGCGGCGCGTTCGCCGTGATCCGGCTGTGCAGCTACTTTGTGGCCTACTTTGCGCTGTGCTGCTGCGTGCAGTTTACCCCGCAGGTGGGGGCTGTCTGGCTGCTGGCGCTGGTGCTGGAGCGTGCCTGCTCCGGTTACGCAGTGGCGGCGTTCCCGCTGGCCAAAAATACCGGCCTTGCGCACACGTTTGCCACGGCGGCGGACCGCACCACGGTGCGCCGGGTGCTGGGATGCCTTAGCATTGTGCTGGCAGTGGCACTTTTTGCCCTGGGCGGCGGCGTGCTGGTGCTGGCGGCGGGGGTTGCCCTGTGGCGCTACCACCGTGTGGCGGTCAAGCAGTTTGGCGGTATTACCGGGGACCTGGCCGGGTGGTTTTTGCAAAAAGCGGAACTGTATATGCTGGCGGCCCTTGTGTTTTGCCAGTGGAAGGGGTTTTTGTAACATGCTGTTTATTACCGGCCCGCTGTACAGCGGCAAGCGTACCTTTGCCAAACCCTTTGGCGGGCGGCAGATTTACGAGGTGCAGACCCTTGCCGCCAATGCCGAAAGCCTGCCCGCCCTTGCGGACGAGCTTGCCCAATATGACGTAGTAACCGCCACCGAGGTTGGCGGCGGCGTGGTGCCCATTGACCCCGCCCAGCGCGCCGCGCGGGAAGCCGCCGGCCGCCTTGCCTGCCTGCTGGCTGAGCGGGCCGACTGTGTGGTGCAGATGTTCTGCGGCCTGCCCACCGTGCTGAAAGGGGAGCTGCCGCCATGCTGATCTACCTGCTGCGCCACGGCTTAACGCAGGAAAACCTGGAAAAGCGTTACCAGGGCAGGCGGGATGTACCGCTGTGCCCGCAGGGCCTTGCCCAGCTGCGCCAGGCGGATTTTGCCCCCAAAACGGTCATGATTACTTCCTTGCAGCGCACCCGGCAGACGGCGGAAGTGCTTTTCCCCGATGCGGAACTGGTTGTGGAAGACGGGCTGAAAGAAATGGACTTTGGCGTGTTTGAGGGCCGCAATTACCGGGAGATGGAGCACGACCCCCAGTACCGCGCCTGGGTGGAAACCGGCTGCGAAGGCCGCTGCCCGGGCGGGGAAAGCAAGGCGGAATTCTGCCAGCGTGTCTGCACAGCATTTGCCGCGCTGGTGGATGCCGCTTTGGCGGCGGGGGAACCGCAGCTGGTGATCGTTGCCCACGGCGGCACCCAGATGGCGGCGCTGGAACGGTTCGCCGTGCCCCATAAAAACTATTATTCCTGGTGTGCCCCCGCGGCGGGCGGCTTTGTGCTGGATGCCGCCGATTGGATACACCAGAAAACCCTGCGCGTGGTCAAAACCGTGCAGTATACAAAGGAGTTACCATGCTGATTTGCTGGGCCGTTTTGGGTGGCTTTGTGCTGGATGCCATTTTTGGCGACCCGGCTTGGCTGCCGCACCCCGTTGTGCTGATGGGCAAAGCCATCACCGCGCTGGAAAAACGCCTGCGCGCACAATTTCCTCAAACGCCGCAGGGGGAGCTTTGCGGTGGGGCGGTGCTGGCCGCCATTTTGCCGGTGGGCACGTTCCTCATCACAGCGCTGGTGTGCAGGCTGGCGGCGGCGCTGCACCCGCTGGCGGGGCTTGCCGTGCAGATGTTCTGGTGTGCCCAGGCATTGGCCGCTAAGGGTCTTGCGCAGGAAAGCCGTAATGTGTACAAAGAGCTGCAAAAGCAGGACCTGCCCGCCGCCCGCAAGGCCGTGGCCCGCATTGTGGGGCGCGATACCCAAAACCTGACGGCGGAGGGCGTGACCAAAGCCGCTGTGGAAACCGTGGCCGAAAACGCCAGCGATGGCGTGATTGCCCCGCTATTGTACATGCTGCTGGGCGGCGCGCCGCTGGCGCTGACCTATAAGGCCATCAACACGATGGACAGCATGCTGGGCTACAAAAACCAGAAATACCTGTATTTTGGCCGTGCCGCCGCCAGGTTGGACGACGTGGCCAACTATCTGCCCAGCCGCCTGGCCGGGCTGCTGTGGGTGGCCGCTGCCGCCCTGACCGGCAGCAGTGCCCGCGGCGCGTGGAAGATCTGGCGGCGGGACCGCCGCAACCATGCCAGCCCCAACAGCGCCCAGACCGAAAGTGCCTGCGCCGGTGCCCTGGGCGTGCAGCTGGCAGGCCCCGCCTACTATTTTGGCGAGTATTATGATAAACCCACCATTGGGGATGCGCTGCGCCCCGTGGAACCAAAGGACATTTTGCGGGCCGACCGCATGATGTATGCCGAAAGCCTGCTGGCTTTGGTGTTGGGCATTGCCCTGCGCCTGCTGGTGCTGGCGATGTAACAACGAAAAGGGGAGAACGGAATGGAACTGGTACATGGCGGTGATTGGGCGGGCTACCGCGCCCGCTTTGGGCATGATGCGCTGGATTTTTCGGCCAATGTCAGCCCGCTTGGCCTGCCCCAGGGCGTGGCGGATGCCATCGTTGCGGCACTGCCCACTGCGGACCGCTATCCGGACCCCCTTTGCCGGGAGCTGCGCACGGCACTCAGCCGGGCGGAACAGCTGCCGGAACCGTGGATCTTGTGCGGCAACGGGGCGGCGGATCTGATCTACCGGCTGGTGTGGGCGCTCAAGCCCCGCCGCGCCCTGCTGCCCGCCCCCACCTTTGCCGAGTATGCCGCCGCACTGGAAAGCGTTGGCTGCGAAGTAAAGCGGAAAACCCTGCATGAGGCCGATGATTTTGCCGTAACGGAAGCCTTTGTGCAGGCAGTGAACCAGAGCATTGACCTGGTGTTTTTGTGCCAGCCCAACAACCCCACCGGGCAAATTACCCCGCCGGAGCTGGTGCAGCGCCTGGTGCGCCGCTGTGCGGACTGCGGGGCCGTGCTGGTGGTGGATGAGTGCTTCCTGGACTTTTTGCAGCAGCGGGATGCCCTGACGGCCAAACCGCTTTTGCAAACCGCGCCCAACCTTGTTATTCTGAAAGCGTTCACCAAATTGTACGCCATGGCCGGGGTGCGGCTGGGGTATGCCTTGTGCGCCAACACGGCGCTGCTGGCCAAAATGCAGGCCGCGGGCCAGCCGTGGGGGGTATCCAGCCTGGCGCAGGCTGCGGGCGCTGCCGCTTTGCGGGAAACCGCCTATGCCGATGCCGTCCGCGCCCTGATTGCCGACCAGCGTCCCAGACTGGCGGCCGGGCTGCGGGCACTGGGGCTGCAGGTGATCGAGGGCAGCGCCAACTACCTGTTGTTCCGTGCGCCGGAAACGCTGGGTGCGGCGCTGCAGCAGCGGGGCGTCTGCCTGCGCAGCTGCGGCAATTACCCGGGGCTGAGCGCCGGCTGGTACCGCACCGCCGTGCGCACCGCGCCGGAAAACGAACAGCTGCTGCAGACCATGCGGGAGGTACTAAAATGAGCAAAGCAAAATGTATTATGGTGCAGGGCACCATGAGCGGCGCGGGCAAAAGCCTGCTGTGCGCGGCGCTCTGCCGCATTTTTGCTCAGGATGGCTGGCGGGTGGCCCCGTTCAAAAGCCAGAACATGGCGCTGAACAGCTTTGTGACCCGTGACGGGCTGGAAATGGGCCGCGCCCAGGTGGTGCAGGCCCAGGCAGCCGGGGTGGAACCGGATGTGCGGATGAACCCCATTCTGCTCAAGCCCAGCAGCGATATTGGCAGCCAGGTGATCGTCAACGGGGAAGTGCGCGGCCAGATGCCGGCGGCGGAGTATTTCCGCCGCAAAAAACAGCTCATCCCCGATATTCTGGCGGCTTACAACAGCCTGGCGGAAGATTTTGACATTATCGTCATCGAGGGCGCGGGCAGCCCGGCAGAGATCAACCTGAAAGCCGATGACATCGTGAACATGGGGCTGGCCAAGCTGGTGGATGCTCCTGTGCTGCTGGTGGGTGATATTGACCGCGGCGGCGTGTTTGCCCAGCTGTTTGGCACGGTGGAACTGCTGGAGCCGGACGAACGGGCGCGCATCAAAGGGCTTATCATCAACAAGTTCCGCGGCGATGTGGGGATTCTGCGCCCCGGCCTTGCCATGCTGGAAGAGAAAACCCACCTGCCGGTGTTTGGCGTTGTGCCGTACTTAAAAGCGGATATTGAGGACGAGGATTCGCTTTCCGACCGGCTGCAGGTCAAAAATGCCGTTAAGCCGCTGGATGCTGCCATTGTGCGGCTGCCGCATATTTCCAACTTTACGGACTTTATGCCGCTGGAGCAGCACCCGCTGCTTGGCGTGCGCTATGTGCAGACCACCCGCGAGCTTGGCACGCCGGATTGCGTGATCCTGCCCGGTACAAAAAATACCGTGGACGACCTGCTGTGGCTGCGCCAGTGCGGGCTGGAAGCAGCCATCAGCAAGCTGGCCCAGCGCGGCACGCCGGTGCTGGGGGTGTGCGGCGGCTACCAGATGCTGGGCCAGACCCTGGCCGACCCGGAAGGCACCGAAAGCGGCCGCCCGCAGACCCTGCACGGCCTTGGCCTGCTGCCCACCCAAACCACCTTTGCTGCCGAAAAGCGCCGCACCCAAAGCCAGGCGACCGTGACGGCGGAGCCCTTTGCCGGGGCGCATCTGACCGGGTACGAGATCCACACCGGGCGCACCACCGTGCAGGGCGCGCCGTTCTGCACCCTGGCGGACGGCACCCCCGAAGGCTGCGTGCAGGGCCAGGTGTTTGGCACCTACCTGCACGGCCTGTTTGACAGCGGCGAGCTGACCGAGCAGTTTGCCGCCTATCTTTGCCGCCGCAAGGGGATTGACCCCGCCGCGGCAGCGCCAATCTCCATGCAGGAATACCGTACCCAGCAGCTGGATCTGCTGGCCGATGGGGTACGCCATAACCTGGATCTGGCCGCCGTGTATGCGGCTATGGGCCTTGCACAGCCTGCCGAAAGGGGAAATGACCAATGATGCCGCAGCACCACCTGCCCGCCGATATTGAACGCACCAGCATGAAAATTATTGCCGGGGAGCTGGCCCAGCGCGGGCTGGACATCCCGCCGGAAAACGCCCCTGTAGTCAAGCGGGTCATCCACACCACCGCGGATTTTGACTATGCGCAGACCCTGCACTTTACCCCCGGCGCGGTAGCCGCCGGTATTGCTGCTATGCACGCCGGGGCAACGATCATCACCGATACCAACATGGCCTTGGCAGGCATCACCAAGCCGGGCCTGGCCAAGCTGGGCGGGCAGGCACTCTGCTTTATGGCGGACCCCGCTGTGGCTGCAGCGGCCAAACAGGCGGGCACCACCCGCGCCGTGGCCGCCATGCACAAGGCTGCGGCCGAATACCCCGGCGCCGTGCTGGCCGTGGGCAACGCCCCCACCGCCCTGCTGACGATTGCCGAGAAAATTGAAAACGGCCTGCGCCCGGCGCTGGTTATCGGTGTGCCGGTGGGCTTTGTGAACGTGGTGGAAAGCCAGGAGCGCCTGTTTGCCGTGTGCGAAAGCCACGGCGTGCCCGCCATTGTTGCCATGGGCCGCAAGGGAGGCAGCAACGTGGCGGCGGCCATCTGCAACGCGCTGATCTATTCCGCCGCCGAAATGCTGGACCCCACTGCCCGCGGATGGAAATAAGCAGGAGAATATCGCCACAGCCCGGTACCGCACTTTTTGGAGCAAAGCGGATACCGGGCTATTGTTATCTCACGGCGGCATTATAATGGCAGTATCAACGATACAATCAAAATAAATGGGAACGCTCTTCTTACCGCGTGAAAAAGGGCACCAAAAGCAACAGCCACAGCGGGCTTGCCCGTTGTGGCTGTTGTATTGCTTCTGCGTTTTGATTATGATAGGGGAAAAATGAAGCAAACCGTATGCTTATAAAGCGAACGCCATTGCATCTCCTGGCGCAAGCACCCCGTCACTCACTTTTCCACCGCCATTGCGATCTGCTCGCGGGTGATGGGCAGCTCATAAAAGCGTTTGTGGGTGGCGTGGTAGATGGCATCGGCCACGGCGGGCAGTGGGGTGTTGATGACGACCTCACCGATGGACTTTGCGCCAAACGGGCCGGTGCCCTCGTAGCTGCTCTCAAAACTTACGTCAATATGTCCAATATCGGTGCGGCAGGGGATCTTGTACTGCATCAGGGAGCTTTCGCGCGGCATGCCGCGGTCATTGTAGGTCACATTCTCGGTCAGCGCCATGCCGATGCCCTGCAAAATGCCGCCCTCGGCCTGCACGCGGGCCAGGTTCGGGTTTACAGGGGTGCCGCAGTCAACCGCGGCCACATAGTTCACCACCTGGGCTTCGCCGGTTTCCAGGTCAACTTCCACTTCGGCGGCGCCAACCATAAACGGCGGGGGCGAAATCTCCGAGCTGTGGGTCACGGTGGCTTCCAGCGCCACCGTGTTGCCGCACTGGGATGCCGCTGCAATGCTGGCCAGCGGTACGCACTGTGCGCCGTCCTCGCTTGTCACGGCATCGCCGGTAAACAGCACGGCGGCTTTGTCCAACCCAAGCAGCTGTGCCCCCAGGGTGCAGATCTTATCTTTCAGTTCCAGCGCACACTTTTCCACGGCCTTGCCGGTCACATAGGTTGTGCTGGACGCATAGGAACCGGAATCATAGGGGGAAGAATCGGTATCTGCGCCCAAAACCGCAATGTTTTCCAGCGGGCATTCCAGCACTTCGGCAGCGATCTGCGCCAGGATCGTATCGCAGCCTGTGCCCATATCCGCTGCGCCGATGGAGAGGGTATAGAACCCGTCATCGTTAATTTTCAGCGTGGCACTGCCCACGTCCACATGGTCGATGCCGGAGCCCTGCATGGCCATGCCCATGCCAACAGCACGCACCTTGCCGTTGCCGATCTCGCGCACGGGGTACTTATGGTCCCAATCCATCCTGTCATGCACGGTTTTCAGGCAGCGGTCCAGCGCACAGCTGGTGTTGACCTGGCCATAGTAGGCGGGCATAACATCGCCCTCATGGACAATGTTGCGCTGCCGGAGCTCGAACGGGTCCATCCCCAATTTGTCGGCCAGCTCATTCACAGCGGATTCCACCGCAAACAGACCCTGGGTTGCGCCGTACCCGCGGTACGCACCCGATGACATGTGGTTGGTGTAAACAACGTCGCTGACAAAGCGGAACGCTTCGGCCTTGCCGTACAGCGGGATGGACTTGTGGCCCGAAAGCCCCACCGTTGTGGGGCCGTGCTCACCGTAAGCGCCGGTGTTGGAAAGGGTGTGCAGGTCAATGCCCTTGATGATGCCGTCCTTTGTTGCGCCCAGCCGCACGTGCATCTCCATCTCATGGCGCGGGGTTGAAGCCGTCTGGCTTTCAAAGCGGGTATAGATGATCTTGCTGGGCTTCTTCGTTTTCCAGGTAACAAAGGCAGGGTAAACCTCGCACACTGACGTCTGTTTTGCGCCGAACCCGCCGCCGATGCGCGGCTTGGCAACGCGGATCATGGATTTGGGGATGTGCAGGGCGTTTGCCAAAATGCGGCGGCAATGGAACACGATCTGCGTTGAGCTGAGCACATTCAGCCGCCCGTAAGCATCAATGCTGCAATAAGTGCGGAAGGTTTCCATCATGGCCTGCTGGCAGGCGCTGGTGTGGTAGGTGTGGTCAATGACCACATCGCACCCAGCCAACACCGCCTCAATATCACCCTCGCCGGATTCATCGTGGGCGCAGAGGTTGCGGTTCTTGTCAGCTCCGATGCCGGGAACAAGGGCTTCCCAGTTATCCTCCGGGTGCACAAGAATAGGGTTATCGAGCGCTGTGTGGAAATCCAGCACCGCGGGCAGAACTTCATATTCCACCTTAATCAGCTTCATCGCCTTATCGACGCATGTTTCGTCTTTGCCCGCAAGGATCGCAACAACATCCCCGGCAAAGCGGACATGGCGGTCGATCACAAGGCGGTCGTAAGGGCTCATTTCGGGGTAGGTCTGGCCCGCCTGGGTGTAGCGGCGGGCGTTCTGGTCCACATCTTTCCAGGTGTAAATCACCTCCATGCCGGGCACAAGCATGGCGCGGGAGGTATCAATATTTTTGACGATCGCATTGGCGTGGGGGGAGCGCAGCAGCTTGACGATGAGACAGTCCTGCGGGATAACATCATCCATGTACACAGGCTGGCCGGTTACAAGCTGCATGGCGTCCTTCTTGCGCACAGGCTGGTTCACAGTTTTCATTGGGCAGCCTCCTTTGATTTTTTCCACGCCAAAAAGTTCTGGATCCCGCGCAGCTGGCCTTCGTACCCGGAGCAGCGGCAAAGGTTGCCCGCAAGGTATTCCTTGATCTCCTCCTCATTGGGGTCGGGTTTTTCGCGGAAAAGGGCCAGCGCATTCATGATAAAGCCGGGGTTGCAGAAGCCGCACTGCTCGGCCCCCTGGTCAGCGATGAACGCGCCGAACTCAGCGGCTTCCTCCTGCAGGCCCTCCAGCGTGGTAACGCTGCGGCCATCCACCCGCGCCGCCAGTACAGAGCAGGAAAGCACCGGCTTTTCGTCCAAAAACACGGTGCACAGCCCGCAGTTGGCAGTTTCGCACCCGCGCTTGACGCTTTTGCAGCCTAAAGAGCGCACCAGATCAATCAGCAGGGTATCGGGGGCGATCTCAGCAGCTGTTTTTTTATGGTTCAACGTAAAATGAATTTGCATCAGAGCACCTCCAGGTTCCCCAGTGCCTGTACGGCACGCTTGACAAGCACCCCCACCAGATGGGTGCGGTAGGCGGCACTGCCGCGCAGGTTGCTGCCGGTGGGCACCGCAGCCTGTACGGCGGCGGGCAGCTCATCCGGGGCGGCCGTGGGGCAGACAAGCATGGCTTTCATGGGGCGTGCACCGATGGCAAAGCGGTAGGCTCCATCCGCCGTGCGTGCAGCAGCGCAGGTCAAAATCGGGAAGTCCGTCTGGGTGGCCCGCACAGACTGGTAATGCACGGCAAGCCCCGGCGTCTTTTTTATGTAAACATGGGTCAAAATATCACGGTCATAGGGCAGGGCGGCAAACTGTGCAATGGGCATCCGGCCCGCTTTGTACAGCTCCACATCGCAGTCCAGCGCCAGCAGCAGCGTTAATACGTCTGAAAAGCCAAACCGCCCGTACACGCTGCCGCCCACGGTGGCGCAGTTGCGGAACTGCACCCCCACAATATGGCGCACGGCCTCCCGCATGGCACCGTTGGTGGCCGCGTTCAGCGCGGCGTGGGTTTCCAGGCTGCGCAGCGTTGCCATGGCACCAATGGCAAATTCGGTATCGGTTTCTTCAATGGTATCCAACCCCAGCGCAGATAGGTCAATGGCTGTGCCAACGCTGATTTTTTCCATTTTCAGCCACAGCATCCCTCCCAGCACCCGGTTCGGGCGCTTCTGGTTCAGCTGCCATGCTTCTTCCAGTGTGGCGGGGCGGGCATATTCTCGAATCGTTATCATAGAATGCTCTCCGTTTTTGGGTAAAATCATACTTTTGTGTAGTACCACTTTTATTTTACCACAAATTCTGCTATAATTCCGTTGTTGTTTGAAAAACACAACGGAATATTGGTTTTAGAAGGAAGTAAGGAACATGAAAATGACCAAAATGACCGCCCTGCTGCTGGCCGCCGCTATGGCACTGACAGCCTGCGACAGCACCGCTGCTGCCAGCAGTACCGCAGCCAGCGAGGCTGCTTCCGCAGAGGCTACCGCAGCCCCGGAAGCCACTGCTGCACCGGAAGAACCTGCCGCCGAAACGGCGGTTACCTACCCGCTGACCGTTACCGACCAGCTGGGCCGCGAAGTTACCATTGAGGAAGAACCCAAAACCCTTGCCAGCGGCTACTACATTTCCACCAGCCTGCTGATTGCGCTGGGCGTGCAGAACGAGCTGGTTGGCGTGGAAGCCAAAGCCGACAAACGCAACATCTACAGCCTGTCCGCCCCGGAGATCCAGTCCCTGCCCAGCATTGGCACCGCCAAAGAGTTTGACCTGGAAGGCTGCGCTGCGCTGGCCCCGGATCTTGTCATCGTGCCCGCCAAGCTCAAGGATTCCATCCCCCAGATGGAGGAAATGGGCCTGACCGTGCTGGCTGTTAAGCCGGAAAACCAGGCCGGCCTGTTCGGCGCGATCGAGCTGCTGGCACAGGCAACCAACACCACCGCCCGCGGCGAGGAGCTGGAAATGGCCATTGACAGCAACCTGGCCGCCCTGGCCGAAGCCGTTGCCGGCACCGATGCCCCCAGCGTTTACCTGGCAGGCAACAACTCCGTGTTGGAAACCGCAGGCCCCGCCATGTATCAGAACACGATGATCGAAAACGCCAACGGCACAAACGCCGCCGCCAGCGTGGAAGATACCTACTGGGCCGAAGTTTCCTATGAGCAGATCCTGGATTGGAACCCCGATTACATCATTCTGGCATCCGATGCTGAATATGACGTTGATTCTGTTCTGAACGATGCCGCCCTGGCGGACTGCACCGCCGTCAAGGAGAGCCATGTTTACCAGCTGCCCCACGCTGTTGAGGCTGTGGATTCCCCCGTGCCGGCCAGCTTCCTTGGCAGTGTTTATCTTGCCAGCGTGCTGCACCCGGAGCAGGTGACCGAGGAGTATTACCACGCCGCTGCCGATGAATTCTATGGTAGCTTCTATGGCTTTACCCCCGAATCTTATGAATAATAACCGCAAACGCACGGCGCTGTGCCTTCTGGGCGCAACGCTCTGCGTTTTTATGGCCTTTGGTGCGGCACTTTATTTCGGCCGTTATCCCATAACCCTGCAGGCACTGCTGGCGGGGGACGCTATGGCAGTGCGCACCTTTACGGTACTGCGCCTGCCCCGTGCCGTGATGGCGCTGGCGGGCGGGTTCGGTCTTGGCGTGGCGGGCTTTGTGTACCAGACTGTTTTCCGCAATCCACTGGCAAGCCCGGATATCATTGGGGTATCGTCGGGGGCCAGCGTTGGCGCGGCATTTGCCATCTTGTTTGTCTCTTCGGGCACGCTGGGCACCACGGTATGCGCCTTTGCGGGCGGGCTGGCAGCGGTGTTTCTCTCGCTTGGCTTGGCGGCCGCCGCGCCGGGGCGCAGCAAGATGAACCTGGTGCTGGCGGGCATTGCCGTACATGCGCTGGCGCAAACTCTTTTGATGCTGCTAAAGCTGACCGCTGACCCGGAAAAAGAGCTGGCCAGCATTGAATATTGGATCATGGGCAGCCTGGCGGGGGTAACGCAAAGCCGGGTGTGGTTCCCCGTTCCAATGGCTATTTTCTGCTGCGCCGTAATTTTTGCTTTGCACCGTCAGGCGATGCTTTTATCCGTGGAAGAGGATGAAGCGCGGCTGCTGGGGGTTCCGGTGGGGCGGATGCGTTTTCTGCTGCTGACATTGGCAACGCTGGTGGTGGCCGCGGTTGTCAGCGTGACTGGGCTGATCAGCTTTGTCGGGCTGCTGGCCCCCCACTGTGCGCGGCTGCTGGCGGGGCACAACCGCCGCTCCACCAGCCTGCTCAGCGGGCTGGTGGGCAGCACGCTGCTGCTGGCGGCGGATACCATTGCCAAAACGGTGGCGGCAACCGAACTGCCGGTCAGTATCTTCACCTCGCTGCTGGGTGTTCCGTTTTTGCTCTATCTTATTATAAAGCCGGGGAGGGAGACGCGGTAATGTTCACTGTGGAGAATCTGGCCGTCCGTCTTGGCGATAAGAACATCCTGCAAAATGTTCATTTTACGATAGATACCCCCGGCCAGCTGGTGGGAATATTGGGGGCGAACGGCAGCGGAAAAACCACCCTGCTGCGCGCAGTGGCCGGGCTTTTGCCCCATACGGGGTGCTGCCTGATGGATGGTGTGCCGCTGGAAAGCCTTTCTACCAGGTGTCTGGCACAAACGGTCAGTTACATCCCGCAGCAAAGCGGAATTTCGGTGTCCATGTCTGCACGGGAAGTTGTGCTGATGGGCTGCAACCCCCGCCTTGGCGTGCTGCAAAGCCCCACCGCTGCCATGTGTGCGGCAGCGGAAGAAGCCCTGCGCACGGTAGGCCTGGCGGATAAAGCCGAGCAGGACTACCTGACGCTGAGCGGCGGCGAACGCCAGCTCTGTATTCTGGCACGTACCTTTGTGGAGGATGCGCCTTTGCTGCTACTGGATGAACCGGACAGCGCCCTGGACCTTGCCAACCGCAGCCATATGGCGGCGCTGCTGGCAGAATTTGTGCATGCAAGCGGTAAAACAGCGCTGATCTGCCTGCATGACCCCATGCTGATGCTGGACTGGTGCGATACGCTGATCGTGCTGCAAAACGGGCAGGTTGGAGCCATGCTGTACCCCAGAACCGACCCGGTTGAAGCGCTGCAATCCGCGCTGGCAGCAGTATACGGCCCGCTGGAACTGGTGCCCGTGACCGACCGCACGGGCCGGGTGCGGCTGGCGCTGCTGCCGTTGTGAGGAAAGAAAAATGAAACCGAAGATTCATGTGATGCTCTGCGATGATATCGGCGAGCGGTTTTTTGGCGCA
>OGRA01003155.1_pt1 | contig 12859 bp, 8 predicted proteins | sample 1553351 | NCBI WGS metagenome assembly OGRA01 (sample SAMEA2580056, study PRJEB22360) | human gut metagenome | biome: human gut; feature: human-associated habitat; material: faeces | place: Denmark | collected 2008/2010
CAGCCCCGCCGTGATGAAATCGTCGGCCTCGCGGCGCGAGCAGAGTCCCGACTGGGCCAGAAAGCGGTTCAGGCGCATTTCGCCGATCTGCTTTTCGGGCGTGAACTTCGGATAGGAAGCCGGCTTGTCGTCGTGCTTCCGGAATCCGGGCTTATAGGGTTTGTCGCCGAACCTGCGGTCGCCGGACTTTTTGTCCGCGAACCGACGGTCGCCGGCGGGTTTGTCGCCGAACCTGCGGTCACCGGACTTTTTGTCTGCGAACCGACGGTCGCCGGCGGGCTTGTCGCCGGATTTGCGCTCTCCGTAGGGTTTGTCGCCGAACTTGCGGTCGCCGAATTTCTTGGGACCCCGGTTGTCGCCGTAGGCGGGTTTTTCGCCGCGGGGCTTATCGCCGAACGAGCGGCGCGGTTTGTCGCCGTCGCGGTAACGTTCGTCGCCGAAACTGCGGCGCGGTTTGTCGAATGCGGGACGGTTGTCCTCCGTAAAGTGGGGGTTGTACGACGCCCGCTTGACGGGCTTGCGGTCATCGGACGGCTGCTCCGAATCGGCAGCATCACGCTGCAAACGCGGGCGACGCTCGACACGCTCCGCCGTAGCGGTCACGGTACGCTGACGCTTGTCGCGTCCGAAACGCGTAAGCACCGAGGTCGAGTCGTTTTTAAAGTCTTTCATAATCAGTTTGAATGTTTACGCGGCAAAGTTAATCGAATTTTCCGGATAAAAGCATATTGCGTGCCCGATTCGGAGATAAAAGCCGCAGGCCGTTACAAATTCGCCGCTTTTGCGTTATCTTTGCATCCATAAACAACGCCCGGCGCCGTTTGCCGGGTATTTCCCCCGTCGCTTTCCATGAACATGAACCGTGAAATACTGCGCATTGCGCTCCCCAATATCGTCTCGAACATCACCGTGCCGCTCATGGGCATCGTCTCGACGGCGATCGCCGGGCACTGGGGTTCGGACACGGCCGCGACGATCGGCGCGCTGGCCATCGGCGTGTCGATCTTCAACTTCATCTACTGGAACTGCTCGTTCGTGCGCATGGGGACCAGCGGACTGACGGCGCAGGCGTTCGGCGCGGGCAACTTCCGCGAATGCACCAACATGCTGGTCCGGGCGCTGCTCGTGGCCGGAGGAATGGGCCTGCTGATGTTGCTGCTGCAATACCCGCTGGGCGAGCTGGCCCTGTGGGGACTCAACGGCAACGACATGACGCGCGAGTACTTCTACGCCCGCATCTGGGCCGTGCCGGCGGGGATTCTGCTGTTCGGCTTCAACGGCTGGTTTACGGGAATGCAGAACGCGCTGATACCGATGTTCACGGCCATCACGGTCAACGTGGTCCATGTGCTGTGCAGCCTCTGGTTCGCATTCGGACTGGACATGGGGATCGTCGGCATCGCCTACGCCTCGGTTATCGCGCAGTGGACGGGCGTGGCCCTCTCCGCCCTGCTGCTCTTCGCATGCTACCGCAGGATACTGACCGGAATCGACTGGGCGGAGGTGGTGAACCTGAAACCGCTCAGGACCTTCTTCATCGTAAACCGCGACATCATGCTGCGCACGTTCTGCATCGTGGCCGTCTACACCTTCTTCACGGGGGCGTCGGCCCGCATGGACGAACCGGCGCTGCTGGCCGTCAACACGCTGCTGCTGCAGTTGTTTACGCTCTTCTCGTACATGAACGACGGATTCGCATACGCCGCCGAAGCCCTGACGGGCCGATTCATCGGCGCACGCGACGAAGGGGCGCTGCGCGACTGCCTGCGCCGCTGCATCGCGTGGGGCACGGCCGTGTCGGTGCTGTTCGTCGGCATCTATATCGGCTGGTGGCGCGAACTGGTGGGGCTGTTCGTGGACAGTACGGCGCCCAATGCCGCGACGATCGTGGAGCTGGCGGGAGAGTATATCGTATGGATCATCCTGATTCCGGTCGCCAGCGCCATGCCCTTCATCATGGACGGCATCATGGTCGGAGCGACCGAGACGCGCGTCATGCGCAACTCGATGTTCTGGGCCACGGCGGCCTACTTCGGCATCTTCTACGTCGGCTACGCGATAATCGGCAACAACGCGCTCTGGCTGGCGTTCACGCTCTACATGTTCCTGCGCGGGGTGCTCCAATACTTCATGACGCACCGCCTGCGGTCGATCTATGTGAAAGCGACAGCCTGACCGCCATGGAACTGACCCCTGATTCGCTCTACATCAAATACGTCCGCCTGAAAGAGGAGGACGAAACGCCGCAGACCTATCCGTACACCGTTCCGGCGCTGGCCAACTTCCGGCGGCTGGAATTCCGCAGGCCCGTGACCTTCATCATGGGCGAGAACGGTATGGGGAAATCGACGCTGCTCGAAGCCATAGCCGTCAAGGCGGGATTCAATCCCGAAGGAGGGTCCAAGAACTTCCGGTTCGCAACGCGCGCCAGCCATTCGGGCCTTTACGAACATATCGTTCTGGGACGCGGACTCCAGCCGCGCGACGGCTATTTCCTGCGGGCGGAGAGTTTCTACAACGTGGCGACGGAAATCGAAAACGTCGCCGACGGCGTACTGAAATATTACGGCGACAAGTCGCTGCACCAGCAGTCGCACGGCGAAAGTTTTCTGGCGCTGCTCGGACACCGGCTCTTCGGACACGGACTTTATATTTCGACGAGCCGGAAGCCGCACTGTCGCCCTCGCGCCAGATGTACATGCTGTGCCGGATGAAGCAGCTGGCCGAGCAGGGGTCGCAGTTCATCATCAGCACCCACTCGCCGATCATCATGTCCTACCCCGACGCCGAGATATACGAAATCACGGACCGCGGGCTGGAACCGACCGAGCTGGAGGAGACCTCCCACTTCCGGCTGATGAAGCGTTTTATCCTCGATCGGCGGGGAATACTGCGGCAGATGGAGCTGGAGAAGGAATAGCCCTCGAACTGAGTTCGAGGGCTATTCCTTATTCGGAGTGCGCACCGGACATAGCATCGGATAAAGCGCCGGACAAAAGAGCGCAAACAAAAAACCACCCGACTCCTGCGGAGCCGGGTGGTTTCATATTGCCGGAGGGCTGTCCCGCCCGTTATGCGGCGGTTATTCGCCCTTGGCGGCTTTCCAGAGCGGGAAGTATTTGTCGTACTTCTCCTGAATGCCGGGTTCGTCGCGCAGACGGAAGCAGAGCTGCTTGAGCATGTCGAGCGTATTGAAGTCGTCGGCTTTCAGCTCGTGGGCCTTCTCGAACCACGGAATAGCCTCCATATAGACCGCATTGGCGGCTTTCAGGTCGGCATCGTAAGCGGCCTGACTGCTGTACTGCTTCTCGTTCATCACCTTGTTCATCTCGTCGGCCTTGATCGTGTAGAACACGCCCAGATAGTAGTTGCCTTCGAAGAGGTCGGGTTTCAGTTCGACGACCTTCCGGAACGATGCGATGCTTTCGTCGTACTGCTTCAGCGCGAAGAAGATACGGCCGCGGCCGAACCAGAGGTCCACATTCTCCGGATTGCTCTCGATAGCCGCGTCGATCAGCGCCACCAAGTCGGCGGGGTCGCCCACCGAATCCTCAGGATTGGTATAGAGCTGCACCAGACCGTCGAGAATGCGCTCGTTCTTCGGGAACTTCTTGATACCGGCGACCAGCGCATCCTTGGCTTTCAGGACATTGGCCTTGTCGGCGTCCTTCTGGCCGTAATAGCAGTGGAAAAGGTAATAGTAGATATTGCCTTCCTCGTCGTTATAGCCCAGATCGAGCGCCTTGTTCAGGTAATCGGCACCGATGACGTACGATGCAGGGTTCGCAGCGCCGTCCACCGTGCGCAGATAACCCGCATAGTAGAGCAGCGCGGGTTCGGGATTGCCGTGAGCGGGGCTGGACTGGGCTTCGAAAGCCAGTGCATAGGCGTCGGCGGCATCGGCGTAATTGCCGGTGTCGATACCCGTGTTGCCCACCTGCGAGCAGAAGTCGCTGATCTGCTTGAGACCCTCCTTGACCTTATCGGCCGTCTTGGGGTCCATTTCATAAGCCTTGTTGTAGGCTTCGATAGCCTTGGCGGGAGCGTCTTCAATCACCCACTGCGTCTGGCTCCAAGTCGCGATCTTGCCGTCCTTGATATATGCCGTGAACCAAGGATAGACCCAAGCCTCGTAGGGAACGTTGACGAGCGTCACCGATTCGGTCGAGGCGGGTTCGCCGACGGCCAGCTTGAGCATCGCGGCGTCCATATTGACGAAAAGGTTCTTCGTCGGTTCGATAGCCGCTTCGTAGAAGGCTTTGCCGCGGTTGATCCACGTCGCAGCCTTGGCGCCCTTCTTCGCATCGGCGATGTCGGCGTCGCTCTTCTCGATCTTGGATACAAGCGCCGACTTGTTTACTTTCTGGGCCTGAACGGCAGTAACTGCTACGAGAGCCACCGCAAGGACCGTCAAAAATACTTTTTTCATAACAGATTGAATTTTAATGTTTTAAAGTCATTTCTTCGTTACTCCTCCGCCGGACGGTCCGCTTCGGGAGTGGCGTCATTCCCGGTTGCAGCGACCTCTGCGGATTGTACTTCTTCGTCTTCATCGCCCGCTGCCGGTACGGCCATCACCGAAGCAATGGCGTCGCCCTCGCGCAGGTTGATGATACGCACGCCCTGCGTCGCGCGGCCCGCAAGGCGGATCTGCGACACTGCCGTACGTATGGTAAGTCCCGAACGGTTGATAATCATCAGGTCGTTGTCGTCCGTAACGGCCTGAATGGAGATAAGTTTGCCGGTTTTCTCCGTTACATTGATCGTCTTCACACCCTTGCCGCCGCGGTTGGTGATGCGGTATTCGTCCAGATCGGTACGCTTGCCGTAACCGTTCTCGCTCAGCACCAGTACGTCCTGCTTCGAATCGGGTTCGACACATATCATGCCGACCACTTCGTCGCTCTCCTCGATCGAGATGCCGCGGACACCCGCACCGACACGTCCGATAGGACGCACCGTGCTCTCGTTGAAGCGGATGGCCTTGCCGTCGCGGGCCGCGATCATCACCTCGGCCTGACCGCTGGTGAGCTTGGCTTCGATCAGCTGGTCGCCCTCGCGGATGACGATGGCGTTCACGCCGTTCTGACGCGGACGCGAGTAGGCTTCGAGCTTGGTCTTCTTGATCGTACCGTCCTTGGTACACATGATGATGAAGTTGTTGTTGACGTACTCCTCGTCGTTCAGACGCTTGACGTTGATGTAGGCGCGGACCTTGTCGTCGGGTTCGATCTGGATGACGTTCTGGATGGCACGGCCCTTCGAAGAGCGGGCGCCTTCCGGAATCTCGTACACCTTGAGCCAGAAGCAGCGGCCCTTCTCCGTGAAGAAGAGCATCGTATTGTGCATCGAGGCCACGTAGATATGTTCGATGAAGTCTTCGTCGCGCGTGGCGCTGCCCTTGGCGCCGACGCCGCCGCGGTTCTGCGTGCGGTACTCGGCAAGCGGCGTACGCTTGATATAGCCCATGTGCGAAATGGTGATGACCATGTCGTCGTCGGCGTAAAAGTCTTCGGGGTTGAACTCCTCGGAAGAGTAAACGATCTCCGAGCGGCGTTCGTCGCCGTATTTCTCCTTGATTTCGAGCAGCTCGTCCTTGATGATCTGCATCTGCATGCCGACGTTTTCGAGCACCTCCTTGAGGTAGGCGATCTGCTTGGTAAGTTCGTCGCGCTCGGCGATCAGCTTGCCGTATTCGAGTCCGGTCAGGGCGCGCAGGCGCATCTCGATAATGGCGGAAGCCTGAATGTCGCTCAGGTTGAAGCGCTCGATCATCGTCTGCTTGGCGGCGTCGGGCGTCTGCGACGAACGGATGATGTGCACGATCTCGTCGATGTTGTCCTGCGCGATCAGCAGACCCTGCACGATATGCAGGCGTTCCTCGGCCTTCTTCAGGTCGAAGCGCGCACGGCGCACCACCACGTCGTGGCGGTGATCGACGAAATGCTTGACCAGATCGCGCATCGGCAGCATCTGGGGACGGCCGTTCACCAGCGCGATATTGTTCACTGCAAACGAAGTCTGCAGCGGCGTATTCTTGAAGAGCGTGTTCAGCACGACGCTGGCGACGGCGTCGTGTTTGAGAATGATGATGATGCGAAGGCCGTTGCGGTCCGATTCGTCGTTGATATAGGAGATGCCCTCGATCTTCTTCTCGTTGATCATGTCGGCGATCTTCTTGATCATCTCGGCCTTGTTGATCATGTAGGGAATCTCGGTGATGACGATGCACTCGCGGCCGCTGGGGGTATGTTCGATATCGGTCTTGGCGCGCATCATAACGCGGCCGCGGCCCGTAAGCATCGCCTCGCGGACACCCTCGTAGCCGTAGATGATACCTCCCGTCGGGAAGTCGGGGCCCTTGATATACTGCAGCATCTCCTCGCCCGTGATTTCGGGATTGTCGATATAGGCGCAACAGGCGTCTACGACCTCGCTCAGGTTGTGCGGGGCCATGTTGGTGGCCATGCCGACGGCGATACCGCTCGCGCCGTTGACGATCAGCAGCGGAATCTTGGTGGGAAGCACCGTGGGTTCGGGAATCGTATCGTCGAAGTTGAGCGTCCAGTCCACGGTCTCCTTGTCGATGTCGGCCATCACCTCGTCGGTGATCTTCTTCATGCGGGCCTCGGTGTAACGCATGGCCGCAGGCGAGTCGCCGTCCATAGAACCGAAGTTACCCTGACCGTCGACCAGCGGATAACGCATCGACCAGTCCTGAGCCAGACGCACCATGGCGTCGTAGACCGACGTATCGCCGTGGGGGTGGAACTTACCGAGCACGTCGCCGACGATACGGGCCGACTTACGGGTGGGCTTATCGGAGTAGAGGTTGAGCTCCGCACTCATATCGTAGAGGATGCGGCGGTGTACGGGCTTCATGCCGTCGCGCACATCGGGAAGCGCGCGCGACACGATGACCGACATCGAATAGTCGATGTACGCCGACTTCATCTGCTCTTCGATATTGATAGGAATGATACGTCCTACCAAACCGGCATTCTTTTCTTCTTCAGTTAGCATCTTGTCTCTTGAAATTACGGTCTTTTAACGAACAAAAATACGATTTATTTCCGATCTGAGCAACTTTAGGGCGATAAATCTGACGCCGGTGCACAAGATTTCCGGACCGGCACCCCGTTTTTGCCCCTTTTCCGCCGATCTGACGGCCTGAAAAAAAATCTCCCGACGAGGTGTCGGGAGAAAACGAGCCTGTTTGCAGCCGGGCGAGAGCCGGCGGCCGCGGCCGGGTGGGGGCGCATGCGTTTTCAGACGCCGGAGAAAAAGTCGGAAAAAACGATTTCCGGGAAGCACGCCCCGCTTTTTTGCCGTTTCGGGAGGATTTTTTACCTTTGCGGCTTCGACCCGAATTTTATGACCCGAATCAATACCCCCAAAGAGGTCCTCGCGCTGGCCGGAAGCTCCGCGGCGGACAAACTGCAAAATACGGCCGGCAAGACCCTCATACTCGCATTTCTGGCCGGCGCATACATCGCCATAGGCGGCCTGTTCTCGCTGATGGCGGGATTCGGGTTCCCCGGAGCGGCCGAAGCGCCCGGATTCCAGCGCCTGCTGTCGGGCGCGGTATTCCCGCTGGGACTTATACTGGTGGTATTCACCGGAGCCGAGCTGTTCACGGGCAACAACGCCGTACTGATGCCGGGGGCGCTCGCCCGCCGGTACGGCTGGGGCAAAGTAGCGCGCAACTGGACGCTCGTGTGGATGGGGAATTTAGCAGGGGCGCTCTTCTTCACCTATTTTCTGGTGGTTCTGCCCGGCGTGCTGTCGTCGGAAATGTGGCGGGAAGCGGCCTGCAATATTGCGCAGGCGAAGGTATCGCTGCCGTGGAGCACGGTTTTCCTGCGCGGCGTGGGCGCCAATTGGCTGGTATGTCTGGCCGTATGGCTCGGAATGAGCGCCAACGACGTGCCGGGACGTATGCTGGGGCTGTTTTTCCCGATCATGTGCTTCGTGGTGATCGGCTACGAACACTGCATCGCCAACATGTTCTTCATCCCGCTGGGCATGCTGCTCGGCGCACCGGTATCGGCGGCGGAGCTGTTCGCCGGCAATCTGGTTCCGGCCACGCTCGGCAACATCGTGGGCGGCGGGCTCTTCGTGGGCGGGCTGTACTGGTATCTCAACCGGAAATAAGCGGCAGGAAATTCCTGCGGCAGCAGGGACGCGGCAGTCCGGCGCGCAATCCGGGGCATGAGCCGTCACATACGCACGCCGTTCGTATCCACTAAGTGTATCCACGGAAAGTATCCGCCGGAGTATATCCGCGCAGGCGTATCAGCGGAAGTCGATAAATTCGTAACCTTTGTAGTCCCCTTTGGAGAAGGCTTTGAGCGGCGTGTCGAGCGGGGCAACGCCGAGAACGGCGATGCCGACCTGCTCGCCGTCGTAATCGTAGCGGAGCGATTCGGGGCGCATCGCGGCGGTATCGACCGTAACGAGAATCTCCCCGGCGGGCGAGGCGTCCGCCGAAGTCGGGGTCAGCCGCACGACGGCCCGGCCCTCCGCGTCGCTCACCAGCGAGGGGGCATACTGGGTGCCGATGAAGTCGAAGGCATGGGCGGGGTTGCTGAGCAGATTACGGCTTGAAGTATCCACGTCGTCGATGGTCACTTCGCGGCGGCGGTTGTCGATCTCGTAGCGGATTTTGCCGTCGCAGTAGACCTCCGCCTCCCCCACCGCGATATAGTAGTTTTCACCCTCGACGGCATAACGGCCGCGGGTGGTGTATTCGTCCGAGCTGACCTCGAACGTCACTCCGTAAGCGCCCAGCGCACGGAATCCCGCAGCCAGTTTTTCGAGAATCTCAGCGGCCCGTCCGTCGGCAGAAGGCTCAAGGGCGGCAACCGCCGCGGAGGATGCGGGAGATGCAGCAGCAGCCGGAACGCCGGACCGGAAGAAATCACCTGCGGCCGCAGGAACAGCGGATACGGTGGTTTCCGGGAAAACCGCACGAAGACCCGACGCGGCTTCGGCAGACACTGAGGAAACAGCGGACATGAAAGTTTCGGCTGACGCTGAGAAAACAGCGGATGCGGCGGTTTCGGCTGACACCGAGGAAACAGCAGACGCAACAGCTTCGGCAGACGCTGAGGAAACAGCGGACACGGCGGTTTCGGCTGACGCTGAAGAAACAGCCGACACGGCGGCGGCTTCGGTTACGGCGAAGGTTTCGGAAAACATCCCGCGGGCGGCGGCCGTCCGGGCCGCAGACAGCAGCACTATTGCGAACAAAAGTCGTTTCATGGGCGTAAGCATCAGAATAAACCGAGGTCCTGCAGTTTGGCTTCGAGCGACGGCAGGTCGTGGAACAGAATGTCGCGCGGCTTGGCCCCCTGCTGGCGGCCGACGATGCCGGCACGTTCGAGCTGCGTCATGATGCGACCGGCGCGGTTGAAGCCGACTTCGTAGTTGCGCTGGATCATCGAGGTCGAAATATTGCCGCCCGAAACTGCGTCGCGGGCGATCTCGGCGAAGAGCGAGTCGTATTTCACCGGAGCGGACTCCTCGCTGCCCAGACTGCTGCCGCCGCCGTCCGCATCGGGCGTATAGTCGGGCAGCGGGTAGGCTTCGGTATAGCCCTGCTGGCGGGAGATGTAATCGACGACGCGCTCCACCTCCTTGGTCTCGACCAGCGCACACTGGATACGGGTCAGCTCGCCGTCCTTCGAGAAGAGCATGTCACCGCGGCCGATCAGCTGGTTGGCGCCCGGCTGGTCGATGATCGTGCGCGAGTCGATCATCTGCATCACGCGGAAGGCGATGCGGGCCGGGAAATTGGCCTTGATACCGCCCGTGATGACCTTCACGTCGGGGCGCTGCGTGGCGATGATCAGGTGGATGCCGATGGCGCGGGCCTTCTGCGCCAGACGCATCACGGGTACCTCGACCTCGCGGGCGGTCATGATCAGGTCGGCGAACTCATCGACGACGACGACGATATAAGGCAGGTAGCGGTGGCCGTTATGCGGATTGAGCCGCCGGGAGGTGAACTTCTCGTTGTATTCGGCGATATTGCGCGCCCCGGCCTTCTTACAGAGTTCCAGACGGTTGTCCATCTCCGTACAGAGCGAGTTGAGCGCATAGACCGCCTTACGGGGATCGGTGACGATCGCATCGTCCTCCGACTCCATCTTGGCGAGGAAATGCCGTTCGATCTTGGCGTAGAGCGAGAATTCGACCATCTTGGGGTCGATCATCACGAACTTCAGCTGCGCGGGGTGTTTGCGGTAGAGCAGCGAGGTGATGATCGCATTGAGTCCCACCGACTTGCCCTGACCCGTGGCACCCGCGACCAGCAGGTGCGGCATCTTGGCCAGATCGAAGACGTAGTTTTCGTTCTGGATCGTGCGGCCGATCACTACCGGAAGCTCGGCCTTCGACTCCTGAAAACGCAGCGAACGCACGGCGGAGTACATCGACACCACCTGCTTGTCGCGGTTGGGGACCTCGATGCCGATGGTGCCCTTGCCGGGAATGGGCGCGATGATGCGGATACCCAGCGCCTTAAGGCTCTGGGCTATGTCGTTTTCGAGACTCTGGATCTTCGAAATCTTGACGCCCTGCGCCTGCACGATCTCATAGAGCGTGACCGTGGGACCGACGGTGGCCTTGATGCGCTGGATCGGAATGCCGAAATTCTTGAGCGTCTCCTCGATGCGGGTCTTGTTGTCGAAAATCTCCTCGTCGCTAACCTCCGAATCGGACTGGTAGTCCTCCAGAAGCGTCACGGGCGGCTTGCTGTAGTTCACGAGGTCCTTCAGCGGATCGTAGCTCTCGGTCGTGATCGCCCGCTCGTCGACCATGCGGGCCTCGTTGGCTTCGACCGTAACGACGACGCCTTCGGCACCGGCCGAACCCGCGGAAACAGATGCGTCGGCGGGTGCGGATTCATATTCGGGCGCGGAGCCAGCTCCATGCGCAGGCGCATCTCCGGATGCGGAAGCAGAGTGGGAAGCAGAACCGGAAAGGGATTCGGAGCCGGAAAGGGATTCGGAGCCGGAAAGGGATTCGGGAGCGGCTCCGGCGAAAGTCTCCGGGGAAGATGCGCCGGCATCTCCGCCTACGGTAAGTTCGGTGAACGGGCCGTCGGAAACGGGCATATTGCGGACCGGAGTTCCGGCGGAGGGTGCGGCCGAGGGTGTCGAGGGACGCTCCAGCTCGACGAGTCCGCCGGGGCCGAGCACCAGCCGCCCTTCGGGATGCGAGAGGTCCACTTCGATAAATTCGCCGTCCTCGTCGGTCTTTACCGCGGATTCCGCTTCGCGGGCGGGTTCCGAGCCGACGGGGGTGCCGTCGGACGAGGTTTCGACGAAGGGATCGTCCTCTTCGCCGCGGACGATCTGCGTCGCGGCTGCTTCCGGCTCACGGGCGGGACGTACGATTTCGGGGTCCGGCGTACGTGCGGCGCGCGGCGTTTCAGGCTCCGGTACGCGCACGGCGCGCGGCATTTCGGGTTCGGCGGCACGCTCCGTTCCGGCTGCCTCGGCGGCATTCCGCGCGGGCGGCGGCGCGGACGGGGTGGCGGCAGCAGAAACGGCCCCGTCGGCTTCTTCGGCGTGGAGGTGTCCCGGAACGACCTTATGCTTGACGATCTCGACGATCCGGCCGCTCTTGTCCACCATGACGTTGCCCGCACGATTGACCTTGTTGATGAAATTGCGGTTGATGAAGACGCCCGTCAGTATCCAGCAGCCCACGAGCAGGATAAGCGTGCCGAAGACGCCGATATGCGTGTGCAGCAGGGCGCCGGTCTCGATGCCGAAAGCGCCGCCCCACCCCGTCGAGCTGCAAAGGCTCCACTTGTCGCCGAAGGCGAAGCCCAGCGTCAGCGAACCGAGGATCATGATCAGGAAGAGCGAGAGAATCGAATGGTTGAACAGCAGCGGACGCTGGCGGATGATCCGCACGCCGACGAGAATGATCATCGTCGGAATCAGGATGCCGAAGACGCCGAACGAATTATCGACCAGCAGGCGTCCCAGCTTCGCGCCCGCCCAGCCGCAGAGGTTCTCCGGCTCGACGCCCAGCGTCAGCCGCTCCTCAGGCGAGAGTTGCAGGCCGCTCTGGTCGGCGGCCCAGCTGAAGAACGAAAACAGCACGGACGAAGCGGCGAACACGCCGACGAACAGCAGCAAAAGGCCCGCGATCCAGCGGGCGCTGTCGCTGTTGGAGCGTTCGATGCGCTGACGTCCGTTTTTAGAAGCAGTTGTATTTGTCGTATTTTTAGATGCCATCTCGTGTTGCGCTTGATTTTATCAAGCGAAGTTACGCATTTTTTTCGACATTCGGGGTATCAGGGGGAACTTTATTGAATCCCGCGCCCGCTCAGAGCGACTCCGCGGCCTTATGTTCCAGACGCAGACGGTAGCTTTCACCGGCGAAGGTGCGGAACGTATAGGACGGGACATGGTCCGGGGCGGCGTGCAAGCCGTACTGGTCGAGCAACTGGACGACGCGGCGGGCGACGGCGGGCGACGGATCGACGATTTCGACGCCGCGGCCCGCGACGACGCGTTCCAGCACGGGAAGCAGGAAGGGATAGTGCGTGCATCCCAGCACGATCTGGTCGGCGCCGTGTTCCAGCATCACCGCGACGGCGTCGCGGACGGCCTGCTCGGCTTCGGGCGTCGATTCGCGGTCGCTCTCGACCAATTCGACGAAACCGCGGCCGGGGGCGGTGATGAGTTCGACGCCGCTGCCGTATTTGGCCGCCGTGCGGCGGAAAAGTTCGCCGTCGAGACTCCGCTCGGTGGCCAGCACCCCGACCACCCCGCTGCGGGTATTCAGGCAGGCGGGTTTCACGGCCGGCTCCATGCCCACGATCGGCATGGGGGCGTAT
>OGRA01003156.1_pt1 | contig 12858 bp, 9 predicted proteins | sample 1553351 | NCBI WGS metagenome assembly OGRA01 (sample SAMEA2580056, study PRJEB22360) | human gut metagenome | biome: human gut; feature: human-associated habitat; material: faeces | place: Denmark | collected 2008/2010
CCCTCCACGCACTAATTCCTCCTCTTGTATATTACATTTTTATAGTCTTTTCAATGCCTTTATAACCACCGGGTCAATTGACGGATATATTAGTTTTACCTTTTGAACTCTATAGCAATTTCAGAGAATAATATCACTAAGATACTCCATTAGAGCCTTATTTTTTATAAACCAGATTGTCTTCAGTATTTTGGAAATTGCTATAACATCATAATATTCAGCCCACTGCTGAAGAATTACATATTTTTCATCTCTGTTGGAGAATGATTTCTCCTTCTCTCAGCCTCCCTGCCTCCAGAATCTGACAGAATACAAACCAGGGTTCCATGGGCGTGCATACCTTTTCTCCCTTATAAGCATCTGATGCAGGACCGCCCGCACCGATCCTGACTGCTTCCAGAAGTACATCTCCACAACGAAATCTGTTCCCCTCCGCAATACTGTTCCAGTTAATCCCTTCCACAAGGAGATTTTCTCCAAATCTGCCATATCTGAATTCTTCTTCGGACTGTTCGAAATATTCTTTTACCTTCTCATAAGGAAGAAGACTGACCTGCTTTCTTCCGCCCATTCCATAATGCACATCTCCCACAAGTCCCTGCAGATCAGCTTCGCATTCATGAATGTTCTGCGAGCAGGTCTTGCGTTCCTTACTGATGCATACACATAATATCTTCGCCATTTTCTGTCTCATCCTTCCTGATGTGTTACTGTTCACTCCGTTCACAGCAACACGCTTCGCGATGCACAGAATTTATGCTAATCGCATAAATTCGCGCGGTATGTCTCGGGTTTTCTGTGACCTTCGCTCACAAAAAACACCTCGCGGGATATTACCAGTGAACAGTAACCCTGATATCTCTTTATAAAACCACGTACTGCTGTTTTTCCTGCTTTCTCAGATCGCCCAGAATGCAATATTCACATTCTTTCCTGCATTCTGCAGATGCTCCACAAGTTCTTCTGCTACCTGTTCTTTCCTTTTTTCTGTGATTCCCAGTTCCACGTTACTCTTATTGATAGCACCACCGAAGTAGAAATTAATATCCGTTGCCTGCTCAAACAGCATCACACCAAGCAATGCTGCCGCATCTTTTTTTCGTTTCAGCCTGTTAAAGGACAGCCTGTCCTCCATCCATTCTTCACAATATTCAAGCAAATGCTCAATCGTAAGAAATCCCTCTGTCACCAGCTCTGTACCTTCCAGCTTATAATAGGCAGGAACGTCTCCGCAGGCAGTTTCACTAAGAGAGATCAGCTCTTTATCCAGATATCTGGCAGCACACTGTGCAGTAGTTCCGCCGCAGATTACATGATATCCCTCTGAATCGAAAAAGGACTTCAGATATCGCTCATCATGCTCCTCCTTACTTGGCGGGCCGATCATAAGGTTTACCACCTGTTTATGCCGCATCCGCAGGACAATGGCTGTAATATCATCATCCGTTTCATTCAGATTCAGATCCAGGCTGGCCTCTGCCAGATAGCCTGCCATCTCCTGTGCGCTCATCCCTTTATGGTACTTTGCCCTGCAGAAAGCCATTACATCATCTCTTCCCCAGCCGCCGTTGGTAGTTTTTCCCATTCCTGCATTGGTGACACCGTCGGACATAACGATCAGCATATCCTCATCTTTCAGTTCAAAACAGCTTTTATGGATTTCCTTCTCTTCGATCATACTTGTCTCCACCGGATAATCAAAGAGCTTGCCATCCCGGATCAGAATTGCATCCGGATTATCAAACTGATAAAGGCTTACCTGTTTCCCCTGAAAATTCAGCACTGTAAAGGTGGCATATGCCAGATTTCTCACACTGCACACAGGAAGCGTTTTTGCCACTGCACGCACTGCCTCATCCAGTTCCACCTGATTAATGATCATGGTACTGAGCATGGTTGCAGTCAGCGTGGAAAGGATATTCGCCTTTACTCCGCTCCCAAGTCCGTCAGAAAGCACCAGAACATGGTCTTTATCATTTTCTTCAATCTTATAGCAGTCCCCACAGAGAAATTCTTTCTTTTTATTCAGGCTCACATGACCAAAATCCATGCATAAGCCGTCAAATTCCACATTCAGTCCATGATGCTTATTTCTTTTCATTCTCTTCTTCACTCTCCAGAAGTATGGTATTTTTCAGTTTTTCTACTGCCACTTTGGTGTCTGCAGCAGTTTCTCCAAGAAGTCCGGCGATCTGCTGCACGATCTTCAGCTGTTCTTCTACCAGCTTATCTGCCATACGCGCAGCTTCAATCTGGGCATTATGAATCTGATCTTTATGCTTCCGCTCCTTTGTAATATCCTTCATAATGCAGAGAATCATTTTATTTTCTTTATCATTCGTCATTACGCGATCCAGATAACATTTCTGATCCTCCAGATAAATCTCATCCTGCATCAGATTCCGTTCAAAAGCCAGTATACTCGCCAGACTGTAATCATCCATGATCTCCGATACCGGTTTCCCGATCAGGCGCCGCTTTTTCGGCATATTGAACAATTTGGACGCCGCCTCATTCATCTGAATGATCTTCAGATTATAATCCACAGTTACCAGAAGTCCGGGCATGGCATTAAAGACTTTATTGGAGTAACTTTCCTGTTTTGCCCGCATATATGGAATGCACATGGCAACCTCAGCTTTATTCTGGATAATGGCAATTGCCTTTTCCCTGCATGTGTTGTACCCGCAGGCACCGCAGTTTAATTCATCCTTTGGAGAAAATTTTCCCATTTCCGCCAGAGCATCCCTGATTTCTTCCTCTGAGACCTCTTCCTGTTCCTGTGCAGAACAGTAACCGAAATTCTTTCTCAGTTCAAATCCCGGAAGTTCATAGTCTCCCTGCTCTCTGTGAAAATCTTTTCCAAAGGCTGCATTCTTCACTGCCAGAACATCTGCCAGATAATGTCCCTTCTTCATCTGGAAAGAAGGACCTGCCACACAGCCGCCGCTGCATGCATACATCTCAAGAAAGCAATTTTCAAAATCCTCCGGATGAAGTTCTTCCAGAACCTCCCTGCACTGCTCCATCCCACTTACAGAAAGCCTGCGGATTCCCTTTACAGCCCCAAGCAGGTCTGTTAAACCATCCGCAATGGCGATTTCTCTGGAACGGTAGGCAATCTGCTCAGGTTCTTTCTCAGTTATGGAAATCCCTTCTTTTTTCATCCATTGCACCAGCTCTTCCAATGTGATCACATAATCCACTTCATTTCCTGAGTCTCTCAACTCTGACATAGCTGAAATACAGGGACTTACATAGACAATCTCTGCCTTCGGATATTTTTTTTTCAGATAACTGGCATGAAACTGCATCATAGAGGCAGACTGTACCAGATTTCCCAGAAGATGCGGATAGTGTTTCTTGACAAGCTGTACGATTACAGGGCAGGCAGAAGAGATCATTATTCCCGGCTCTTTCTGTTCCGCAAAAAGTGCTCTGTACTGCGAAATCATCAGGCTTGCACCTTCTGCTGCATCCGCTGCATCTGCAAATCCCAGCTTCTTCATCGCTTCCCTTATTCCATTGATACCGGTTACCCCAAAACGTGCCAGATATGCCGGATGAAGAGAGGCTATAACCTGCGTCTTATTCTCCATTGCATTGCAGATTGCAGGAATCATATTCTGCTCTTCCTTGGCATCCTGCGGGCAGACAAGGATACACTTCTCGCAGTAAATACACTGGCTTTCTATGATCCTGGCCTGATGATCATGAACACGTATCGCCTTGACCGGGCAGTTCCGGACACATTTGTAACAATTTTTACAACTGACTTTTTTAAACTGAAGGATTGACTGAAATCTCTGCATGCCTCGTACTCCTTATTATGTAACACTATATTTTTCACAAAAAATTATCTGTAACCGTTCCGTACTTTCACAGAATGATGTACTGCCGAATGATTATTTTTGCCTTTCCATAAAGGAATATGGAGCTGCCGCAAGGACAGCAGATCCATGTGCGACAGCCCCATATAATATTTACGATATCAGATCCGGAACTTTGTCTCCGATATTGTTTTATGCTTTCTCAATCTTAATTGCGCATACCTTATATTCAGGAATTCTTGCGTATTTGTCAAGTGCGGCGTTGGTCAGCCAGTTTGCATTTCCATCCGGGAAGTGGAATGGCATCCAGCTCTCACCCGGTGAGGTCTTTGTACCTACACGAGCGGTAGATTCAATGGATCCTCGTCTGGAAGAAACTCTGACTTTATCACCGTTTTTGATACCCAGCTTATCGGCATCTACGATGTTCATTTCGATAAATGACTTACCTTCGATCTCCATAAGCTCAGGTGTCTTTCCTGTCATGGCTCTTGTTGTGTAATGATACAGAATACGTCCTGTCATAAGGATGATCGGATATTCCTCATCCGGAAGCTCTGCTGACGGCACATATTTTGCAGGGTAGAACCAGCCAAGACCGCGGGAGAATTTACCAACATGCATGATCGGTGTTCCCGGATGATCCTTGGAGGTACATGGCCACTGAAGTCCCTGTCCATGAACTTCTTCACTGTCAAGACGTTCATGGCTGATACCTGCGAAGCTCGGTGTCAGGGATGCGATCTCATCCATGATCTGAGCAGAAGTCAGATGTGGCTGCGGATATCCCATGCGGTTCATCAGATCAATAATAATATCTGTATCCAGTCTCATCTCTCCAGGTACTGTGACAGCCTTGCGGACTCTCTGTACGCGGCGCTCTGTATTGGTAAATGTACCCTCTTTCTCTGCATAGCTTACACCAGGAAGGATAACATCTGCATACTGAGCTGTCTCTGTCATGAAAAGTTCCTGAAGTACAAAGAAATCAAGACTCTTTAATGCTTTGATAATGTGTGTGGTATCCGGATCAGTAACTACCGGGTCCTCACCATAGATATACAGACCTTTGATCTCGCCTGTGATTGCTTTCGGGAATACATCAGTTGCATGAGTTCCGATATTCGGATCAAGTTTTACACCCCATGCTTTCTCGAATTTCTCACGAACTGCAGGATCAGTAACCTTCTGATATCCGGGATATACATTCGGCTGAGCGCCCATATCGCAGGCACCCTGTACGTTATTCTGTCCACGAAGCGGGTTAACACCACAGCCTTCACGTCCAAGCTTGCCAACCATCATTGCCATATTGGACATGGACATAACGCCCTCTGTACCTGTGGAATGTTCGGTTACACCAAGGCAGTAGATGATTGGAGCGCGGTCTGCTTTTGCATACATGATCGCTGCTTTTCTCAGATCGTCTGCGTCAATGTGGCAGATTTCAGCTACCTTCTCAGGTGTGTAATCTTTTACGATTTCCTTTAATTCTTCAAAACCTTCGGTACGCTCTGCAATGAACTTGTCATCCTGAAGACCTTCAGAAAGGATCACATTCATGATGCCGTTTGCAAAAGCAACATTTGTACCAGGTTTCAGTTTCAGATGGATATCTGCTTTCTTAGCCAGACCAATATCACGAGGATCAACTACGATCAGCTTGCAGCCTCTCTTGATAGCCTGACGGATCTGCATGCCGACTACAGGATGTGCTTCCTCAGGGTTGGAACCAACCAGCATGATCAGATCTGCATTCTTTGTGATATCCTCAATTGGGTTTGTCATGGCACCTGAGCCAAGAGTCATCGCAAGACCTGCTACAGATGCGGAATGACATACACGTGCACAGTTATCTGTATTGTTGGTGCCGAAGCAGCAGCGAACCATCTTCTGTACCATGTAAATATCTTCATTCGGTGATCTGGAGCATGCAAAACCTGCAAGAGAATCAGAGCCGTACTGTTTCCTGATCTCCATAAATTTGGAAGCAACAAGATCCAGCGCCTCATCCCATGTTGCACGTTCGAATTCACCTGTCTCTTTATTCTTGATCAGCGGATATTTAATACGCTCCGGTGACTGTACGAAATCGAAGCATCCGCTGCGGCCCTTAACACAGAGCAATCCTTTGTTGGATGGTCCGTTTACAGCTTCTGTATCTACGATCTTTCCGTCTTTTACAAGGAGATAATACTGGCAGCCTGTTGCACAGTGAGGACAGGTAGTCAGAACCTTCTTGTCAATCTGGTACGGACGGTATTTCTTTCTGCGCTTCATGGTCAGTGCACCTGTCGGACAGGCCTGTACACAGTTACCGCAGGATTCACAGATACCTTCGTTCCATTTATGTTTGTAATGTGCACCGATCACTGACTGGAAACCACGATCCATAGTGTCGATGGCACCTCTTCCCACAATCTCCTTACATGTATTCACGCAGCGATGGCAGAGAATACACAGGCTTGGATCATAGGTAAAGAATTTATTGGTATCATCTATCGGCATATCCTTCATTTCACCGGGATAGCTTGTCTCAGTCACACCATATTCAAAACAGTAGTCCTGTAATTTACAGTCACCGTTTGCCTCACAGGAGAAGCAGTGTACACGATGGTCAGAAAGAAGGAGGTCAAGGGTATCTTTACGATATGCAACTACTTTCTCTGACATTGTCTGTACTTCATCACCCTCTGAGCAGCGAAGTGTACATGCCGTATCAAATTTGGTTCTTCCATTGTTTGTTACTTCTACCACGCACAAACGACAGGAACCATCCGGCAATACATCTTCCAGATAGCAGAGTGTAGGAATCTCCACTCCGATCTGTCTGGCAGCCTGCAGAATGGTCGTACCTTTTTCCACTTCTACAGGAATTCCATCTATTGTCAAATGAATCATCTTTTCACCCTCCTTAATTCACAGAAATTGCGCCGAATACACAATTTTCCAGACATGTTCCGCACTTAATACACTTGGAGGTATCAATGCTGTGAGGCTCTTTCTTATTGCCTGTGATCGCACCAACCGGACAGTTTCTCGCACACTTGGTACATCCTTTACATTTCTCAGGATCGATCACATAAGAACGCATTGCCTTACATACATGAGCCGCGCACTTTTTATCAACAATATGCTCTACATATTCATCTCTGAAGTTTCTTAATGTGGAAAGTACAGGAAGCGGTGCACTCTTTCCAAGTCCGCAGAGTGAACGGTCCTTGATGAAGTTTCCAAGATGCTCCAGTTTATCCAGATCCTCTACTTCACCCTTTCCGTCTACGATCCTCTCAAGGATTTCAAGCATACGCTTGGTGCCGATACGGCAAGGACCACATTTACCGCAGGATTCTCTCTGGGTGAAGCCCATAAAGAAACGTGCAACCTCTACCATACAGGTATGTTCATCCATAACTACCAGACCACCGGAACCAACGATCGCACCGTATTTCTTAACAGAGTCGAAATCAAGAGGTACATCCAAATGTTCTTCTGTCAGACATCCACCGGATGGTCCACCGATCTGAACAGCCTTAAACGCAGCACCGGATTTCAGTCCTCCGCCGATATCAAAGATGATTTCCCTTAAAGTTGTTCCCATCGGAACCTCGATCAGACCTGTATTCTCAATAGAACCTGTCAGTGAGAAAGTTTTTGTTCCAGGTGATCCCTCTGTACCGATACTTCTGTACCAGTCTGCACCTTTGAGAATGATCTCCGGAATATTTGCATAAGTTTCTACGTTATTCAGAACAGTAGGTTTCGCCCATAATCCCTGTTCAACTGTACGGGGCGGTTTTACACGGGGCATACCTCTGTTTCCTTCGATAGATGCAGTCAGGGCAGAACCTTCACCACATACGAAAGCACCTGCACCACGGTTGATATGCATATGGAAGGAGAATCCTGTTCCAAGGATGTCATCACCTAACAGTCCCACTTCTTCCAGAACTGCGATAGCGTGTTTCAGTCGTGCTACAGACTGAGGATACTCCGCACGTACATAAATATAACCATGCTGTGCTCTTACTGCGTAAGCTGCAAGCATCATACCCTCGATCAGACGGTAAGGATCACCTTCCATTACGGAACCATCCATAAATGCTCCCGGGTCACCCTCATCACCGTTACAAACCACATAATGAACAGGATCAGCCTGGCGTGCTACCTGAATCCATTTCTTACCTGCCGGGAAGCCGCCGCCACCACGTCCGCGGATACCGGATTTATCAACCTGATCAATAACCAGATCCGGATCCATCTCAAACATTGCTTTCTCCAGAGCCTGGAAACCGCCGCTTGCTATGTACTCATTCAGAGATTCTGCATCAAACTTACCACAGTTCTTCAAAACAATACGGGTCTGTTTCGCGATAAACGGAATATCTTCCGGTCCGCGGCTTACTTTACCGCCTTTCTGATAAAGCAGTCTCTCGATAGTCTCATTACCCTGAACACTCTTCTCAAAAATCTCCTGGCAGTCTTCGATCTGAACCTTCGTATACTGGATCACATCGTCGCCTTTCTGGATACGAACAAGTGGTCCAAGCTCACAGACACCCTGACATCCTGTTTTCTTTACACCTACATGTGCATCTTTGTCATGAGGTCCAAACTCAATGGTAACTCCCGGAGCATCTTTGGCAATCTCCATGAATTTCTCATAGATTTTCTGAGAACCGGTTGCCACACATCCGGTACCTGAACAGACAAGAATACGACAGTCATAAGAATTAAGTTCTTTCACAGCTTCTTCTCTGATCTGCTCCAATACTTCCTTATTCTGGATCATCCCTGTTCGCCCCCTCTCAGTTTATCAATCAGCTCATCTGCCTTCTCCGGAGTCATTCTCGGATATACCTCTTCATTGACCATCATAGTCGGTGCAAGTCCGCAGGCACCAAGACAGGAAACTGTTTCCACAGTAAACATCATATCGTCTGTCGTCTTCTTTGTCTTTGACAGCCCCAGTTTCTTATAAAGTTCCTCCAGAACCGGTATTGATTTTCTTACATGACAGGCTGTTCCGTCACAGACCTTGATCACATATTTACCTTTCGCATCAAATGAGAAATTCTCATAAAATGTGGCAACACTGAACGCTTTCGCTTCTGTTACGCCGATCTGCTCCGCAACATATGTAAGCAATTCTTCCGGGAGATATCTGTACACCCCCTGGATATCCTGCATGATCGGAATCAGTGATGCCGGCTTTTTACCATAGAAAGCAATGATCTCATCCGCTTTCTGATAAAATGACTGATCTAGCATTTCGCACCCTCCTTATACCTGTTTTTTCTCTTTTTATTGCACTCTTTACATATTGTAACGTTAATTATATGCCTTTTTCGTCATTTTCACAAGCGCATTTATAGAAATTTTCTAATTTTTTATCATTTTCCTCTATAGATGTTTGTTTTGTTTGTCTAATTTTTATCAGCTTTGTTCAATACTAAACCATCTCAGATGTAAACCAAACTAAACTGAATCAAACTGAATAATTGTTACTGTTTACGCACCACTATCCCGAGACATACAAGCCAAAATTCCATTGCCGCAGACAATTTGGAATGAATTTTGGCTACGTTACTGAGAACGGAGTAAACAGTAATGTACGTGGTGTGTGTACAATGTCAGGAATATTATGATTGTGCTATAATTCTGCCTGTGCTACACTGTCCATATGATATCAGTGACAAAAGATAAGTGTTCCGTTCTCACTGAAAATATCCGGATAAAGGAGGAGGTAAGTATGTTTTCTTTGAAAGAAAAAGAAGTGAATACAGGACGTCAGAGGGAACTTGATCTGGTAAAGGGTTTCCTGTTGATCATGATAGTATTTATACATTCATTTCAGACAATAGGTGGTGTCGCAGCAGCCGAATCAAATGTACATAAGATTCTGTTTGCGCTCTTCATGCCGACAGGTGCCTGCCTGTATCTGTTTACCATGGGATTCGGAAGTGCTTTCACACGCCATTCCCAGCCCAAAGATATGGTTAAAAACGGCATAAAGCTGTTATTCTATCAGGGATTAAGCAATTTATGCTATGCAGCTGTAATGACAATCAGTTTTAATATAAGAAATTCCATTACAGTTGAAGCTGCAGGCAGCAGAGAATTATATGACGCAAATCTTTATTCCATGCTTACATTCGTAAATATATTCTTTATAGCCGGTATGTGCTATCTGGTGCTTGCGGTCTACAGGAAATTAAATGTAAGCTTAAGGGGATATGTCATAAGTGCTGTAATAGTCGGAATCATATCACCATTTACAAAGTTGCTGGTTTCTGATGATCCGGCAATTAACTGGATCCTGGATATGACTTTCGGTGGAAAAGGTGAAACCAGCTTCTGCTTCTTCCCATATTTGAGTTATGTATTTCTTGGATATGTTTTTGGAAAAGTGCTCAGAAGAATCCCTGAAGATGAAAAAGGAAACTTTTATAAAGAAAGCGGGATCATATGTGGGATTACTGCGGCGGTATGGTTTATATGCTGCATTGTACTACATCCGGGCATTGAGGGATTCTTTAATTATATGATCGAACAATACAGAATCCCGGGGCTTGCAAAGGTACTCGGAAGTTTCTGCAGTATCATATTTGTGTTTGCAGCTGCATTTCGTATCATGCCAATGATGGAAAAATGGAAATTCGGATATAATAAACTGTGTTATTACTCAAAACAGATTTCAAAGATGTATGCCGTACATATCGGAGTTTACTGGACACTTGCCGGTTTTGCTGATTTTTACGAATTTGGGGTAAAAGAATGCCTGATATTGTCAGTGGCAGCACTGATCGTGACTGATCTTCTTGTACATGGATACATCATAATTACAGATAAAATAAAAAACAGAAAATAGCAGAATGCTTTTTATCTGCACAAAAAAACAGACCACATTTTATGATCTTTGTTTCATAAAATGTGGTCTGTCTGTTTCATGCGTTCTTTTTATTGAGCCTGGAAATAATATCCAACGCCCCATTTGGTGTGTACATACTTCGGTTCACTTGGATTGGTTTCAATCTTCTCACGGAGACGGCGGATATGTACATCCACAGTACGTACATCACCCGGATACTCATATCCCCATACAATGTTCAGCAGGTTCTCACGACTGTAAACCTTATTCGGATTAAATACCAGAAGCTCCAGTACATCAAATTCCTTTGCTGTCAGATTAATCTCTTTACCTGCAATAAATACACGTCTGCCTTCACAGTCCATACGAAGATCGCCCACCTGAATGCTCTTTGCCTTTTCTTTCTCCTCGTGGTCGCTTCCCGCACGGCGCATGATCGCTTTGATACGTGCCTTAACTTCCAGGATATTGAACGGTTTGGTGATATAATCATCCGCACCATATTCAAGACCAAGGATCTTATCCATATCCTCGCCCTTAGCTGTCAGCATCACGATCGGCACATTGGAAAATTCGCGGATCTGCTGGCATACTTCCAGCCCGTCCATCTTCGGCAGCATCAGATCCAGAAGGATAATATCATATTTTTTATCTTTTGCTTTCTCTACTGCCTCTTCTCCATCATAAGCGCAGTCTACCTCCATACCATCCTGTTCCAGACTAAAACGGATTCCTTTTACGATCAGTTTCTCATCATCTACTACCAAAACTTTCCTGCTCATTCGGTTCTCCTTATCCTACTACTATCTCATCTTTTATCTTTGCAAAAGTACCTTCTTTGATACCCTGTACATTCATAATATCCTCTATCGCAGCAAATGGCCCGTTCTCTTCTCTGTAGGCAATGATCGCCTGCGCACGTGTTGCACCGATCCCCGTCAGCGTAGTAAGCTGAGCTTCATCTGCTGTATTTATGTTGATCCTGTTATCCTGCTGAACCTGAGCGGTCATCCCTGTATTCTGTCCTGTCCCGGCACTTCCATTCATCTGTCCATCTGATGCCCCGGACATCTCTGCCGGATCCAGTCCCTGCCGCTCCATCTCTTCCTGTGTGAGAATATAAAGCTGCTGTCCGTCTGTCAGAACTCCTGCACGGTTTACACAGGTTAGAGCTGCCTCGGGAAGATATCCTCCCGCCGCCTCAATCGCCTGAAACACCCGGCTCCCGGCTGCCAGCTGAAAAACTCCCGGATTCGCAACTGCTCCGCAGACATCAACATAGATCATCTCTGGCTGTGTTTCCCCGGCTGAATTTATCTCCGTCCCATTACCTGCATCTGAACCATCTGATTCTGCCTGTTTTTTCCGGGACTCTGCAGAACTGCCATCATCATTCTGTCGGTCTTCTGTATCAGCTTTCTTCTCATCTGTATCTTTCTTCGACTTCTGTCCTGATGTTTTCTCTTCTGATGACTCCGCATCCACCTCTGCCTTTGCTTCCTGCAGTCCATCTATCAGAAACTGTGCCTCTCTGCTCTTACATCCTGTCAGTCCTGTAAGAAACAAAGTTCCACATAATATCAGTGTCACAGTATAACAACACCTGTTTTTTATTTTTGTCATAAGGGTCCTCCTCTTATTTCTCAGAGTAAGAGTCCCCCTGTCCATAATGCCACCCTTATTGTAACGAAATCTTAATGATTTTACAATAGTAAACTCTTATTTTTGCCACTTAAATATAACAATTCCGGAAATCGCGATCAGCAATCCTAGGATTTTGCGCCATTCAAAGGGTTCTTTATCTACCCCAAACAATCCAAATAATTCAATTACATAAGCAACTGCCAGCTGCGAAATAACGATCAGCATTGCTGCCTTTGCCGGTCCAAGTGCTCCCATACTCTGGATTACTGTAATTGTAATAAACGCTCCGATCACACCACCAAGGAGTGTATATTTATTGTCCACTTGCCAGAGTGCAGCTACACTTTCCCGTCCTGTGAAAAGCCAGGCCAGAACACAGACTACAAAAGCTGACAGCTGCACCCAGCCGGTTGATACCCAGAGACTGGTCTGCTTTGTCACCTCCGTGTTAAAAACACCCTGAATACTCATCAGCGCCCCTGAAATCAATGCCACTATAAATCCCCACATAAA
>OGRA01003159.1_pt1 | contig 12841 bp, 13 predicted proteins | sample 1553351 | NCBI WGS metagenome assembly OGRA01 (sample SAMEA2580056, study PRJEB22360) | human gut metagenome | biome: human gut; feature: human-associated habitat; material: faeces | place: Denmark | collected 2008/2010
CGTTACGGCCCCTGTCCACGATACGATAGACAAAAGCATCATCATAAACATCTTTTTCATATTCTCTTCTATTTTAATTTTATAGGTTATTCATAATCGTTCTCTTTCCGGAAATTCAATCATTAGACGTAACCAACCACTCGTTTGGTTGCAGAAACCTTGAATTTTTTTTTCAAAAATAGTCTAAATGAAGAAACGACACACCTTATCTGCATGAAAATGAGATTAAAGAATGTTCTCTCTTTCTGTTGTTCCCGTATCATCGCAAAATGGAACATCGACGACATAAAAAAGATGAAACTAATCAACAGAAAGATTGATTAAAAGAAGGCAAAGGAAGTACCCAAAAGGGAAGTACATATTTTATAAGCGAACTGTATAAAATACCCGGCATAAAGAAAATCGAAACAAAACGGACAACAAGCGGGTAAAAAAAGTAATTTTGCATACCTAAACCAAACAAAGGATTCATGAAACAAAAAGAAATCAATAAAGTCGAAATACGCAATCTTCAAAAAGAAGATTACGACCAACTGGCTAACTCTTTCACCCGTGTCTATGCCGACGGTAGCGACGTATTTTGGACTCCCGAACAAATCAACAAACTCATTCGCATATTCCCCGAAGGACAAATCGTCACGGTCGTCGATGATAAAATCGTGGGCTGCGCCCTCTCTATCATCGTAAACTATAACGATGTAAAGAACGACCACACCTATGCCCAAGTCACTGGAAACGAAACATTCGACACTCACACGCGGAAGGGAAATATCCTGTATGGTATCGAAGTGTTCATACACCCCGATTATCGAGGCCTACGTCTCGCCCGACGTATGTACGAATATCGTAAAGAGTTGTGTGAAAAGCTCAATCTGAAAGCGATCATGTTCGGCGGACGTTTGCCGAACTACCACAAATACGCCGACCGAATGCGCCCCAAAGAATACATCGACAAGGTGCGTCAACGCGAGATATTCGACCCGGTGCTATTGTTCCAACTCTCCAACGATTTCCACGTCCGTAAGGTAATGCGAAACTATTTGCCCAACGACGAGGAGTCGAAACACTTCGCCTGTCTGCTCCAATGGGACAACATCTACTATCAAGAGCCTACCGAAGAATATATATCTCCTAAGACCACCGTGCGGGTAGGTCTCGTACAATGGCAAATGCGTAGTTATAAAACGCTCGACGATCTTTTCGAGCAAGTGGAATTTTTCGTCGATTCCGTAAGCGGTTATCAAAGCGACTTCGTCCTCTTTCCAGAGTATTTCAACGCCCCGCTCATGGCTCGGTTCAACGATGCAAGCGAGTCTCAGGCTATCAGAGGATTAGCCCGATATACCGACGAAATACGAGAACGTTTCATCAATCTTGCAATTCGGTACAATATCAACATCATTACAGGAAGTATGCCGCTGATTAAAGAAGACGGACTGCTCTACAACGTAGGTTTCTTATGCCGTCGAGACGGTACTTACGAAATGTATGAAAAACTACATGTCACCCCCGACGAAATGAAATGCTGGGGATTGAGCGGCGGCAAAGCCATTCGGACTTTCGAGACCGACTGCGCCAAAATCGGAGTCTTGATTTGTTACGATGTCGAGTTCCCCGAACTCTCCCGAATTATGGCCAGCGAAGGTATGCAAATATTGTTCGTTCCGTTCCTCACTGATACCCAAAACGCCTATTCCCGTGTAAGAGTCTGCGCACATGCCCGTGCCATCGAGAACGAATGCTTCGTAGTCATAGCCGGTAGCGTAGGCAACCTGCCCAAAGTACACAACATGGATATTCAATATGCCCAGTCGGGAGTTTTTACCCCCTGTGATTTCGCATTCCCGACAGACGGACGCAGAGCCGAGGCTACCCCGAACACCGAAATGATTCTTATCTCGGACGTCGATTTGGATCTTTTGAACGAATTGCACACCTACGGTAGCGTGCGCAACCTCAAAGATCGCCGCAACGATCTCTATGAAGTGAGAATGAAGAAATAACAGAAACGAAAACGGTCTCTTGAATATTCAAGAGACCGTTTTCATCGAGCGGCAAACGAGACTCGAACTTGCGACCCTCAGCTTAGGAAGCTGATTTCAAAAAAACGTATATAAACATTTGATTTTCAGACAAAAAAAAGGATTACGCACCACCAAAAGACAAGTTTTAGAATATTTATTCAAACATAGACTCTTCTCTAAATATTATCCATTCCAATGAAATCCCATAATCTCAAACAAGATAATATATCCATTAGGACTTCAAAACACTACGGTCTGGATTTTTTCTCACATTTGCTATATTGGTACGAGTTATATTGTGCTTCCTCATGAATGTTTTAAGCCCACGAATGCAATTCTGTGCTTTGAGCATATTAACCGCGTCAAAAAACGTTTAGTTATAGCGATTCCTTCCTTAGAAATTTTCAGGGTTCAAGTTTTAGTAACTGTTCTATTTCTTGTTTTATATCTTCTGGAGTTTTAATATAAGTAGCTATTTTATTGAACAGCTCATCGTTGTCTTTACTACTCTGTTTAAGAAACACTATTGATTCCCCTCCGTCATCCATGACAAATAGAGTATCTTTATTTATCTTGTATTTTATTGTATCAGCCCAATATTTTGAGTGTATGCTTATTTGGTTCTCATTTATATGTTCCCAATTTATTAAATCAACCGCACCAATACTTGATGTAGAATCTTCCGGAAAAACTGACCACATGATTCCAGAACCTCCTTTTTTTAAGATAGCGTGGTTAATTGTCAAAATTTCTCCATTATATAGATGAATCGAATTCTTATCTTGCTCCCAATGTCCCACCAGTAGTTCATTTGCACAACTAGATAATGTCAATAATTGTAGTGCTATAATTACGTAGAAAAGGATTTTCATAATATCACCATTTACAATACTTGTTTCTGCGTTTTATTGCTTTTTCTAATTATTATGTCTTTCTGCTTATTTATACGTTCAGAAATCTGTTGAATTTAGTCTTTGAAATCCATAGTTATTTAATATTTATTTTTTCTATCTGTGATTTTATTTTACACATTCTATCCTTGTACTTTTGTATGGATTTAAAAACTATCATTGCGCGTTGGCATACTCTCAATTCATTTTGATAATCCTTTTGCTTTCGATATAGTACAAGCAATCTATCGTATGCGTATTGCGCAGGATAACTTTCGGACAAAATATTTTGCTCATAAAGGCTTATAGCGTCTTTTATACAACCTCGCTTTTCATATTCTGAACCCTTATTGTTCAATTCAACACATTTAGGCAACAATACATTGAATTTGTAATTATAGTCGTTCCATTTTTTTCTCCATTGATTAAGGCTTTTTTCTGGAACATTCACACTCAATTTCCCATTATCTTCTGCCTCCCATACTTTTAACATGATCGAAAAAGGAATAAAAGCTTTCATCTTTTCAGCTTCATCCACCAATAGTTCTGCCATAATTATTTCTTTTCCAATAAGGTTAATTCTTGGCCCTTGTCAAGTTGCATTTACGATTCTAATTTGATGAAAACCGTTTTTAACTTCTTTGCGGGAATAATTGTTAATTTAATAGTAGCCATAAGATTAATAAAAAGGACTCGTTTTCGACAAGCGATTTCGTCCACCACTAGACAGAAATACCTTTTTTTAATCTTTTAATGGTACGGTGGATTTTATAATAGAGAGCCTAACTATCAGAATATTAAGCTCTCTATCATCGAGCGGCAAACGAGACTCGAACTCGCGACCCTCAGCTTGGGAAGCTGATGCTCTACCAACTGAGCTACTACCGCAGTTTTTCATTTCTTATTACGGGGACAAATGTAGAAGTTTTTTTTCTACTTTACAAATTATTGCCGTATTTTTACCACATAGAAAAATCATAAAAACGATATGGTAAAAATTGGTTTGTTGTCCGATACCCATGCTTGGTGGGACGACCGTTACGAAAAATATTTTGCCGAATGTGACGAAATCTGGCATGCCGGAGATATAGGCTCAGTCCAAGTCGCCGACCGGTTCGAAGCCTTGAAACCATTTCGGGCGGTATACGGGAACATCGACGGTCAAGAGTTACGGATTCGCTATCCTCAGCACCAACGTTTCAGCATCGAAAATACCGATATATGGATAACACACATAGGGGGCTATCCGGGCCGATATGCACGCGAAGTGACCCCGGAAATATACATACACCCTCCCCAATTATTCATATCGGGTCACTCGCATATCTTGAAAGTTCTTTATGACAAAACCCTACACTGCCTGCACATCAATCCGGGAGCCGCAGGAATGTACGGATTCCACAAAAAACGTACATTGGTACGCTTCGCCATCGATAAGGGAGAATTTAAGGATCTGGAAGTTATCGAACTAGCTGATAATCGATAAGTACAAAAAATCAAATATTCAACTCCTGACGAACGGTTTCGATAAATTCCCAAAATACCGAAGCGAAAGGTTCGATAATAGAGCGTTTCGGTTCACCCGAGGGAATGAGCGCATGCAATCCACCTTTGAAACAACGCACATCTATGCGGGTTCCCATCTCTATGGGCTCTCCGTCGAGATGTATCGCACCGGGCTTTTCCCTCTTAATCGTGAGCGATTCGGTCGTGAAGCTCTTGATATTGGAATCTTGATCGATATGTTTGGTAAATAGCAAAAGAGCCAATGCCGCCGTATCGAACGGGGTAAAGGGCATAAGCACCGTGACATCGATTTTCCCGTCCTGCATGCTGGCATGAGGGGCTATATAAGCATTATTACCATATTGCGAGGCATTGCCGCAGGCAATCAAGAAAGCCTTTTCGGTCACCGTCCCGTCAGGCATTTCGATTTGATAAGTTTCCGATTTATATTTGAGATACTCCGTAAGAGCCTTAGCCACATACGACAATTTTCCTCGGCGTTTTCCTTGTGCGAATTTCAAGCTCACCAATGCATCGAAGCCGACCCCGCAAGTGCAGAAAAAAGGGCGATCGTTTGCCGTACAATAATCCAAATCCACGATCTGCCCGTCGTTGATAATTTCGAGAGCTTTTCGCACGTCCATCGATATACCCAAATGGCGGGCAAGCCCATTGCCCGAACCTACCGGAACAATAGCCAATGCCGTGGAAGTATCGATAAGCTCCCGGGCTATTTCGTTGCAAGTTCCGTCTCCGCCTACGGACAGCACGATGTCCACACTTTCGTCCACGGCCCGGCGAGTCAATTCGGCTCCATGCCCCGCATACTGTGTAAAAACACATTCCACCCGATATTTCGAAGGGTCTATTACTTCCCTTATCAGAGCAGGGATTTCTTCCTTATCTTTTGTTCCCGATATAGGATTTATAATAGCTAAGAGTCTTTTCGGTGCAGACATAGAATTTTCTGTTTTCGAAAAAGCATAGGCAAAACCCGTACATGGAATGAATACAAGACATTCGAACAATCCCGATTCATCGAAACTTAACGGCCCGATTGCCATAGCGGGTGACAAAGGTACGAATTTTTCCCAAACTTTTACAAACCTATAACACGCTTCCGACTTTACGTTATAAACTAAATGATAAAATGGCCAACAAAAAACTCGTATTTCTCAAACAACTTAGTACCTTTGTAGAAGATAGGAGTCTTTGGGTAGAACCAAATCGGAAATACGATTTCCGTTTGTCTCCGAACCCTCCTTTCACTATATTTGTAGAATATAGGCTGCGGTTCGACATAGTCAAGTTGGAAATAAAATTTCCTATTGACTTTGCACTAACCTTTCACTATATTTGTTGGTACGAAAATAGGATGCGGTTCGGCATAGCCCAAACAGAAATAAAATTTCCGTTTGTCTCTGCGCTCACCTTTCACTATATTTGTTGTTTATAATATAAAGCGAACATTAACTAAAAAAGATATATTCCATGAATGCTTTTCAAAACCCATTAATACGTATTATAGCCTCTATCGCCGTAGGCTTGTTACTCATTTTATATCCGAATGCCGCTCTGCCTACGATTCTTTTAATCATCGGTATTCTCATCGGATTACCCAGTCTATACGCTCTACTCATTTATCTATTGAGCGAGGATAGAAATAAGTTACCCTTCCCCGTTTTATCCTTAGTGATGTTGCTGTTCGGTTGTACGCTTATGCTGTTTCCCGGCTGGTATATAGGCATTACGGTATATGTTTTGGGTGGAGCGCTGGTATTGATAGGAGTTTATCAAATACTCTATCTGCTGACACTTAAAAAGAATCTGAGGAGCAAAGCGGGTTGGCTCTCCTATCTGTTACCGGCTATCGTTCTGCTCATCGGCATAGAAATTTTGGTCAATCCGTTCTCGGCGACCGAGAGGGTTATGGTGATTACTTTCGGAGCGGCAACACTTCTTTACGGTATCACTGACCTGATTTACTATATCCGGTTGAAATAAATTCCGTAAAAATTATTGCTCAAAAATCTATGGAAAGCCTCAGATTTATCTGACGGCGAGTAAGGTAATTGGGCACGGCATATTGCGCATTGGTAATATCCGTCACCCAATAGTACGAGTTCACATTACTTATATCGAACAGGTTAAAGACATCTATTCCTATCCACACGCTTTTCAAATGACGTAAAACGCCTTTCTGCAAAAGTTTATCTTCGCCTCCGACCAAAATACGGGAAGCTCCTATATCGACACGCTTATATGCCGGAGCGCGGAAATAACCTGCCTGTCGGCCTTTCCGGGGCGAACCCACCGGCAAACCGTCGGCAAAAATAGCCCGTAGACTGAATTTATACTTCGGGAACCGAGGTACATAATCTTGAAAATAAAGCCCCACACTATATCGTTGGTCGGTAGGTCGAGGTAATTTCACGCCATTGATTTCCTCCTGTGTCTTCATCAGAGAAAACGTAAGCCACGAGTCGACACCGGGCACGAACTGCCCGAAGAGTTTCATATCCAATCCGGCGGCATACCCTTTCGCCTCGTTCTGCCCGCTGTACCACACCCGCAGATTATCCACTTCATAAGGAATAAGATGGTCGAGTTTCTTATAATACAACTCTGCCGTAAATTTGAAAGGTCTGTCCAATGCCCGGAACGAATAATCTCCACCCAGCACCACATGGATAGAACGTTGAGACTTGATATTCCGATTGAGCTGCACGACATAATTGTTAGCGGCATCACAAACCGTGTCGCGCAACTCCTTATAAAAAGGAGCTTGATAATAAAGTCCGCCGGCCAGACGAGTCGTTATCTGTTCGTTGGCAGCCGGAATAAAAGAAATCGACGCACGAGGACTGATAAGGGTCTCCTTGTTGAACCCCCAATAAGAAGCCCTCAATCCACCGGTAAAGATAAAGCGCCCCCACAAAGTACGTAACCGGTAGGTATCTTGCAGATAGGCCGACAAACGATGGCTCTCCATATCTTGTCGGGAAAACAAGTTATAAATCATCTCGACCGATTGCCCCGTATGCGGCAAAGAATAGCCCGCCGAATCTCGCATCTCCCATTCCCTCACTCGGTCGTGTATCTTTTCGTATTGATGGGTCAATCCCCACTTCAACTCGTTCTGTCCCAATTTCGTAGCACCTTTCAATGAAGTAGCCACCACCGATGCTCTCAACCGGTTACGAGCATGCTCGTGATAAGTCCCCACTCCAAGAGCTCCCTTATTCTCGGTCGACTCGCCGTCCTCGCCATTAGCCAAATCGTCCAACCAATACTGCCCGGCAATATCGTAAGTCACCAGTTCGTTCGTGACGAAAGCCGAGGTCATCAAAGCCCATTGAGTATATTTATCGGGGAAAAAATTCAACGAAAAAGCACCGAAATAAGTCTCGAACTTATCTTTTTCATAACCGTCGAAATAGACTTTAAACTGTTTGGCATCGGTCGCCGTACCGAATGACGTATTCCGCTCGTGGGGAGTAAATTTATAATTGTTAATGGAAATATTGCCCAGCAAAGAAGCCTCCCACTTCGGTGCGAATTTATAAGTAAGATAAGTTTGATAATCGAAAAAAGAAGGCTCGTATTCTCCTTTGGTATCGAGAGAACTCAACAAAGTAGAATTGGTTTTATAACGCACGCCGTGTAGTTGCGAGAATTTCTTGGTACTCTGTCCTACCGAAGCGGTAGCCCCTAAAAAACTGGCGGACACCGATCCTTCGAACGCTTCGGGATGCTTGTAAATAATATCGAGCACCGACGACATCTTGTCGCCATATTCGGCCGAAAATCCGCCCGACGAAAATCCTACGGCCCCTACCATATCAGGGTTGATGATACTCAACCCCTCCTGTTGCCCCGAACGGACAGTCAATGGCCGATAGACCTCTATACCGTTGATATACACGATATTTTCATCGAAATTACCCCCTCGCACGGAATATTGCGAACTCAACTCGTTACTCGAATTGACACCGGCAAAAGTTGTCAACATAGCCTCGATACTGCCCCCCGTCGCATCGGGCATCAATTTCAAATCCTTCGTGTCGATCGTCTGCAACGTACTCGTCTGCCGGCGATGAGTCGCCACGACAACCTCGTTCAACATCTTGGCGTTCTTGTTCAGACGCACCGACAAGGAAACATCTTTCGTGAGATTGAGCAACTGGCGGCGCTCCTCCCGATACCCCAAACAAGAATAAATCACCACGATGGAATCTCCCGCCGGAATGGAAAGCTGATACTCCCCTTTCAAATCGGTCATCGTCCCCATCGTCGTTCCTGCCACTCGTACCGTAGCCAACTCTATGGGCTGATTGTCACTGTCATACACGCGTCCTGTCAGCTTCACACGCCCCTGTGCCGCCAACTGAAAAACCGCACCTATCGTGATAAAAAGGAATAATATCTTGTATCTCATCGGGATTCTATACACACTGTGCCTCTTTCGTCGAAGGCACATTTATTAAACGAGAAAAAACTCCGTTCAGTATATGGCCGGACGAAAAGTATCAAAAAAAGTTTCTACCATTAACCGTAGAACAACAAGGTTATTGTATCTTTGCTATGTAAAGATGATTTGTATGGTGATAAAAAGGGTCTTTACTCTTTCAGACAAATCAAAATGGATAAATTTCATAACAAACTTAGAACCTCTATCCTTATGAAAAGCCTGCACGACTTGTTGATTCATAGGCGGAGTATCCGCAAATACACCCAAGAGGCGCTATCGCCCGAAGCCGTAAAAACCATTCTCGAAGCGGGATTGCTCGCTCCTTCGTCCAAACGCTGCACTCCGTGGGAGTTCATTGCGGTGGAAGACAAAGAAACACTCGCCCGTTTATCCGAATGCAAGACTTCGGGAGCCAAACCCATTGCCGGAGCTGCGCTCGCTATCGTCGTCACCGCCGACATGACCCTCACCGATACGTGGATCGAGGATGCCTCTATCGCTGCCATTCTCATGCAGTTGCAAGCCGCCGACCTCGGTTTGGGAAGCTGCTGGATACAGGTGCGGGGACGGTTCGGAGCTATGGACGAACCTGCCGAAGATTTTGTGCGGGAGACATTGGGAATCCCCGAAGAGATGGGAGTGCTCTGCATTCTCTCCATTGGACATAAAGACGAAGAGCGCAAGCCTTTCGACGAAGAAAAAATGATGTGGGAAAAAGTTCATATCGGCAAATGGTAATCCCCTGCATCGACATGAAGATTATTCTCATCGGAGCCGGCAATTTAGCCACGCAATTAGCGGTCGCTTTACAAAAAAAGGGAATGACTCCGGCTTATATATATAGTCGTACCCGAAAATCGGCCGAACAACTGAGCGAACGATTGCGCGATGTGCCCCATTCCACCGACATCAGCCGAGTCCCCACCGACGGAGATCTCTATATCTTCGCCGTGAAAGACTCCGCTCTGCTCGATTTGGTTTCCCGCATGCCTGCCAATCGAGGCCTTTGGGTACACACAGCGGGAAGCATGGACATGGAAGTATTCGCCCCGTATACCGCACGCTACGGTGTATTCTACCCCATGCAGACATTCAGTAAAGAACGGGAAACCGACTTCGACGATATTCCTATTTTTGTCGAAGCGAACCACACGGACGATACCGAACGTTTGCAAGAATTGGCAGGTCGGTTGTCGACAAAGGTTTACGAAGCGACCTCCGAACAGCGCAAGTACCTGCATTTGGCTGCCGTGTTCGCCTGCAACTTCACCAATCACCTCTACGCCTTGTGCGACCGCATTCTGTCGGAACACGGGCTGCCGTTCGAAACCATGCTGCCGCTCATACGGGAGACTGCCGCGAAAGTAGCCGACATGCCGCCGGCACAAGCTCAGACCGGACCGGCAATCCGATACGACAAAAACGTCATAGACAAGCAAATGGCTCTGCTTTCAGACCCCATCATGCGGCAGATTTACGACCTGATGAGCCGGAGCATTCACGAAACCAATAAACATTAAAAACAACGACTATGAGCCGAACCGATTTCGACCTCTCACGAATAAAGGCTTTCGCCTTCGATGTGGACGGTGTCCTTTCTCCCGATACGATACCCCTGCATCCATCGGGCGAACCCATGCGGATCGTCAACATCAAAGACGGGTACGCCTTGCAGTTCGCCGCCAAAATGGGCTACCCCATCGCCATTATTACCGGCGGACGCACCGAGGCTGTCCGCAAACGGTTCGAAGGATTAGGATTAAACCATGTATATATGGGAGCCGCCGTAAAAATCGAAATTTTCAAAAAATGGCTGGACGAGTGTGGGCTGCGTCCTGACGAAGTCATGTATATGGGCGACGACATTCCCGACTACGAGGTCATGCAGATAGCCGGTCTGCCGGCTTGTCCCGCCGACGCCGCCCCCGAAATTAAACAGATAGCCCGCTACATCTCGCCGTTCGGCGGCGGACAAGGTTGTGGGCGGGACATCATCGAGCAAATCCTGAGGACACAAGGCAAATGGATGTCCGATAAAACAGCCTTCGGCTGGTAACCACACAAAACAACGAAACACCATGCTATCGCATCTCAAAAAATACGAAATTCTGTTGGCGAGCAATTCACCCCGTCGCCGGGAACTTCTCGCCGGATTAGACATCGACTATCGGGTAACAGCCCTTCCCGAAGTGGACGAATCCTACCCCGACACCCTTTCGGGGGAAGAGATTCCCCTCTACATCTCGCAAGAAAAAGCAGCCGCCTACCGCCGCTTTATGAAGGATAATACACTCCTTATTACTGCCGACACCATCGTCTGGCTCGATGGGAAAGTATACGGCAAGCCCCACGATATTGCCGATGCCAAAGCCATGTTGCAAGCCCTGTCGGGAAAAACCCACACCGTCATCACCGGTGTCACGCTCACCTCTCTGCAAAAACAGATTTCCTTCGCCGTCTCCACCGAAGTCACTTTCGCCGCCCTCGGTGACGATGAAATCGATTACTACGTGGAGACGTACCGCCCCCTCGACAAAGCCGGAGCATACGGCGTACAGGAATGGATAGGCTACATCGGCGTGACCGGACTCAAAGGCAGCTATTACAACGTGATGGGATTGCCTATACAACGATTGTACACCGAATTAAAAAAATTTTAGAAGCTGTTTAAATTTATTCCGAGACAGGGGCTCAATATGGCCGGAACATACCTGCTTGCAATGATAATATTATTTCTCAATAAATTTAAAACAGCTTCCAATATCTCCCGTCGATATCATTTATATGGAGAAGCCCAAAACCACGACTCATTCGAAGTACTCCACCGTTTATCGTAAGGTTCGCCCGTCGGAGACAGCGTGATGTACACAGGACGCCGTTTCCCCTCGACATAGGTTTCATTGTTAAAGCCACTACAATCGGAACATTGCAGATAATAAAGGTTTTTGCTCATGTAATAATCCAAATAATAATCGTTGGTACACGGAGTTTTATGATTCCAGTTAGCGTCCTCGTTAACCGTCACGAACTCACCCTTTTTCAATCGGTCTCTGACCTCCGATATACTCAACAAATTACCTTTGTCGTCCATGACATAGGCATTCCATGTGGGGTCTACCCACAACCACTTGTCGAGAGTGTTGGAATAAACGACGTTGATCACATGGCAATCGTTTATATAGCTTTTCGGAAGACAAGTCACATAGCGGGACTTGAATCCCATAGCCAGATAACACTCGTTCAACATCTGTGCCATCATACGGCAATTAATGCCCCTATCCTCCTTCTTGCAAATTTCATATAGAGCTATCGCATTTTTCTCTTCGGGATTATAGGACGAACCGTCGTGACGAATCGTATTGTGTACCCACGCCAACAGATTTTTTATCTTGGATATTTCGTCACCGGCCCCCGCAATACTGTCCAAGTTGAAATATCGGCGCACCCGTACCAAATCGCGGTCATTGGGGTCCATATATGTGAATGCCGACAAAGAGTCGGTAGATGCAGCATCGTCATACCCCGGTGATTTTCGGAGTATATATCCGAAGTCGCCTACCTCACGCAGACGCTCCATCGCCTTCTGAAAACGTTTATCGTCTCTCACGTTATCCAAATCGGTATCTTTTTGGGCATGGGCATAATCGTAATAACCGTATTGAATAGCTTTCTCAAAGGCATCGACCGCCGCTTTTTTCCGTTTCATCATGGATTCGCAACAAGCCATATTGTAATATGTGTCGATAAAACACCACGAACACTGTTTCAAGACAGAATCTGGCACAGATTCACAAGTTTTGAGGAACTGTCGATATGTTTTCAATATCAACTTATGGTCCTTCCAATTTTTCTGAACGACAGGAGTCACACTCCGGCTAAAATAGACTTGTACACTATCGGCATTCCAATCGGATTCCGCAGCCACACCGCTGAAACAGAATGACAAAAAC
>OGRA01003165.1_pt1 | contig 12820 bp, 13 predicted proteins | sample 1553351 | NCBI WGS metagenome assembly OGRA01 (sample SAMEA2580056, study PRJEB22360) | human gut metagenome | biome: human gut; feature: human-associated habitat; material: faeces | place: Denmark | collected 2008/2010
ATTGTTTTAAATCAACACCACATAATTTTTTCACTCTTTGAATTGCGTTTTTATATCCTACTGTTTGATTATCATCATCTTGTAAATCTTTTACGGAATCAATATTTTCAAATAACAATGCCGGATGATTTCTTCTAAGTATTTCTTTAAGTAGTAATTCAACACAATGAGCAGACAGAAGAATACTAAATTTATATTGATTAGCATTATCTTCTTCATCGCCCTCGTTGTAATAATTCATTGCTTCCCGAAGTGAATCAAGAGCATTTTCTACCAACCCATATTCCAGTTCCATATAACACCTCAAATCTTCGCTAAAATCTGCATTTTCTTTCCATCAGCGGTCTGGACTTTTTCGTAATTGACTTTTACACCATCATCAAGGTCGATGTCGATACGGGAAAGAGCCAAATGGGCAATTTTAGCATCATAATCTTTGGTTTCCTTAATCTGTTTCTGGAGCTTTTCTTTACGCTTTGTAGCATTGGAAATTTCCTTGTTATCGTGGCTATTGTCGATGATTTCCTGCATACGGGTAATCTCTTTTTCATACACACGCTGAATACGATGCAGGTACTCAACTCGAACATTACCAATGGTGTCTGCGTTCCAGCGGTGCATATAAACAAGAGCCTTAAACCCATTCTGCTTACCACTGTCAAAAAGCCAGTAAATAGGACGCTTCTGATAGGTCTTAATATGGTCTTTGATAAAATCTGTCAAGAAATAATTTCGGATTACTTCACGGCTTGTCTTACCTTTATTGCCCAGAGCATTCGCAATAAAATCAAGATTTTCTTCACCGGAATTGATTTATAAAAAGGCAAGAGAGTTCCCTGATGTCCCAATCATTCTGGGTCATCTTTCAACAGGCCCTAGAAGCTCTCATGAGGCTGCTATTGATATTATGGTAGAATCTATTGAGCAAGATACTGCAACTCTTTATGTTGATATTTCCTGGGTTGAAATTGAAGACATTATTTTGCTTATTGAGAGGTTAAAGAATACGAAAAAAGGTGATTATACACATCGTATTATGTGGGCTTCTGATGCGCCAGTCGGTGATTTTAATCAGAAAAAAGAGATTTACGCCGAGAATTTAGCTAAATTCCAGTCCGCAATAAAAGAGCATTTCAATGACGAAACCCTATTGAATGCATTGTTATATCAAAATGCTGTACAGTGTTATTTAAACGCTATTCAATAACCCCATTACATTTTGCGCTTTAAGGTTTCTGGATGATGCTAAAAGGGTGGCAGATGCCTGTTGTAAGATCTGATAACGGATGTAATTCGAGGACTCCTCTGCTATATCGGCATCTCGCATTGTTGAACGGAATGATATTAAATTATTTAACTTTATTGACTGCGCCTCCGCTACACTCTCCAAACGATTGATTGTATTACCGATATTTAACAATTGCTCAGATACACTACTTAACATTTCATCTATTGACTCTAGGCTCTCTAAGGCTCCTTCTGCGGTGGAAAAATCTACACTGAAATCAAAAAGGTTAAAGCTGATACTAGTACTTATATACTTATCAGAGCCGGAGCCGATATCGACCTTGATATTCAACTCAAATGGACGAGGTGTTATATCAACGGCATTGGTATAAACAGTATTCTTGCCGTTATCTATTAAAGTATTGCGTTCACCGCCCTCGCCATCGATTGTATTGTTATTGCCGCTAGATACCATAAAGCTGTCGCTTGCGTCGCCCCCATTTGCAGTATTATTGTCACCGTTGATTTTTATATTATCTTTGCCAGCACCGCCCTGTATAGTATTGGAGTCGCCCTTTATGCTGATTTCATTATTACCTGAGGTTGATTCTATTGTGTTGTTATCACCTTTGACTTCTATTTGGTCATCACCTGAGCCTGATAAGATATTGTTAGTATTACCTATTATGTTTATTTCTTTCGAACCTGTCATTGTTGAATAGGTATTATTATTGCCGCTTATGGTGACATGGTTTTCTCCGCGAGTATTTGATACAGTATTATTATTGCCATAAATATTGATATCGCCTTTCGCGTTTTGAGTTGTGATGTTATTATCATCACCTTGAACACCGATTGAGTTATTGCCTTTACCGGATGTAATGGTATTGGAAGAGGAGGTAATTACATACTTGTTATCTCCATCTCCCGAATTGATTGTATTATTGTCTTTATTGACTGTAATACTATTATTGCCTTCCCCTGTATTGATATTATTGTGAGCGCCGTTTACTTTGATTACATCATTTCCGGCGCCGGAGCTGATATTGGTATTATTATCACTATTTATATTTATCGTATCGGCTCCGGCGCCTCCGGTTACTTCTAGATTGGTTGAAGCATTAAGAGTTATATTATCATTGCCATCTCCGCCGTTCAGGGAATTGTTTTCACTGTTCATTATCAATGTATCATTACCTTTGCCGCCGTTAATCACGTTGTTGCTGCCCTGTTCTACTGTGATTTTATCGGAAAGGTCAGAACCCGTGATGACGTTATTATTACCGCGAATATTAAGAATGGCACTTTCATTCAATTCCGCATTTACACCAAAATTTGAACCATTTAGGGTGATTACTCCGGTATTCGGGTTCAAGGAGTATTGAAGCATATTAGAGCCGGCAAAATTATTTGTTACAGTATATGTTTTGCCGTTCAACGTAAACGTTTTTACTTCACCCTGATAGGTAAATGATATTCCGCCTGCATTGGGGTCTTTGTTCACGTTCGAAAAAGAGGTGCCGGTTCCGTTATCAATATAGTAATTGTTTCCCGTACCGCCGTCGATAAAGTTATTGCTCCCGTCGATTACAAAATAGTCGTCGCCACCTGCGCCTAAAACGGTATTGTTATTACCGCTCAAATAGAATGTATCGGCGCCGGGACCGCCGGAAATATTGATATCGTTTGCGTTGACATTATAGATGTTATCTCCGCCGGTGTCTGAAAGATTGGTTACTTTGGCGTTGATGTTGTACGTGTCGTTGCCTAAACCACCTTTTATAGATTGCCAATCAGCTATGGAAGAATTTATTGTGATAGTATCATCCCCGTCACCAGCATCTACAGTACAAGAAGTATTAAGTATTATAGTATCATTGCTCTTTAATAGATTTTCATTGAATGTTAGACTAAACTGTTTCTTCTCAACAGGTATGTCTTTCATAATCACTTTTGGAATTATATGGTTATTAGGCTTATCTAAAAATGAAAGAAAAGAAATCATAAGAATAGTAAAAGCTAAAATAAAATGATAAAATATGAAAGTTACATTACTCTATAGCAAGTATCTCTCAGACCCTACAGGAGCAAGTGCTGTAATGCGTTTCTTGCATGAAAGCAAGAGCTTGTTCGAGGATAAAGGTGTAGATATAGACTATTATACCAGAGAAAATATATTTCCAAATAAGATCAAAGGCTCTAAGGCTGCAGAGATTCATGGTATAAAGAAATATTTATATAACTTGATTGACAGTCATTGTAGAACAAATTCATTGGCTGCATTATTACATCTGTATATTAGAAGCGGCAGAGCTGCAAAGACACTAGTTTCTAGATATAGGCAGTTAAATAGAAAAGCAGATGTTGTCTTTATGCATGAATTGAGTACATGCTATTATTACTTGAAAACCAGAAAAAAAGAGGATACAGCAAAGGTGGTTTTAGTGGTACATACTAATGGCGAATTATATAAAATGGATTTTATCCAATATCCATGTTTAAGAAAAGGTTTTCTCTCCAAGTATTATACAAGCAAAGGTGAATTTGTATTGAAACATATTGATAAGATAGGTTTTGTAGCAGAATCATCTTCTCTCCACTTTATTGAAATACATCCAAGATTTGATAAGAATAATGTTTTCTTTAATTACAATGGTGTCCCAGAATATAAAGTAAATGATACCACAAAGAATCCTGAAGTTTTGTCAATTTGCTGTGTTGGAACTATATGTGAAAGAAAAGGTCAAAGATTTATAATTGAAGCTTTAAAAGAATTACCTGAAAATTTATTAGGAAAGATTCACATTAACATTATTGGTAACGGTACTATAAAGGATGAGTTGTACAATACTTGTAAAGATAATAATATCTTAGATTTCATTTCTTTTTTAGGTAGCAGAACCGACGTAGCAGAAATATTAGCAGAGAATGATATATTTATTCTCCCTAGTTTGGATGAAGGTCTTCCAATATCAATTCTTGAAGCGATGCGTCAAGGTCTTCCTATTATATCAACAAGAGTTGGTGGCATCCCTGAGATGATTATTGAAGGAGAAACAGGATTCTTGATAGAACCATCAAAAGAAGGTGTAAAAGATTTCTTGATGAACCTAGACAAATACGACTGGAAGAAAATGGGAGACAACTCCAAAAGATTGTTTGATGAAAGGTTTTCATTGCATTCTATGGTAAATGGCTATTCGGAAGTATTTCATAATTTGTTAAAAAAGTAAGCAATGGCAATGTTAGATTCTTTAGTTGCAGAAATACTTGAGGTTGAAGAAAGATATAACCTTAACAAAATCAATATTAGTGGAATTCCGGCTTGGCCTATATTGAAATATAGACTGAGAGGTCATTACTTGATTAGCAAAGGTGTTACTGACATTACGCTAGCTAAAAACAATAAGACAAAAAGGTCAATTCGTAGTGTGAAATATTGGTTTATCTCTCTTTTTCAGCTGTTGTCTTTACTTTTCTCAAAGAAGAATGTAAAGTATTGTTTTGTGGGTTTTACAAGGTTAGAGAATGTTAACAATAAAAGAATTGATAAATTCTTTGACCCGATTATTAAGTGTTGTGAACTTGAAGAAAACGATTACTTGTATTTTAATAACGAGATTTCACATCCTGCCGATAGGTCTGATGAGCATCCTATTGTTTATACCGACATTATTAGAACTTTTAGCTTGCTTTGCGGCGTTATAATATCTCCTTTTGTTTATTTGTTAAACAAGAAGGAATTTCAAAAGTTGAATAATGTAACAACAGATTATTTTACTAAGGACAAAAAGGCAAAGTTATATAGCATTTTAAAGATTTGTTCTTTCACGGTGCAAAGAGTAATGTATAGGAGAATTTTTAAAAACACAAAGCCAGGTGTTATTATTGGTGTATCAAGAATTACATTCTTGCCACAAGCGTTGGCAGCCAAATCTTTAGGAATTAAGGTGGTTGAAATGCAACATGGTATTACATTGGGCAGAACACCTCAATATTCAGGTGAATATAATCCAAAAATAGATCCAGATGTGTTCTGTGCCTTTGGCAACAGTTGTCCTCTTGATGTTTTTGGTATAGATCCGTTAAAGATTGTTAATGTGGGTTGGGCTTTAAAGAGTTATTTGAAAACTAGCTTGAATGTTGAAGAATTTGACCCTAATTATGTGTTATTTATTTCTGACCCAGAGATTAGTGACTATATTCTAAGCACTGTATTAAAACTGGCTTCTATGCACCCTGATGTCAATTTCCATATCAGGAGACACCCGCAAGAGCGTTATGGACAGAAGCAGATTACATTGATTGATGATGTTCAAAATGTGAAAGATGTTACATCTACAGAGTGTTCCCAGATTGCAATTATGCGATACAAATATATAGTCGGTGAAAATTCTTCAGTTGTCTTTGAAGCTATATCAGCAGGAAAGATGGTTGCACGATTGAATTGTGAAGGAATGACAGCAATGGGTTATAACCCAAGTGTAAAAGATGGTTTCTATTACATTAATGAAATTGGTGACTTTGAAGAGTTTATAAACCAACGTGAAGCTACAGGTGCTGAGACTGTAGCATACTCCGATTTTAACACTATTATATTCAAAAGCGTTATTAACAATTAAAAGCAACAGATGGGACAAATCACAATTAAAAGAATAAATGTTAGGGAGCTTTTGTTTTTGTTTTCTCTGTCAATTGTTGTTTTATGTAGCTACTTAACTGCTAATGTAGATTTGATAGCTTATTGTATCTTATTTTTATTATTTGACGGTATATGGTATATCTTAAAGAGTGGGTTGAACAGTAGTATTACAATCGCTGCGTTCTTTGTAACTTTCTTTACATTTCTGTTGACAAGAATTATTTTTCCCTTGTTCTTTGATACGTCAGATTTGGCGCTAGAATTGGGTGAAACTATTTTTAATGATGAGATTAATCTAAAAGTAAATTTGCAATTATATATTGCGCTTCTATCAGTCTATTTAGGTTATAGGTTAACTCCTCTCAAGACCATAAATAGCATTAATCCATTTTTTGAGAATCATGGTGTTGTGCGAGTAAGAAAAATATCTAAAAAAGCCATTTACTTTTTTTCTATTTTTGTCCTAGTTGGTCTATATGACCAAATAAGATATGTGAAGACTAATAGTTATGCAGATTATTATTTATTTTATAGTCCACAAGTTCCATATATTTTTGTTTTCTTAGCTTCTTTCTTTGAATATTTCTTCTATTTCTATATGGCAACAATGCCATCAAAAAAAGATTCAAAATATGTCATAATTTTATATCTTGTAGTTAATTTGTTGTCATTAAGCTCAGGACAAAGAGGAGGAGCTGTATTGGCTATAATATTTTTAGTCACTTATTTCTTTATTAGGAATAGAGTTAATCCTGGCGAAAAGCCTTGGATTACAAAGCGAGGTATAATAATCCTCTCTACTTTGATCCCTATATTTGTTAGCATTTTATTTATGATAGCTTTTATTAGGTCAGATAAGGATGTTGACTATAAAGGTTCTTCAAACCTTGTTGTGAGTTTTTTTTATCAGCAGGGCGTTAGTGCTAATGTTATAGGATATGTAAATTATTTTGACGAAAAACTACCAAAGGGTAAGGTCTATAGCATAGGTAAGATTATTGACTTCATGAATCATAATATTATTTCACAGAAATTGTTTGGAACAGGACCGGTAAAACCTCAGACAGTCGAGCATGCTATGAAAGATCATACGTTACATGCAACTTTAACGTATATGGGTTCACCTAATTTATATCTTGCAGGTGGTGGATACGGAGGTTCTTTCATTGCAGATTTGTGGGCTGACATGGGATTTTTTGGAATTATTTTAGGTGGCTTAATCTATGGGATTTGTTTGGCGATAATTATAAAATGGTGTTCATTGTCTTTTTGGAAAGCTTCTGTTGGATTAATGATGTATAGTAATATTATTTATGCTCCTCGCTCTAATTATATTGATTTTATATATTATGTTTTTGTTTCTTTTACAGCAATCATAGTATTTGCATTTATATATTGTGTCAAGAATAATGGGAGAAGTTAATATAAGTAAAAATAGAAGGTATTTGTGTGTTAAATCGAAACAAAAATACCATTACAAATTGATAATTAATATATTAATTATGGAACTTGACGATTTTATTCAGAATTTTGCAGAACAGTTTGACGAAACTGATGCTAGTGTTTTTACTCCTGAAACAGTATTCCATGAACTTGAAGAATATTCTTCCCTAATAGCTCTTTCTATCATAGCTATGATAGATGAGGAACTTGGAGTAACAATAGGAGCTAATGAAATGAGATCTTCTGTTACAATCAAGGATTTGTATGATCAAGTAATGGCTAAGGTGTAATGATGAGTTCAAATCTTTTTTCTCTAAAAGGAAAGACTATCTTGATTACTGGTAGTGCTGGTGGCATTGGAAGTGCTACCGCACACTTGTGCGTTAATTTAGGTGCTAGAGTTATACTGACAGATATTCGGCAGGAGGCTCTTAAAGATACCTTTAATTCTCTCCCTGATTTTCAAGAAAGAGAACCCTTATATTTCGCTGCCGACTTAACTAATTCTGATGAATTAGCAGCGTTGGTTGATTTTTGTCCTCAAATTGATGGTTTAGTGTGCAATGCCGGCGTTATGAAATTAACGTTGACACAGTTCATTAAAGAAGAGGAACTGATTCGAATACAAAAGATTAATTTGAATGCACCAATTCTTTTGACAAAATCTCTTCTCAAAAAAAAGAAGATTAATAAAGGTGGCTCTATTGTATATACTGCATCAGCTGCTGGAGTTTTCAGAGTTTCAATAGGCAATGGGATATATGCATCAACAAAATGCGGTATAGACGCATTTATGCGTACAATTGCTTTGGAATTAGGTTCTAAGGGAATTAGGTGTAATAGCGTAAATCCAGGAATGGTCGAAACCGCACTTATAGGCTCTTTTACAGAAGAAGAGAAAGCAAATGAAATCAAAAATTATCCGCTAGGTAGGTTCGCTAAACCAGAAGACATTGCTTATGGAATAGCATATCTCCTTTCTGAAGCTGCCGCTTTTGTAACTGGTACTGCACTTAAGATTGACGGTGGTATGACGTTAAGTTAAGTATAAAAATAGTAAATGAAACTACTCGAAAACAAAGTCTGCATCATCACTGGTGCAGCACAAGGTATAGGTAAGGCTATTGCTACACGGTTTGCGCAAGACGGTGCAATTGTCTATGCTTGCGACCTTCAGGAAGGCAAGATAGATGAGTGGGCTATGGAGTGCAGCAAGGAGTGTGGCACAAAAGTGCAGCCTGTATATTTTGATGTGACTGACGCTGCTGCTGTTAAAGCTGCATTCATGAACATCTTCAAGACGGAAGGTAAGATTAATGTGCTGGTCAATAATGCAGGCGTGGTGTTCAATAAGAAGATTGGTATGATAGTAAGGCCAGAGACAGAGTTAATGTTCCGCATCAACGTGATAGCAATCATTGAGATGATTCAGCTTGTGTCTCGTTTTATGTCTCGCTGCGGTGGTGGTTCTATTGTGAACATTGCTTCGGTTACTGCTATTTTGGGTTCTGTTGGCCAAAGTGCTTATTCAGCAACTAAGGGAGCAATTATGTCTTTCACCAAATCTGCTGCCAAGGAGCTAGCTGCTCAGGGAATCAGAGTTAATGCTGTTGCTCCTGGTATTGTAAAGACAGAACGCTTTGCCGAGTTGTATGAAGCTAATGGCGATAAGATAGATGACAGAATCTCTCGAATTGCTCTTGGCAGGTTGGGAACACCGGAAGATATAGCTAATGCTTGTTCATTCCTCGCTTCAGACCGTTCATCTTATATCTCTGGTCAAATACTTGGAGTGGATGGGTGTGCTTCAATATAATTAATCAGTATGTTTTTAAATTTAGATAAGAAAGACAGAAGTAAGATTGCTGTTATAGACGATAGCAAACAGTCTGTGACATACGGATACTTATGCGACTTTGCAACAGAGTTTAAAAATCATTTGCCAGAGCGTACTCTCACCTTTATTCTTGCAGAAAATACTATAGGTAGTCTGCTGGGTTATTTTGCAATGCTTAGTAACAGGATTGTTCCGTTAATACTGAGTAGAAACACAGATAGAACATTGCTTGATAATCTGTATGAGATGTACCAGCCTAAGTTCCTTTGGGTTCCTAAAGAAATAGTTGAAAATTTTGATGGAGAGGTGACGTATGAGTCTCATGGCTATGTTCTTATGAACACAGGCAATGTTGCTCCAAAGTTACATGAAGATCTTTCTCTGCTGCTGCCAACATCTGGTTCGACAGGCAGTCCAAAGTTGGTAAGGCATTGTTACAATAACATTGAAGCTAATGCAAGGAACGTTGCTCAGATGTTCAAGATGACAGGTGAAGAAAAAACAATGGCTTCACTGCCAATGCACTACACAATGGGGCTTTCTGTCATAGCAAGTCACCTCTATGCTGGTTGTACAATCTATCTCTGTGGTCTTTCACTTGCCGACCGTGAATTCTGGAAAACCATGAAAGAAGGTGGTGTGACAAGCTTTACGGGTGTTCCGTTCAGTTATGAGATTCTGAGCAAACTACGTTTCTTCAGAATGAATCTACCAGACCTTCAGATTATAACTCAGGGAGGTGGCAAGCTGAGCAAAGAGTTGTTCAAAGAGTGCTGCGACTATGCCGAGAGAACAGGAAAGAAATTCATCCCAACTTACGGCCAGACAGAATGCACTGCACGTATGGCTTATCTTGAAGCTGACATGGCAAGCAAGAAGCAGGGGAGCATTGGCAAGGCAGAACCAAACGGACAGCTCTCAATCATTGACAACGATGGTGTTGAGACCTTTGCTGGTGAAGCGACTGGAGAGCTGGTATATCGTGGCGAGAATGTCACAATGGGTTATGCTGTCTGCAAGGAAGACCTTGTGAAGGGAGATGAGAATCATGGCATAATGCACACAGGAGACATTGCTTACCGTGATGCTGATGGTTATTATTTCATTGTAGGAAGAATGAAACGCTTCCTGAAAATTTTTGGTCTGAGAATTGGTCTTGATGAAATGGAGCACCTTATCAAGTCTAACTTCACAACAGACTGTGTCTGCTCTGGAACTGACGAAATTCTGAAAGTGTATATCACAACAGAGTCACTAAAAGAAGCAGTTGCAGATTTTGTGGCAGAGAAGACTCACCTCTTCCACAAGAACATTAAAGTTGAATATATTCCTGAAATCAAACGTAACGAAGCAGGAAAGGTGATTTTGCATTAACAAATGAAAAATATATAAAGATATGGCAAACTTGGAAAAATACAAGAGCTTACTCGCCGAAGTGTTTGACACTGACGTAGCAAACGTAAAGGAAGATTTTTCAAAAGAAACAGTTGACAACTGGGATTCTATCCACCAGCTCAATATCATAGCTGTGTTGGAAGAGACTTTCGATGTCATGCTTGACCCAGAGGACATTGTTGAGCTGACTTCATACGAGAAAGGTATCGAGATTCTTAAGAAATACGACGTGGAAATCTAAGTTATGGCAAGGTGGACAATTAAGAATGTGGCAATGAGAGGTGTTACCGGGACTGTCCCGGATAACCCTAAGACCACAATAGAGCTTGGACTGTTTACACAGGAAGAGGCTGAGATCTTCGATAATACCGTTGGTATAAAAAAACGTTATTTAGCCACTGATGACATTTGCGCAAGTGATCTTTGCTTTGATGCAGCAGAACGCCTCCTGACAAGTTTAGGCTGGGAAAAAGATAGTATTGATGTGTTGCTATTTGAATCAGTTACAGGTGACTATTATCCAACTCCTCCGACATCAGGTATTCTACAGGCTAGGTTGGGTCTGCCTAATTCTATATTTGTCATGGACATTCCTATGGGATGTTGCGGATGTTTGTACGCCATCAATGTCGCAGGAAATTTACTCTCTAATGGAAGTGTTAAACGAGCACTTGTTCTGGTCGGTGATACTGCATCTCGTATGGGTTCGCCTAAAGACAAGAGCCGTATCTCTTTGTTTGGTGATTGTGGTACTGCTATTGCATTGGAACATGATGAAAACGCAGAAGACATTATCCTTGATTTTAATACATTAGGTTCAGGTTATGAAGCGTTGATGACACCGAATGGTGGTTTCCGACATCCAATTACTATGGACTCATTTGAATATAAGGACTTTGGTAAGGGTATAATTCGCAGACCAAAGGATACTCTTATAAATGGTATGGATGTATTCTCGTTTGCTATATCTAAACCTCCTATTAGTATTAAGAAAATTATGGAGGAGTATGAGCTGACAGCAGAAAACGTGGATTATTTTTTGATTCATCAAGCTAATAAACTTATTGTAGACCGTATTGTGAAAAAACTAAAGTTACCTTTAGAAAAGACACCATATGACCTACAAGAATTTGGTAATCTTGGTGGCTGCTCTATTCCTATGCTTATGACTTATAATCTTAAGGATGAACTTGCAGAAAAACCGCTCACACTTTTATGCTCTGCATTCGGTTTAGGTCTTACTTGGGGTACTATGGTATTAAGAACAAAAAAGATGATTGTAGAACCTATTAATTATATGAAAATACAATGAGCGAAATAAGGTTTAGGCTGGCGAAACCTAGCGATGCTAAAGAAATTGCAAATATACATTGGCACGTTCGTGAAAGATATACACAAGGTATTTTCTTGTCATTAGGAGAGTCTTTTTTGAGAGCCTTTTATAAAATCATCCTTGATGATCCATGGGAAGTCACGGTATGTGCAGTTAATGAGAAAGGAAAAATCTTGGGGTTTGCAAATACTACTATGGATGCTAAGAAACAAGCTGAGAACGTAAAAAAACATAAATTCTCACTTGGAGTAGCTGCATTAGGTGCTATTATAAAACACCCATCTCTATTTAAAGAGGTATGGATAAGATATAAGTCCCTCTCAAATAGCAAGAACGCACCTTCTTTAGTACATACGGAAGGTGTTAGAGGTGAATATTGGTGTTGGCTAAAAGATGACGATAGCCTAAAATCGGTAGAGATGAGCAATATAAAAAATGAAATATTGTACGATTTAGGTGTTAGAGAAATGTTTTTTGAGGTAGATAAAGCAAATACTTCGGTTTATAAATATCACCTAAAAGTTAATAGAGCAATGCCTGTAGAAGAAATTACACTTCCCAATGGCAGAGTTCGTGTTATGATGAAAAAAGAACTAAAAAGAAAAATTAATGACAATAGGAAGGTTTAGACGAATTCTTTGAGAAAATTTTTCAGAGGTTCTTAGATTATATTATCCGTTTATAGAATAGACTTAGGTACTAGAGTGCTAATCTTGCCTTAGGCCTGTTTAGACAAACAGTGTAGGTTATCAATTTATGTAGGTGATGATACTCGAATTTTAGCCTATTCTATTGTGCTTAGCCATGATTTTTGCAGAAAACAGCCTGTTGACACTTATAAAATATGACTACTCATACGTTAAAAACTATAGAATTGTCTGACTGTGACATAAGTTCATATTTGAATATTTATAATAAAATATTTGAGACAGAAAAGTCTGTT
>OGRA01003176.1_pt1 | contig 12790 bp, 9 predicted proteins | sample 1553351 | NCBI WGS metagenome assembly OGRA01 (sample SAMEA2580056, study PRJEB22360) | human gut metagenome | biome: human gut; feature: human-associated habitat; material: faeces | place: Denmark | collected 2008/2010
GGCGCGGCCGCTCATCTGGTTAAACTCAATGCCGCCAAACGGCATGTGATAGAGCACGACATGGCGAATATCGGGCAGGTTGACGCCCTCACCAAAGGCGGATGTCGAGACGATGCAGCTGAGGCTGCCGTCTCGAAACGCCTCTTCTACGCGATGGCGGTCGGTGCGCGTAAGGCCAGCGTTATAGAACGCGATACGGGTCGCACAGTCGGGAACGCGTTTGCGTAGTGTCTTGGCAAGCGCCACGGACTGGTCGCGCGAGTTCACATAGATAACGGTCTTCTCCCCCGTCGCCACAATCGACACCAAACGGTTCTCGCGGCTCGCAAGATCTCGGTCGTCCTCAAGCTGCAGGTTCTCGCGCACCGTCTCGTCGACCACCGTGTGAGTGATCGGAAGCATGCGGGCAAGCTCGGCCACGACCGGAGCCGTCGCGGTGGCCGTCGCGGCCATAACGACCGGGTCGCCCAAGGCTTTGAGGATATCGGGCATGTCGAGATAGGCGCTGCGGTCGCCGCCCTTGGCAAGGCCGGCGTGGTGCGCCTCATCGATAACGACAAAGCCGATGCGGCCCGAACGCGCAAAGCGGTCACGGTAGATAGACAGGAACTCGGGCGTCGTGAGCACGATACCGGTGCGGCCCGAAGCTAGACCGGCGAACACGTTATCGCGTGCGGCCTCCACGGTCTCGCCGGTCAACACGCCGACGCCAATGCCAAGCGCTGCCATCGTCGACGAGAGGTGATAGGCCTGGTCGGCAACGAGCGCACGCAGCGGATAGACAAAGATGCTCGCACGCCCGCGAAGCACCGCCTCACGCGCGGCATGCACATGGAAGATGAGCGACTTGCCACGCCCCGTTCCCATAACGGCCAGAACACTTTGGTGATCGGCCAGGGCATCGAGCGCCTCGACCTGCGCGCGGTGTGGTGGGGGGGAGCCGATAAAGCTATGGATAAGCGAGCGCGTCAGCTCGGTATAAGAAAGCTGGGCGAGTGTCTCGCGCTTACGCGACTCCAGGCGCAGGCCGGAATCCGCCGGCCGCACGCCACGACGAAGCTCGCATGCCGGATCGTCGACGCTGGGCAGCGTGGTATCGCGGACCAGAACATCCTTGATCATGAGCTTGGGCTTCACACGCCCCTGCCAATGCTCGGCAACGGCCTCGAATACCAAGTCGACAGCGCTATCGCAGTTGATGAGCTTATCGATTTGCGGCACGCGGAACATAATGGCCGGCACGCTCGCGGCGCCATCGGTCGCCACAAAGCGCATGTGCTCGCCGGTTTTGCCCACCACGGCGCGATCGCACATCGTCACGCCCTCGGCGGCCAGCAGCGGCACCTTGTTGCCCTGGCCAAACGGCTCAAGACGGGAAATCTGCTCTATAGTCTCGATATTCAGCTCGGAAAGGTCGACCGTAGCGGCAACCTCGTCGATGTCTTCAAAGTCCTCGGCGGGAATCTCCGATAGCACGGCGGAAAGGCGACGACGGAATTCATCGAGCTTGGATGCCTCGATGGTCACACCCACCGCACCGGCATGTCCGCCGCGACGAATCAGCAGGTCGGAACAGCGCTCGACGGCGTCAAACAGGTTAACTTTGCCCACCGAGCGACCAGAGCCACGCGCGATACCGTCCTCGATCGAGAACAGCAGCGCCGGCACGTGATAGCGGTTGGTCAGACGGCTTGCCACGATGCCCTTGACACCCTCGTGCCAGCCTTCGCCGCCCACGACGATCGCGCGTCCGCCGTCATAGGTCTCCTCGACCTTTGCCATGGCATCGCGCGTGAGCTCCGCCTCGATCTCACGGCGCTGGCGGTTGATTTCCTCGAGCTCAGCCGCCAGCGCGCTTGCTTCGATGGGATTGCGGGCAAGCAGCAGGTCGAGCGCCAGCTTTGGATCGGCCATGCGACCGGCAGCGTTTAAGCGGGGAATGAGCGAGAATGACAGGCCATCCGCCGTAATGCTCGAAAGGTCCGCTTTGGCGAGTGCGGCAAGTGCGATGTAGCCGGGACGGGCCGTCACGCGCATCTGCTGGATGCCCTCGGCGACCAGTGCGCGGTTCTCGGGCGTAAGCGGCATCATGTCGGATACGGTGCCCAGCGCCGCGACCTCTATCAGCGAACGCCAATACGACGGCTTGCCCAGGCGCTCACCCAGGACTTGCACCAGCTTGAGCGCCACACCAGCACCGGCAAGCTCGCGCGAGGGGCCCTCGTCCTCGAGCTTGGGGTCGGTCAGGGGCACACCCTGCGGCACCTGGTCGGAGGGCTCGTGATGGTCCGTGACCACCAAATCGATCCCCAGGCTCTCCAGATAGGAAACCTCTTCCTTGGCGGCAATGCCGTTATCGACGGTCACGATCAGCTGGGGGCGAGCGAGCTCGTTAACGCGGTCGAGTGCCGCGCGCGAAAGACCGTAGCCCTCATCAAAGCGATGCGGAATAAACGGCGTGACATCGGCGCCAAACGTGCGCAGCGCCTCGGTCAACAGACAGGTCGATGTAATACCGTCAACGTCAAAATCACCAAAGACGGCAATGTGCTCGTGGTTGCGAATAGCGCGCTCGACGCGGTCGGCAACGACCGACATGCCCGGGATAATAAGTGGGTCGGCCCAGTCGCGATCGAGCGAAGGCGTCAAAAACAGCTGGCCTTCCTCGATGGATGTAATGCCGTGCGCAACCATAATGCGCGCCACCAGCCCGGGTATGCCCAGGCCAGCCGAAAGCTCCTTTTCGAGCTCGGGGTTTTGCTGAGCAACCGCCCAGCGATGCGTCGTCTTAAGCGATGACATAAGCGCCCACCCCCGATAGGGGCAGGTCGCCGCGATACCTCTCACGGTTCATAGCGATGAGTCCTCTGTGTATGCCCGCTTCGGCAGGCAGATCTGTTGAACGAATTTATTATACCGTGCGGCACGGACGCAGAGCCTCGCAGCACGCCGTGGTTTCGGTAAACGATGTCGGTAATATCCTCGAAATAATCGAGCGTTTTTGACGCACGGACGCATGCGAGCGTCTAGCATATCCATTCAAAACGGATTCACGAGCAAAGGGAGTCACAAGCGCATATGAAGCAATGGGTTGGACTGGGCAAGTTTCTCGCGGGGCATATGCAGGTCATCGTTCCGATTTGCGTGGCGCTCGGCGTGCTCTTTCCTCAGCAGATCGGCGTGCTCAAGCCCATCGTTCCCACCTTGTTTGCCTTTATGACGTTTCAGGGTGCGCTCAGCAACACCTTTCAACAGGTAGCCGAGGTGTTCCGCCGCCCCCTGCATCTGATTTTGGCGCTGCTGGTCTCGGCGGTGTTTATTCCCATAGCAGCCTATGCCATGGGGTCGCTGTTCTTTGGTTCCAATCCCAACCTTGTCTGCGGCATCGTTCTCGAATACAGTGTGCCCGTAGCCGTCACCGCTTTTATGTGGATTAGCATGTTCGGTGGCAACGGACCGCTCGCGCTCACCATCATCCTAACGTCCTCGGTCATCTCACCTGTGACGATTCCGCTCACGCTTAAGCTCTTACTGGGCGCCACCGTCTCGATCGATGTACCGAGCATGATGCAAGACATGGCCTTCATGATCGCCATCCCCGCCGTGCTCGGCATCGTGATCAACGAGCTCACGCGTGGATGGGGACACGAGAAGCTCTCCCCCGCGCTCTCGCCCGCCTGCAAGTTCATGATGATAGGCGTCATCGCGTCCAACTCCACCGCCATGAGTGAGTACGTTCTGCACATGAACGCGGTGCGCTTGGAAGTCGCCCTCTTTATTTTGGTCTTCGCCATCAGTGGCTTTGTCGTCGGTTTTCTGGTCGCCCACGCGCTGCATCTGCCATATAGCGAGACGACCACCATGTGCTTTACCTGCGGCATGCGTAACATCTCTTCAGGCGCCGTCATCGCTACGCAGTACTTTCCGGGCGAAGTCGTGTTTCCCGTCATGTGCGGAACGCTGTTTCAGCAGGTACTCGCCTCGCTTATCGGACATCTCTTTGAGCGTCTGACCGGCGAGGAGCGCGCCGCCCAGCGCAAGCGCGTCGAAGCCGGCCGCGACGCCATGGCACGCTAGACTGTCCGCATTACGCGGGTGTTAGTCTTGCTATACGAGCGTTTCCAGATGCGCACGCAGCCGCTCAGCATCGATATCGAGCGTTGTCTCGGCATTGACCTGGGCCAAACGATAGCCGACAAAGTAGGGCGAAACCACCCAACGCGGCAGCGCCTTGGCAATGGTCCGACCGCCCAGGTGATAGAAGAACAAGTTGTACGACTCTGCACGACCACCGTGGTGCTCGTTTAGGATATAGCGCAGAGCTACCTGGATCGCATCGGCGAAGAGATCCACCTCGGCTTGGTCTCTCGTGTCATCGCTGGCGGCGATTCCCTGCGGGGCTGAAACGTTGACCTCAAAGAACCCCATGATCGGTTCGGTTGAGATGTTGACCGCGATTCTCCCCTGTTGCCAGACATTTATGCCTTCGAAATTGGCAGAAGTCAGCGAAGCATAACCGTCCTCCTGCTCCAAACCCACAATCTGCATATGCGGATGAACGAGACTACCGCCCGAGAGCGGACCCTTGTTCTTGTACATAAGCACGCTTCGATACTGCCGTGAATCGATCATCTGCTGCCAGCAACCCAGGGCAAACCGCATCACATGGTGGAGTTCACCCGGCTCATAGGTCACCAGGTCGGCGTCGTGATTGGCCGACTCGATCAGCACGGTTTGACGGGTGGCGCGCAGGGTCTTGAACTTATTCTCGAGCCAGATGCAGTCACCGTCGCGCCGGACAATATTGGTGAGCCCCTCCGTGTTGCAAAAGGGACACGCGGTACCGGGGCGACGGTTGTCGTCGGGCTTGCCGCTCGCCTGCTGAACATCGAATACAAGTGCCACGGGCTACACCTCCAGCGGTACGATCCTTGTGCCGTGGAGCTCGGACACGCCCAATGCCGCTGCAACCGCATCACGGTTGGCCGCGGTAATACCGCCGCCGGGAAGGATGGTCAAGCGGTCGCCTGCATACTCGATTAGGCGAGCCAGGTGATCGAAGTTGTCCTCAATCGACGTGCCGGTCGCGCCGCCATGCGTCAGGATGCGCGTAACGCCGCAGTCGGCAAGCGTGTCGACGGCATCGAGTTGAGCCTCGGGCGAGAGCTGGTCAAACGCCATGTGGAAGGTGATGTCGATGGGCTCACGCTTGCATTCCTCGGTCGCGCAGCCCGCGGCCATCACGAGGGCGCCCAACGTAAGCTCGTCGAGCGCCCATCCGCCAGCGCAGGGCTTGCAGCAGCCAAAGACCAAGCCGTCGGCGCCGGCGCTCACGGCAAGGCCCAAGTCCATCTCCATCATGCGCAGCTCGTCCTGGTTGTAGTGAAAGTCGCCGCCACGCGGACGGATCATGCACATCACCCGTGAATCGTGCTCATGGGCATAGTTAACCGTAGCGCTGATAACGCCGGCCGAGGGCGTGGTACCACCGACGGCAAGGTTGTCGCACAGCTCAATGCGTCTTGCACCGGCATCGATAGCCGCCGGCACCCGCTCAAAGTTCTCGGCACAAAACTCGTACAGCATAGATAGACCCCCAAAGACAGCAGATGTTTTCCGACGGGCATTGTCACACATCCCCATGAAGTTGCGGTGGAATAGGGACTGTTTTGGCCTCTGGAGCCCCTATTCAGTCCCTATTCCACCGCAACTTAAAAGGGGCGCTGACTGGGTTAGTCAGCGCCCCTTTTTTGAATGGATTAACCACCCAGATATGCCTTGCGGACGTTGTCGTCGTGCAGGAGTTCTTGGCCGGTGCCGGTCATGGTGATCTTGCCGGTCTCGAGCACGTAGCCGCGTGTGGCGATCGAGAGCGCCATCTGCGCGTTCTGCTCGACCAGAAGCACCGTGGTGCCGGCCTTGTGCAGGTCCTCGACAATCTGGAAGATCTGCTCAATCAGAATCGGCGCCAGACCCATGGAGGGCTCGTCGAGCATAAGCAGTTTGGGGTTGCTCATAAGGGCACGGCCCATAACGAGCATCTGCTGCTCGCCACCCGAAAGGGTACCAGCGACCTGGCGACGGCGCTCCTTAAGGCGCGGGAACTGCTCGTAGACGCGCTCAAGACCCGGAGCAACCGTGGACTTGGGCTGCGTGTAGGCGCCCATCTCCAGGTTCTCCTCGACCGTCATCTGCAAAAAGGCGCGACGGCCCTCGGGGACCTGAGCCAGACCCTTACCTACCAGCTTGTCGGCAGGCGTATGGGTGATGTCCTCGCCCATAAACTTGATGGAGCCGGTCTTGGAACGCAGCAGGCCCGAGACAGTCTTAAGCGTTGTAGACTTGCCGGCACCGTTCGCGCCGATCAAGGCCACGATCTCACCCTCGTTGACGTTAAAGGAGATGTCCTTGATGGCGTGGATAGCGCCGTACCAGACGTTGATGTTGTAGACGGAAAGCATCGGCTCTGCCATTTAGTTCTCCCCCTTATCCTGCTTGCCCAGATATGCCTCAATAACAGCGTCGTTGTTCTGGATTTCCTCCGCCGTGCCCTTGGCGATGACCTTACCAAAGTTGAGCACGCAGATGCCCTCGCAGATGTTCATAACGAGCGACATATCATGCTCGATAAGCATGATGGCAATGCCAAAAGTGTCGCGAATCTTGACGATGTTCTCCATGAGCTCCGCGGTCTCGGACGGGTTCATGCCGGCGGCAGGCTCGTCGAGCAGCAGCAGCTTGGGGTTGGTCGCAAGAGCGCGGACAATCTCCAGACGACGTTGAGCACCGTAGGGCAGCGAGCCGGCCTGCTCGTTTGCCAGGTGCTCCATATCAAAGATGGACAGCAACTCCATGGCGCGCTCGTGGGCAGCCTTCTCGTGCTTCCAGTACGTCGGCAGGCGCAGCACGCCCTCAAAGCCGGAATAGCGCTCCTGGTTGTGCAGACCGACCTTAACGTTGTCCTCCACCGTCATGGTGTTGAACAGGCGAATGTTCTGGAATGTACGGGCAATACCCATACGGTTGACCTGATAGACCGACTTGCCCGAGGTGTCCTCGCCGTCGAGCAGGATGGTGCCGTGCGTGGGCTGATACACCTTGGTGAGCAGGTTGAAGACCGTGGTCTTACCGGCACCGTTGGGACCGATCAGACCGGCGATCTCGGTCTTGCCGATAGTCAGGCTAAAGTCGTCGACTGCCTTAAGGCCACCGAACTCAATGCCCAGGTGGATGCACTCGAGTGCCGGGCGCTCGCCCAGGTCGCGGTCGGGAACGATGGCGCCAGAAGGATACGGGACCATCTTGCCCTTGTTGAACTCAAACTTACTGGGCATCGGCTGCCACCTCCTTCTTGGAAGCAAAGCGGTCCTTAATGCGTGCGAAGAACGCCTTGAGCTGTGGGTTGTTAGTAAAGACCATGACCAGGATCAGCACGATGGCATAGATGAGCATGCGGTAGTCCGAGAACTGACGGAGCAGCTCGGGAAGCACCGTGAGCAGCGCCGCGGCGATAACGGAGCCGCGCATATTGCCCAGGCCGCCCAGGACCACGAACACCAGAATGAGAATCGACGTGTTGAAGTCGAACTTGGTGGCGGAAAGCTGCGAGAAGTTACCGCCGAAGAGGGCTCCGGCAGCACCGGCGAGAGCAGCGGAAACCACGAAGGCGATCATGCGGTACTGGGTGACGGAGATGCCCACAGACTCGGCAGCGATCTTGTTGTCGCGCACGGCAATAATGGCACGACCGGTACGGCTGCGAACCAGGTTGAGTACAATCACGAGCGCGACCATAACCAAGATAGCGCCGGCAAGGAAGGTCGAATAGGTCGACACGCCCGATGCGCCCTGGGCGCCCTTGATGATGGCGGTGCCGTCCTCGAGCAGGTGCAGGTCATCGATCGTGGAGTTGCCCGTGATGTTAAAGATCACGTGCAGGCCGCGGGAATCGACGCCCACGATAAGGCAAGTGACGATCTCTTTGATGATCTCGCCAAAGGCCAGGGTCACGATGGCCAGATAGTCGCCGCTCAGGCGCAGGACCGGGATACCGATCAAGAAGCCCAAGATGGCAGCGGCGATAGCGCCGACCACGATGCTGATGATCAGACGCATCGGATCGGACGGAACGGTGCTCTCCAGCGCGACGGCAGTGACGATGCCCGTGTAGGCACCGACACTCATAAAGCCCGCATGGCCCAGCGACAGGTCGCCCGCGATGCCGACGACGAGGTTGAGGGAGATGGCCATGACGATATAGGCCGTGATGGGAACCAGCTGACCGGCGATCATGCGCGGGATCATGTGGTTGGACTGCATAAAGAACACGATGGCGAACGCCACGATGCACATGGCGTACGTGACAAAGTCGTGACGCGTCTGCTTGTCTTTAAGAAACTTCATAACGCTCACCTACACCTTCTCGGGGACGTACTTGCCCAAGAGGCCGGCAGGCTTGACGAGCAGGACGATGATCAAAACACCAAAGACGATGGAGTTGGCAAGGCTCGTGGAAATGTAAGCCTGCGCCATCGCCTCGATGATGCCGATGAGAATGCCACCGACAAAGGCGCCGGGGATGGAGCCGATGCCACCGAAGACAGCGGCGTCGAAGGCCTTGATGCCAGGCATGGCACCCGTCGTGGGCTGCAGCACCGGCGAGTAGGAGCACAGCAGCACGCCGGCGATGGCGGCAAGGGCAGAGCCGATGGCAAACGTCATCGAAATGGTGCGGTTGACGTTGATGCCCATGAGCTGAGCGGCAGCCTTGTCCTCGGACACGGCGCGCATGGCCTTGCCCATCTTGGTCTTACCTGTAAAGAACATCAGGCCGGCCATGATAACCAGGCAGGCGACGATGGTGACGAGCGAAACGGCGCTTACGTTGAACTTGGCCAAGAACTCCGGCACCTGGAAGGTGACGAGCGAAGTGAAGTTCTTGGGCGTGGCGCCCCACAGAAGCTGCGCGGCGTTCTGCAGGAAGTAAGACACGCCGATGGCCGTGATGAGCACGCTGAGCGGCGGCGCCTGACGCAGCGGCTTATAGGCCAGACCCTCAATGAGAACACCGAGAACCGTGCAGGCCACGCAAGAGAGAACTACAGATGCCCAGCCCGGGAGGCCAAGATACGACGTGGCGCAGAACGAGACATAGGCACCGACCATGATGACATCGCCGTGAGCGAAGTTCAGCATCTTGGCGATACCGTAGACCATGGTGTAGCCCAACGCGATGATGGCGTAGACGCTGCCCATGGACAGGCCGTTGACCAGGTATTGGATAAAGACCGTCATGTTCCACATCCCCCTTTCGAATAGGTTTCCAGTAAATGTATGAAACAGGGACGTTACATCGTCCCTAGATACCAAGCAAGCAGGGAAGGCCAAAACCTCCCCTGCTTGGGATCAAAACCGCTCTATGTAAGGCGGCCAATTAGGCCTGTACGTACTTGCCGTCGGTAATGACGTACGCCGTGGGCTCCTTCTGGACCTGGCCCTTATCGTTCCAGGTGAGCTTGCCAGTCAGACCGTCAACGGTAATGTTGCGCATAGCCTCGGGAAGCTTCTCGGCAACCTCGGTCGGGTCGGCGTCAGCACCCAGGCCGGCTTCCTTGAGGGCCTCGACCACCGCATGCACGCCGTCGTAGGCGTCGGCGGCAAACTGGTCGGGGGTATCGCCGTACTTATCCTTGTAAGCGTTAACGAAGTCGGCGTTCTTCTCGTCATCGGCGGAAAACGGGGTCATGAGCAGCAGACCCTCGGCCAGAGAGGTGTCGAAACCTTCCACGCCCAGGATACCGTCCATACCGTCGCAGCCCATCATCTTGACGTCGTAGCCCATGTCCTTGGCGTTCTTGAGCAGGACGGATGCGGGCGTGTAGTAGATCGGTGCAAAAATCATGGTGGCGCCGGCCTGCTTTGCCTTGGTCAGCTGGTTGGTAAAGCTCGTGGCGGAGTCGTCCTTAAAGGTCTCCTCGTCGACGATCTCGAGCTTGGACTTAGCGGCCTGGGCCTTAAAAGAATCTGCGATGCCCGAAGAATAGGCGTCGCCGGAGTTATAGAACAGCACGAACTTCTCGTTCGCATACTTCTGCGCCAGGAACTTGGCAGCGTTGACACCCTGGTTGGGGTCGGTGAAGCAAACCTGGAAGACGCAATCCTTGCCCTTGGTAACGTCCTCGGAGGACGCGGACGGGGTGATCATGAACGTCTCGGGGTCGTTACCGCACTCTGCGGCAACGGCAACCGACGCACCCGTGGTGGTCGGGCCGACGAGGGCCTGCATGCCCCAGTCGAGCAGGGTGTTAAAGGCGTTGACGGCCTTCTCGCCGTCAGCCTGGTCGTCCTCGGCCTTGCTGACAAGCGGCAGCTCCTTGGTCGAGAAATCCTTGCAGCCAAGCTCGACAGCCTGGGTAACGGACTTGCCGTAGGACGCGTTGGCGCCGGTCAGCGGGCCGATGGTGCCGATCTTAAACGAAGCGTCGCCCGAAGCGGAACCGCTGTCGCCGCCGTTGGAGGAGCAGCCAGCTAGAATGGACATCGCCCCCAGACCTGCTGCGCTCGCGATAACGCTCCTGCGATTCATAACAGGGTTCAATGACTTACCGGTGAGGCTCGACATGCGGCTCTCCTCTCAGATCTCGTCGGGTTTCGGTTACCCGACAGGCCATCCTTCGCCGTGTTCGGCGTTCGCAAAATAGTAGACGCTTTAGTTAAGGAAAGTGGCGATTATTTCAACTTTTCTTTGGATTTGTTCATTTATCCATAATTCTGCGTATTTCTATTACTTTATGCAGTATTGCCACTTTATTCTGTAAAAGTAATGTTTCCATTCTGTTACAGGCGTCCCTGCCCTGAATAAAACAGCCTCACCGGTCGTGCTTTATGCGCACTTAGGCGGCGATGTACTTGCCGTCCTGAATCACATAGGCCGTAGCGGGCTTCTCGACTTGGCCTTCGTCGTTCCACGTGAGCTTGCCCGTCAGGCCCTCGATCTTGATCTTGCGCATGGCCTTGGCAAGGTCGCCGGCAATGTCGGCACCGTCGGCCGTAAGGTCGATGCCCGCTTTATCGATAGCCTCGACGATTGCGTGGACGCAATCGTAGGCGTCGGCGGCAAACTGGTTAGGCGTCTCGTCGTAGGCATCCTTATAGGCCTTGACGAAGTCGGCATTCTTCTCGTCGTCAGCCGAAAACGGGGTCATGAGCAGTACGCCCTCGGCAAGAGAGGTATCGAAACCTTCCACAGAGAGCAGGCCGTCCATGCCGTCGGTACCCATGAGGGTCATGTCGTAGCCCATGTCCTTGGCGTTCTTGAGCAAAACGGACGCCGGCGTGTAGTAGATCGGCGCAAAGATGAGCGTGGCGCCGGCCTCCTTGGCCTTGGTGAGCTGGTTGGTAAAGCTCGTGGAAGAGTCGTCCTTAAAGGTCTCGGTATCGACGATGTCGAGCTTGGACGCCTTGGCCTGCTCGGCAAAAGCGTCGGCAACGCCCGAGCTATACGTATCGCCGGAGTTGTAGAACAGGGCGATCTTGGCATCCGCGTACTTCTCGGCCAAGAACTTCGCGGCGCTGGCGCCCATGGTGGGATCGGTGAAGCAAACCTGGAAAACCGTGGTCTTATCCTTGGTAACGTCGAGCGACGAGGCCGAAGGCGTGACCATGAGCATATCGTCGGCGATCTCGCCCGAGACAGCGACGGCGGCACCGGTGGTGACGGGGCCGACGAGCGCCTGCATGCCCCAGTCGCACAAGGTATTGAAGGCGTTGATGGCCTTCTCGCCGTCAGCGACGTCATCCTCAGACTTAAGCGAGAGTTTGAGGTCCTTGGTCGAAAAATCCTTGGCGGCGAGCTTGGCACCCTTCTCGGCCGAAACGCCATAGGTTGCCGCGGCGCCGGTCAGAGGGCCGATGACACCGATCTTGAAGGTCTTGCCGTCATCGGCGGAGCCGCCGTCCGAGCCACCCGACGAGCAACCAGCGAGTGCCGCGGTGCTACCGAGCGCCGCGGCGCCAGCCAAGAAACTCCTGCGGTTAAGTACGTTGTTGATGCTAAACATGGTGTCCCCCTTTTCGCTGGCCGCGGTGCGACCGTCTTGCGGTACAGGGCAAACCTTATGGTGCAAACGTTGACAGTTTGTTACGGAAGTTCGTTTGTAGCGAGCGTGTTTCCAATGTTTCCGCAGCGTTTCGGGGGTGCCGTTTTGTGCGACTCCTGTTGCCTGGCGAGCACGCGCCCTCGGTTCACGCTAGAATGCACTCAACCTTTAAGCGGTTAATCCATCCATGAGATGCACGAAGGAGCTATCTATGAGCGAACCCCTGCGCACCGTGAACGTCGGCCTCATCGGTCTGGGAACCGTCGGCGGCGGCGTGGCCCGTCTGATCAAGAGCCACCACGATGAGTACCTGGCCGCCTACGGCATCGACCTTAAGCTGACCCGCGCCTGCGCGCTTGCCTGGGAGCAGGCCGAAGCCGCCGGTATTGAGCGCGAGGCCTTTACGAGCGACTGGCACGACGTCGTCACCGACCCCGCCGTCGACATCGTCGTCGAGCTCATCGGCGGTGAGCACCCCGCGACCGAAATCTTCACCACCGCCTTCGAGAACGGCAAGCACGTCGTCTCTGCCAACAAGGCCCTGCTGGGCCGTCACGTCGAGACGCTTGCCGAGAAGGCACGCGCGTGCGGCGTGCAGATTAAGTGCGAGGCCAGCTGCGGCGGTGGCATCCCCATCGTGAGCACGCTCGAGCATGACCTGGTGGGCAACAAGATCCTGACCATCGCCGGCA
>OGRA01003178.1_pt1 | contig 12776 bp, 10 predicted proteins | sample 1553351 | NCBI WGS metagenome assembly OGRA01 (sample SAMEA2580056, study PRJEB22360) | human gut metagenome | biome: human gut; feature: human-associated habitat; material: faeces | place: Denmark | collected 2008/2010
GCTGTGCTCGTGTACGGCGTCGCGCTCGCAGATCGGCGCATATGTCCGCGGCACGCTCGACTCTGTCTATCTTAACGAGAACAGCGACGAGTATCTGGAATCGGTCGGCGGCACTGCCGAAGAATGCGAAACCCAGTATCAGCAGTATATCCGGGACGAGGTTGAATATTTCAAAATGTGCATGAATATCGACGAGGTATCCGACGCGACTTATCAGCGCATGGTGAAGATATTCGAAACGCTCTATGCCCATTGTAAGTATAAGGTCGGCGAGGTAACGCGAAGCTCCGACAGATTCCTTGTCAGCGTGACCGTCTATCCGATAGATGTCATATCAAAAGCGAAGGAAAACGGCATCGACGATTTCGAGAAGTCCTATGGCGAACGCGCGAGAAAAGGGGAGTTCGATAAGCTCTCTGACTCCGAGCGCGAGGAGCTCTGGGCGGACGGAATAATCACCGAGGTCGAAAAGAATCTTGATAATATCGGATATCTTGACCCCGTCACGATATCGCTCCAGGTGATTATCGAGAATGACGGATATTCAATCGTAGACGATGACCTCGTCCGCATGGATGAACTTGTTATTAGCTATTGACAGACAAAGCAAAACCGTTCCGAATTATTCGGAACGGTTTTTTAACGGAAATATATAACGGTCATTATCTGCGACATTTGTCTTGACATTTTATTGCCTTGCATATAAAATATATTGTGGGAGATGAGAAAATAAATATGATACCAACCGAAAGCTACAACTGCTACGAGTATTTCAAGAACAACACTGCAGCGTTCGGCGACTACGATGCCGCGATTCATTTCGGTCACAGGATTAAGCGTTCAGCCTTGCTTTCCGATATCGACCGTCTCGCGGCGTATTTCAAGAGCGCGGGGCTTCGGCGCGGTGATGTGTACACCGTGTTCCTGCCGACCTGCGTGCAGAGCTTCGTCGCCTTTTATGCTCTCAATAAAATAGGCGTTATCGCGAATATCGTGCATCCGCTGACCCCGCCCGAGCTTCTCAAGGAGACTATGGACGCGGTCGGCTCAAAGGGCGTTATGCTCATGGATCTGCTCGCAAAGCCCTATGTCGATATGCTCAATTTTCACAATGTCCCGTGCGTTGTGTGCTCGAATTCCGATTATGTTTCGCCTGCGGCTCATCCGGCTTTCCGCGGCTATGAGCTGTTCGCGGCGCATGCGTCGTCGGGCATAAAAAATGCGCTGAGCTACCGCGCGGCGATTCATCGCTGCCCGCCCTCGGACGGAGTCCACAACAACGGCTCGGATATTGCCGTCTATCTTCACGGCGGCGGAACAACGGGAAAGAGCAAGACCATAAAGCTCTCTTCAAAGGCGCTCAACGAGCTCGCCTATAAGACGGGAAAGGTCGAGCATCACAACACCCCGGGCGTCGAGTGCTCGATGATAGTCCTGCCGCTCTTCCATGCGTTTGGACTCGGCGTTTCCATGCATTTCAGTATGTGCGAAGGCTTTTGCTGTATCCCCGTTGCGCGCTTCAAGCCGCGCAAGGCAAACGAGCTTATGCGCGAATATAAAATTTCGTTCATAGTCGGCGTGCCGAATATGTATAAGAAGATGTTCGAGCAGAAGAACTTCGAGGGAAAGCATCTGCGGAATTTAGAGCTGCTCTTCAGCGGCGGCGATATCGTGACCGAGCAGTTCCTCGATATGTTCAACTCGACTATAGCCAAATGGGGCGGCAAGGGCAGACTTTTCCGCGGCTACGGACTTACCGAAGTCAGTTCCGTCTGCTGCGCGAATACATATGCCGATTTCAAGCGCAATTCCGTCGGCAAGCCGTTTTACGGTATGCGCGTCGAGATATGGGATAAGGACAAAAAACGCCTGCCCGCAAACACCGTCGGCGAGATAGCCGTCTCCGGCTCGACTCTTATGGAGGGCTATTTAAACGGCTCGGGGCCTTTTAGGGGGGGCTATTAAACGGAGCCGACAAGCGGAGTCTATACCGACGACAGCGGCGTGCGCTGGGTGCTCACGGGCGACCTCGGCTATATCGATGAAGATGGCTTCCTGTTCTTCACCGGCCGCAAAAAGAGACTTATTATCATCTCGGGCTACAATGTCTATCCGTCCGATATCGAGGAAAAGGTCATCGGCGTCGCCGGGATAACCGAGGCTTGCGCCGTTCAGGGCTATATCGAGGCGAAGCCGATAGTCAAGCTTTATGTCGCGCTCGACAGCGAGCCGGAGAACAAGAAGAAAAAGATTGAAGAAATAAATGAATTCTGCAGCGAAAATCTGCCGCGCTTCTCGCGCCCGACAAAGATTATCATTCTCGACGCTCTGCCGCGCACCCGGATGGGCAAGGTCGATTTCATGAAGCTCTGCGACCCCGCGCCGACCGAAAAACGCCGCGAGCGCGAAAAGGCAGAAAAGCAGGAAGCGAAGCAGTAAACCGCACGAAAAAACATATACTAAAGACCGATCTGTATGCCTTGCAGAACGGTCTTTTTTCTTTTTGAGACAGTCGACTTGACTTTTGGCGGCGTTTTGCATATAATAAGACTGCATTTGCGTTTCAGTGCCGTTTGTGTAATATCGAGAAAGGAAATTTGTCAAACCGTTTTAAAATTTTTCGGTCATAAAAATAGCGCCGGGTCTGCAAGCACTGAAGGCTGCGAGCCTTTGCAGATGACGAGGAAGAAGTCATCGAAATTTTCGGCGGATGCTTCTTGCCCCATAAGTGCGGGGGACACAGGCTCTCTTATGAAACAGCGCGGCGACGCGCAGACAGAGGGGAGAGCAATGCACAAATATTTTTGTAAAGGAAAAACAGAATATGTGTGGAATTGTTGGTTACGTTGGAGATAACAGTGCGTCTCCGATATTGATCGATGGTTTGAAGAAGCTGGAGTACAGAGGTTACGATTCGGCGGGCATCGCCGTATGCCGAAACGGGAAGATAACCACTGTCAAGACGAAGGGCAGGATAAGCGACCTTCAGCAGAAGCTCGACGAAGTCGGCACCCCGCAGGGGAGCGTGGGTATAGGTCATACCCGCTGGGCGACACATGGCGCGCCGACCGATGCAAACGCCCATCCTCATTCGGGTTCGAGCGGGCGCGTCACCCTCGTCCATAACGGCATCATCGAAAACTATCTTGAACTCAAAGCCGAGCTTGAAAAGCAGGGCAGGCAGTTTAAGTCGCAGACCGACACGGAGGTTCTCGCTCAGCTTTTCGACAGCCTCTATGACGGAAATCCGCTTGAGACCATGCTGAAAGTCATAAAGCGCGTTCGCGGCTCTTATGCCGTCGCGGTGCTGATGAGCGATCATCCGGATGAGATACTTGCCGCCAAAAAAGACAGCCCGCTGATAGTCGGCATCGGCAGCGGGGAGAACTATCTTGCTTCCGATATTCCGGCTCTGCTCAAATATACACGCGACTGCGCTGTCATGCAGGACGGCGAGATTGCGATAGTCGGCAAAACTTCGGTTGGATTTTTTGATTCCGACGGCAAGCCGATAGACAAAAAACTCATGCATATAACCTGGGATGCGGACAGCGCCGAAAAGGGCGGCTATAAGCATTTCATGAAAAAAGAAATAGCCGAGCAGCCGAAAGCCGTGCGCGATACGCTCGGCGGCAGAATAGTTGACGGAAAAGTCAATCTTCCCGAGCTCACCCTCAGCGACGAGCAGATAAAAAACATCGGCGTAATTCATATCGTCGCCTGCGGCAGCGCATGGCATGTCGGAATGACCGCCAAATATCTGATAGAGCGCTCGGCGGGAATACTCTGCGAATGCGACCTCGCGAGCGAATTCCGCTACAGACACCCCGTTGTCCGTGATAACGATCTTTGCATTGTTATCAGCCAGTCGGGCGAAACGGCGGACACCTTGGCGGCGCTCCGCGAAGCAAAGAGCAGGGGCGCGCACACGGTCTCGATAGTCAATGTCGTCGAGAGCACGATTGCCAGAGAGAGCGACGATGTTATATACACCATGGCGGGACCCGAGATAGCCGTCGCCACAACAAAGGCGTTTTCGGCTCAGCTCGCCGCAGTCTATCTGCTTGCCCTGCGCCTTTCAAGGGCGGTCGGCAGGCTCGATGAATCGGAGGAAAAGCGGCATTGCGAAGCACTTTTACGCCTGCCCGAGCAGATTGAACAGATACTCGAAAATGAAGAGCTGTTCAAGCCCGTTGCCGAGCGGTTCTCAAAGGCTTCGAGCATATTTTTCATCGGGCGCGGGCTCGATTATTCAATCTCGCTCGAGGGCTCATTGAAGCTCAAGGAGATATCCTATATCAAGTCCGAGGTATACGCCGCCGGCGAACTCAAGCACGGCACGATATCGCTTATCGAACCGGGAACTCCCGTGTTCGCCGTTGCAACTCAGCCCGATCTCTTTGAAAAGACCCTCGGCAATATCCGCGAGGTTAAGAGCCGTGGCGCATATGTTGCGGCGCTCGTCGGTGAGGACTGCGAGAACGCAGGCGAGTTTTCGGATGTCGCCATAAAGGTGCCGAGTACTCTGCCTGAATATATGCCCTCGCTCAATGTCGTTCCGCTCCAGCTTATAGCCTATTTCACGGCGGTCGAGCGCGGATGCGATGTCGATAAACCGCGAAATCTTGCGAAGAGCGTAACAGTCGAATAAATATAAAAATCCGCAGCGAAGAAAAATTTGCTGCGGATTTTTTGTCTGATAAGTTTACTTCGCGCGAAGTTTATGTTATCTTTATATACATCATGTATCATATATCCGAAAGGAAAGCAGATATGAAGAAGAATGACGATTACATAAAGCGCGCGGCGGCGGTCGTGCCGAGCGAGCGCCAGCTCAAGTGGCATGAGCCCGAGTTCTATGCCTTCATCCATTTCGGCATGAACACATTCACAAACTCCGAGTGGGGCAACGGCAACGACGACCCGGTGCTCTTCAATCCCGAGAAGCTCAACGCGAACCAGTGGGCGGCGGCAGTCCGCGCGGCGGGTATGAAAGCGATTATCCTGACCTGCAAGCACCATGACGGCTTCTGCCTGTGGCCGAGCGAATATACGGACTACAGCGTCAAAAAAAGCAAATGGAAAGACGGACAGGGCGATGTCGTGCGCGAATGCGCCGAAGCGTGCAAAAAATTCGGTCTCAAGTTCGGCGTCTATCTTTCACCGTGGGACAGGCACGATCCCCGCTACGGCGAGGGCGAAGCGTATAATAAATATTTCAAGAATCAGCTGCGCGAGCTGCTGACGAACTACGGCGATATATTCTGCGTCTGGTTCGACGGCGCATGCGGCGAGGGCAAGAACGGCCGTAAGCAGGAATATGATTGGCAGGGCTACTATGACCTTATACGCGAGTGCCAGCCCGAGGCGATCATTTCCGTCACGGGTCCGGATGTCCGCTGGTGCGGAAACGAGGCGGGAGTCTGCCGCAAGAGCGAGTGGAATGTCGTGCCGTATTATTACAGCAATCAGGAGCTGATAGCTGCCGCGTCTCAGCAGACCGCGGAGAAGCCGCCGAAGAGGATAAGCGCTACCACGCTCGACCTCGGCAGCCGCAAGGCGATAAAGAACGTCTCGAAGCTTATTTGGTATCCCGCAGAGGTTGATGTCTCGATAAGAAAAGGCTGGTTCTATCATCTTAACGAGGACTATGAGGTAAAGCCCCTGTCGAAGCTTATGGAGATCTATTATAACTCCGTCGGTGCGAATGCGAGCTTGCTGCTCAATATCCCGCCGAACAAGGACGGCCTGTTCGCTCAGCGCGATGTCGAAACGCTGCTCGCCATGGGCGCGCAGCTTCAGATAGACTTCAACGAGGATCTGGCGGACGATTCAATAATGACCGACTCCTGCCATCTCAATGAGGAGCATCGCGGTCAGATGGCTCTGACCCACACCACCGACGAGTATTGGCACTCAGGCTTCGATCCCGACCACGCGACCCTGACGCTCGACCTTGGCGACGATTACGATATCGACAAGATTGTGCTCTCCGAGCATATTGCGACAGGTCAGCAGATAGAAAAATTCTCGCTCTACGGTCAGATAAACGGCAAGTGGAAAAAGATATTTGCCGGCACCGTCATCGGCTCTAAGCGCATCTGCCGCTTTGAAGAGGCGAGAATGCAGTATATAAAACTCGTTATCGAGGAGACCCGCTGCTTTGCGACTATCGCAAGATTCGAGGCATATTAAAAGACATAACAAAACCGTCCCGCGGCAAAAGCTTCGGGACGGTCGATTTTTTATCTTACTTTTTGTTTGATTCAATCAACTCTTTTATGAGCTTGTATGTGTTCTCGCCGAATCTGATTACGCTCGGTCTGGTGTCGACTTCGGGAAGTGCGCCCGCGGGGACAAGAACTTTGTGCCCGTCGCAAGCCATGAACTGCGGGAACGCCGCGTTCGAGGTGACGGTGGGCTGCCCGTCGGCAGTCAGCAGATAATATACGAAGTCGTTGTAGGCGTCGCAGAAATCGTTGTGATCCTGATATCTGACGAACCATGTCGAATCCGGGAAAGCGCAGGTGGAAGCGTCAACGAGCAGATCGCTTGAAAGATATCTGTTTGCGCTGTCCGCCTTGAACGTCTCGCCTATGGGTGCGCAGGTCGCACCGAGCGAGCCGAACTTCGTGTCGATGAGCATATCGGTCTGGTCAACGCAGTTGTCATATACCGGGATGGGTGCTATCGCGTATCCCATGCTCACGCAGACTGCAAGACCGTTCTTCTGCTCCGCTTTGAGCCTGTCGCCGAGACCGACCTGAACATTGTAGTGGTAGCTGTCGGTGAGCTTTGTCAGAGCCGAATATTTGTCTCCGGTGTCGGAATAGAGAGCTTTCTTCGCATTTTCATAGTATGCGTCGGGCACGAAGCTCCACACTCCGGGCATGGTGGTTATTATCTCTGTCAGGCACTCGTCGTAGAGCGCGTCAAGATCCTCTTCAAGAATGTTATTGACGAGGCACAGCAGCAGGTCGACTATGAATGCATCCTTGAGCACGGAGAAGAGACTGCTGACAAAATCGCCTGTTGTGTCTCCGCCGAGGAAGGTTTCTATGAACAGCTCAAATGCGTCTGCCTTGCCTTTGACGTCGAGATTCTTCGTGAAAAGATTGCCTAAGAGCGTTATTCCCTGGAACGCGCCGCTGAGGAAAACTACCTTTTCAACATCCTCGGAGCCGTAGAGCGAAATGTACGAAGCCGCGACGCAGGTACCCTCGCTGTGTGCGCAGAGCACGACTTTGTCGTGGCGGGTGACTGCCTTTACTTCTTCGATATATTTTTCAAGTTCGCGTGCGCTTTCAACGGGGTCAAGTCTCCAGTCGTAGCCGAAGATGTAGCGCCCGCCGTCATTTTCGCCCTGATACTGTCCGTGGGTGTCTTTTTTGTGTATGTCCGTGTCGGTCGGCGTCTGATATGACTTTGCCGATATCTTTGCCGTACCGTCCGCGGTGCACATCATGTTTCCCATGAGATGGAACAGAGCCTTTGAGAGCAGCGTGCGGAACAGCTCGTGTTCGCCTGCGGCGAGAGCCGCGAATGCGCCGGCAAGGCTCGGAATGGCGCTGACTATCTCAACGGCGCCCATCGGGAAAACAGCGCTCTGTGTGCCGTCGCCGTTGTCGTGATAGAGCTCAGTGCCGAAGCCGTTGACCATAACGACGGGCGGCGTGTCGCAGCTGCACTGTGCGCTGTCCGCAAATGCGCCTGCGGGCAGCATGATGAGCATAATTGCCGCAAGAATGAATGATACCGCTTTTTTCATGTTTGCTCCTCCTTATATGCCGAACATTAAAATCCGAAGAAAGAGGGCACAAGGTAGGTGATGACGGACATGATTATTCCCGCAATAAGAATGCCCAGGGCGATTATCGGGAAGGATTTCTTTATCCTCATGTCGGTCAGGGCAGCTATCAGTGCTCCGGTCCAACCGCCCGTTCCGGGCAGGGGAATGGCAACGAATAAAAGCAGACCCCAGTCGCGCCAGCGTTTGACCTTTTCGCTGTTTCGCATTGAGCGTATCTCAAGCTTTTTGATGATCTTTGAAAAGACCGGCTTGTCGCGCAGAAATTGGAATATCTTGCGTATGAAAAGCAGGATGAACGGGATCGGCAGAATGTTGCCGAGATAGCATATGGCGAACGCACGCCAAAAATCAACGTGCAGCAGCTTCGCCGCTATCATGCCGCCGCGCAGCTCGAGAACCGGCAGCAGCGATACGAGAAAGATTATCAGTTCGTTAGGGATCTTGTTCTGAAAAAAGTCAACGAGACCCTGAGCGAATTCTTCAGTCATGTTCTTTTCCTTTCCTTTTCGGCGTTTTTGCGCCGTCAGTCATCGGTTTCAAAAATTCCGTGCTTGTCCATAAAACGACGCGCGCTCTTCAAAATCGCCTTGTCGTTTTCAAATTTCAGCGTTTCGAGCGCTTTGTCGAAGCCGAGCCAGATGTAGTCATCTATCTCTTCGCGCTGAATTATCGTCTCTGTGTCTTCGGTTTTTGCCAAAAAGATGGTTACGCTCTTTTCGACCTTGCCCTGAATCGTGTAGTCGGATTTTGCGGTGAAGTCCGGAATGATGTCGATGTGTATCCCGGTCTCTTCAAGAACCTCGCGCCGTGCAGTCTGCTCGGGCGTTTCGCCGCGCTCCATGTGACCTTTGGGGAATCCCCAGTGGGCGCTGCGGCTGTTCTTGATGAGAAGAAGTCTGATCTCGCTGTTTATTCTGCGGCATACGACGGCACCGCACGAGCGCTCGTAGAGACACTCGAGGCGGTATGTGCCCTCGGGCTCCGCAAAGGCGAGCGCATCGGCTATCTGATAGCCGATAAAACGCATATTTTTCGGCGCAACGACAAGTATGCCCTTGCGCTCTCCCTCTCTGTATAAAACGGCAATTGCGCGCCCATCAAAGTGTCTGACGGGATGATGAATGCCCATGATATAGGCGCCTGCGAAGCGGTTGTCAAACTGCCGCCTGCCTTCAAGAGAGCCGAAATTGAGAGAATATCTGTATCCGTACTGACGGTTCAGGGAGCCGACCGGGTTTGTTATTCTGACTCTGACGAATTTACCTAACAAAGGTCATGCCCTCCCTATATTCGGCGAGATTTGCTTTGTTCGCAAACTCCCCAATTTTGAATTTATGTTATCTATTATACTTATTTTGCCTCCCGATTGCAATAGCGCCGATATAATTTTGGAAAATAGCGCTTCCCACTGTACTGACACCTTGTTAAATTTGTCGATATGTGATAAAATCAGTAATAATTGATTTTTTATCCCGGGCGCGCAGAGATGCACGACCCGGAAGGAGGGTAACTTTTGCAGAAGATACTTATCGCGGACGATGAGGCGAAGATACGCCGCATTATCAGGGATTTCCTCACCGCCAAGGGCTTTGAAACTGTCGAGGCGGAGGACGGTGCGCAGGCTCTGCGCGTTTTCTCGGAAAACAGCGATATAGCCCTGGCTGTGCTCGATATAATGATGCCGGAGATGAACGGCTGGGAGGTCTGCCGCAAGATTCGCGAAACCTCCGATGTCCCGGTCATCTTCCTGACTGCGCGCGGCGAGGAGTTCGATGAGCTCGAGTGCTTCGAGTGCGGCGCGGACGATTTCATAACAAAGCCGTTCAGCCCCACTGTGCTCGTCAAGCGTATCGAAGCGCGATTAAAGCGCACCGCGGACAACCCAACCGATAAGATAGTTATAGACGGTCTCGTTATTGATGTTGTGGCTCATTCCGTCGTCTGCGACGGGCACGAAATCGAGCTGACTCATAAAGAATACGGCATTCTTCATAAGCTCGCTTCAAACCGCGAGCGGGTGTTCTCGCGCGAGCAGCTGCTCGACGATATCTGGGGCTTTGACTTCCTCGGCGATTCGAGAACGGTCGACTCCCATGTTGCGCGCCTTCGCACGAAGCTCGGCGATTGGGGCAGCTGCCACCTGCGCACGGTCTACGGCGCGGGATATAAGATAGAGGTGAACTGAGTTTGAGCCGTCGGTCGGCAAGAAAAGATGACAGAATCAGAAAATCGGGACGGCGCATGGCTTTCGAGCTCATCACCGTCCTGATAGTACTTGCCGCAATACTTGTCGCACTGCGCCCCGGCGTGCTGCTCAACTCTGTCTATGCCTTTGCGGAGATAATGAATATGCAGAGCATCCGCGAGTCGCTCGACAACGAGGATCCGGCGTCTTACGAATATTATCAGCAGTTAGCCTCTGTCTCCGACAACAACTATTATATGATCGAGGTCTTTGACCCCGACGGCAACACGGTCTATTCAAATCGCGAAAAGTTCTTGTATTCCGGCGACGGTGACAGCGTCTATTACCGAACCGCCGAGAGCATGTACACTACCGGACGCAGCGTGCGCGTGTTCGATCTTTTTGACGACAGCGCAAGCTTTGACGAATATGAATATCAGGACAGCGAGACGGGCGGATATTATAGATACCGCGTCGAGCTCAAAAACGGCGATACCCTGCGCCTGTGGCTGCCATATTATCAGGTCGAGCGAAACGCCCATACGGCGTCATTCCTTCTGACCGCCTTTGCGCTGATATCAGCCGCCGTGGCGTGCGCGATTATACTTTATTCGAATCTGCGTTTCTCGCGCCCCGTTGCGGCGATGGCGGAGATAACGGAGTCCATGGCAAAGCTTGATTTCTCCAAGAAATGCGTCAGCTATCCGCAGACGGATGTTCAGAATCTCGGGCAGAATATCAATATACTCTCCGAATCACTGAGCGAAACGCTCGACGAATTGCAGGATAAAAACGAAAAACTGACCGAAGAGCTTGAGCACAGCGCGCTTGTCGACGAGTCGCGAAAGAGCTTCATCGCCAATGTCTCGCATGAGCTCAAGACTCCTATAGCCATTATTCAGGGCTACGCCGAGGGACTCAAACTCGGCATAAACAGCGACCCCGAGGGCAGCGAGGAATATTGCGACATAATCCTCGAGGAGACCGGCAAGATGAACCGCATAGTCATGGAACTGCTGAACCTCGAAAAGCTCGAGAGCGGCTCATATGTCCCGACGTGCGAAAAGCTCGATCTGAGCGCGATGATAAAAGGTCAGCTTGCGGCGTTCTCGATGATGTTCAACGATAACGGAATAAAGCTCATCGACCGCATCCCGGACGGGTTGACCGTCCACAGCGACGAGCGGACTATATTGCTCGTGCTCCAGAACTTTCTGTCAAACGCCGTGTCGAATATCGGCGGCAAGAAGATAGTTCAGCTGACGGTTGAAGACAATCTGAACACATACAGGGTCAGCGTCTATAACTCCGGCGATCCGATAGCTGAGGACGAGCTTGACAAAATATGGTACAGCTTCTACAAATCTTCAAAGAAGCGCAAGAACGAGGATTTCCATTTCGGACTCGGTCTGCCGATAGTCAAAGCCATCCAGAAGCGGCTCGGCAGGGAGTGCGGCGTTGTCAACGAACACGGCGGTGTGCGCTTCTGGTTCGATGTGGATAAGTGAGCGAGGTTGAATAAACGGCTCAAAGATGATATAATCAAATGAAGAGTTCAACGCAAAGCGGCGATTTTATAAATATGGGAGATCTTGTTATGGCTATTAAAAACAGGAAAAAAAGAATAACGGCGAGGATATCGGCTCTGCTGCTTTCGGCGGCAATGCTCTGCTCCCTGAGCGCGTGCTCCGACCCCGTCGCCGTGACGAAAATAAAAGGCACGCCCACCGAGGCGGGTGCTGCGGAATCGACTCTGCTCCATTCCGTCGGCGATAAAGCCAATCTTCAACAGGTCGGCAAATCCGGACTTATCGAGCTGCTCTTTGACGAGAGCACATATTCCGTCTGCGTCGCCGATCTTTCCCATGACGACAGCGAAAAGCTCTGGTCTGCGCTCCCGACTCAGGAGAATTCGGGCGCCGCAACGGCGACTCTTGAAATAGTCAGCGGAGACACACTCTATAAGCTCAACACTCAGGATAACAGTGTGTCGTTCCAGAATGCCCAGTGCAGCTTTGCCGACGATGCTCTGAGCGTCACTTATATTCTCTCTCCCGATAGCGGTACGGCACACAAAGAAAAATATGATAAAGATGATATAGCTTTCAAGCTTGTCGTCAATTATCAGATAAAAGACGGCAGCGTCTATGTCAGCGCAAAATATGAAAATCTCGTTGCGGATTCCGACGCAAAGCTCACGAAGCTCAGCCTTCTCAATTTCTTCGGCGCTTATTCCGAACCCCAGCAGGGCGACTATATCTTCGTCCCCGACGGCAGCGGCGCGCTCATAAAGACCGACACGAGAGACGATTCGTTTGACAGCGAACTGAGCTTCCCGATTTACGGCGGCGATGCGGCATCCGGTCACGCAAACAGCGGCACCGCAAACGCGCTTATTCCTGCATACGGCATGAAGCAGGGGAACAACGCCTTTGTCACAATAATAAACAGCGGTGATGCAATAGCCACCGTCAGCGCGGACAGAGTCAGAGGCGGCAACGATTTTTACGAAGCGGGCGTGTCGTTCGATATCACGCCCTGCACCGAGTCAAAAGGAAAGTTCTATATGAGCTCTGAGTCGTATGACGGCGATATCGGACTTTGCAGCAGCCTGCTCGGCAAGCTCTTTCGTGACGGGCATTTCCTCCTGGCACCACGGCTCCTGTGCCCAGCCCATACCCTTTTCAAACGGATGGTCCTTCAGCCAGTCACGGTAGGTCTGCTCCAGCTCCTCGTTGACGGAAATGTCTTTGTTTTCTTTTAAAGCGTCCAGAATGTTCG
>OGRA01003184.1_pt1 | contig 12764 bp, 9 predicted proteins | sample 1553351 | NCBI WGS metagenome assembly OGRA01 (sample SAMEA2580056, study PRJEB22360) | human gut metagenome | biome: human gut; feature: human-associated habitat; material: faeces | place: Denmark | collected 2008/2010
TGCTCGACACTTGCCTGCACAAGCTTGGACATTTCTTCGTTGGTGAACTTCACTTCGCCGGAAAAGACTTTCTGCTTGATGCCGGGAGAGAGATTATCTGCGATGTCGATGCCTCGTGTATAGTGGCTGGCACGAAGAACGGAGGCACGGCTGACACCGTTTTCTTCTGCGATCCGGTCGCAGGTTTTCTTGCCGGAGTGGTGGGTATCATCGTGAGACCCACCACTTTTCTTTGCTAAAGTGTACTGGTTGCCGTGAAAGATTTTCTCGGCTTTCTTTTCAGATTCGTACTGCTTCCCCAGCAGGTAACGCTTTTGTTCGGGGGAAAGATTGCGCCGCCCCAGCTGATTCTTGCAGATCCAAGCGAGAACTTCTTCCCGGCTTTCAAACGGGAGCGGCATGGTGGAAAAATAAATCTCTGGGTGCTTTTGGAGGATTGCATAACGATTGTGACCGTCAACAAGGGTGTTGTTCCAAACGATCAAAGGAGAGAGTAGCTTGCCCTCTTTGAGGATATTTTCTTCAAGCTGCTTAAATTCATCATCGGTCAGAGGGGGAATCTGAGACTGAAACTCCGGGTCGATTTTCAGATTGATCATACGCACACTCCTTTATCTCTCCTGCTGCGTCTGTTCTTCCTCCCGGAAAAAGGACGCAACATTCTGCTTTGCGGTTTTCAGTTTGAGCAGTTCTTCCTTGGCTTCCTTGTACTGCTCGTAGAACTTTGCCTTTTCGGATGCCAGCTGCGCATACTCGGCTTCCAGCTTTTTCGGGCTGGGCAGCTTGGTGATGTTGCTTGCCTTGAAATAGGCTGCTGCCGCCCGGTACGCTGGCAGCTCTGCACGGTGCTGCTCCTCAAATGCTGCGGGTCGCTTGGCGGTCTTTAACTGCTGTGCGATTGTCTTGGTGCTGGCATAGGCTGCGACATGATAGCGCAGCTCATTGTTGGCTTTCATGCGACCTTCGAGGTCTTTCACCACCGCCAGCGAGTCGTGATACTTGGTTTCCAGTCCAGCGATGCGCTGGTTCAAATCATCCTCGTTGAGCAAATCTTTCTCCTGCAAGAGGATCAGAGTTTGCGACATGGCTTTGAGGTTGAACTTCTTTGCCCAACGTTCGTAGCCAATGCCCTTGCCCTCGGTCAGCTTTGCCTGAATATCAATCAGCTTTGCAAGGTTGGTCGTTTTAGACTGTACCTTGGGTTTGCGCGCTGCGTTTGCGGTCAGGGTGGCTAGTACTTCTGCCTTGTCGAACTTGTCACCGAGATGTTTCGCTCGGATAAACTTGGTTCTGCCAGCAGGCAGATAGCTGAGCTGCCCACGGCTTTCCTTGACGGCAATGTCGTACTGCTGCATGAGCCTATCGGAAAAATCCTCAAAACTCACAGCGCGATACAGCACCGAAGAAATCTGCTTCCGCAAAGTGTCCTTCACGGTTTCAAACTTCTTCTGCTGGGGCGGCTGTCCAGCTGCGGTGAGGGCTGCGTTCTCACGGTCAAGTTTCAACTGACCACGCCTGCGCACCCAATACTCAGCTTCGCTCACGCGCTCTTTCGAGCCGTTGAGCAAATCAATCTGGTACAGTCCGGCACCCTCGCACAGCTCCATGACCTCGACACGGAGGTGCCGCATGGTCTGGGCGGTGCTGGAATGCTTCATGCCCTCTAGCCAGTCGCGGGGCTTCTGCATATAGGGCTTACGCTCCACTTCTCGTGTTCGGACGCTGCCGATTACGATGTGGACGTGGATATTTCCCGAACGGTTATGCCCATCCGGGTGAGTGCAGACGATGGCGGGATGACCGGGGAAGTTTTCTTCGCAGAATTTCAGGCCAAGTGCCTGTGCCTTTTCCATGGTCAAGCCGTTGTCGGCTGCATCTCGTGGGTCAAAGCTGATGATATATTGATGGCTCTTAATATCACCATGCTGGGTGTTCTTGCCATACCTGCGGTTTGCTAGCAGACAGGCCGTTGCAAACGAGAAATCGCCACACTCAAGGGTGTCGAGCAGGTACGATTCTCGCAGCATGGGGCGGCCTTGCTTGTCCAGAATTACCCTGCCGGAAAATTCATCGTGCTGGTAAACGAGGTACGCTTCGATGGCGGTGTAGTCCGAATTTTTATTACAATTCGATTATTCAAATCGTTGGCAACAACATCGAATTGTATGTCGCAAATATGCGGTTTATGGTTGAACAATGCAGCTGCCCTTGCGACTGAGGCGATATGCTTGAGCGTTGCCATACAGTTCACCCAGAACTTTCTCGGCGCTGAGCCGAAATGCGGTCAGGTCTGCAAGTTCGTCAAGGAGTTTCGCCCGGATCTGCTCGGTGTCTGCACCGCCGGAGTTGAAGTGCCTTGCAAGCTGGTTGAGGTTTCCGCCCACCTTGCTGCACTGAGCAAGCAGGGTGGAAACAGCGTTAAGGGTTTCTTCGCCGCCACCGGAAACGATGACCGTTTTCTCGATCTTGACGTTGTGGATGGCACGGCGGATAAAAGTGGAGAGGGAGAGATTCAGGAGTTTGCAAGTGAGTTCCAGTGACGCTTTTTCCTCCGCTGTCACACGGAACTTGATGACGTGCGTTTTGTTGTTCGGCGTGTCGTGGTGCTGGGAATTGCTAGGAATCGGTTGAACATTCGTTTTGGTCATTGTACCTCCTGTCTGTTCGATAACTCCTCGGTGAAGTTATGTAAAGCACGACACGCCGTTGCTGTTCGCACCGTCAGGTGCGAACCATGAGCAGGGTTTGGGGCAGGCACGCCCCAACAAGATCACTTCGGAAATGCAGACGCATTGCAGAAGTGAAGTCCCGGATGGACAGGAAATTTTCAAGAATTGAAAATTTGTGGCCACGGGACGGTTCTTGCCCTCTACCGCTGCGCTCAAAACGCATTTTTAACAAATGTTTCCAAATTGTTAAGACGCAAAAAATAAGTAGAGGGGGTTCTGCTCATGTAATGGGGTCACCGTTTGCTCCGAACGAAGTTCCTGCCCCTGTTTGTGCAGCGGCGTTGACGGAAAGTCAGTATCACGTTCGGTCGGCTTATGAAATTTTCAAGGTACGTTTCCCATAAAGAAAAATACCGCCCACGCAGCGCAGCGATGGATTTTGTCGGGGTGAGTCGGCGGCAAAATGAATCGGGTGTGTTGCGGGGCGGTAGCTTCTTTCGTGGATTTTTCCTCACTGAAGTGGTGGGTCTCACGGTGATAATCAACCACTTTTGCAGAAGATTTGCAATCAATCTACAAGTTCAGTGGGATTTGTGATAGAGAATATCATGGTTCGTAGGGTACGTCAAGATGATTCCGAAGAAATTATTGATGAATGGAGACAATAGTAAGACTTCTATTATGAATATGATACACTTTACATCATGAAAGAATTTAAGCTGCACAAAGATGATTCAAGCGGATGTGCAATATGCACAATAAGTTTTCTACAGCAAAATACAGATGTGGTCATTTAGCTCTTTTACCAGACAACTTTTTTTATAAAATAAAAAAATTTGTTGACTTGAAATTGCTTGAAATGTTATCTTGTTGGTAACAAAAGCACGGTGAAGTGCTTGCTACCACACGAAAAGGCAAAACAAAAAAGGAGAGTAAAATGATGAAAAAGCGTATTGCGGCGTTGGTCACCGCCGGTGTCCTTGCTTTGTCGATGCTTACCGGCTGCGGAAGCAAACAGGAGAGCTGGAAAGTTACCTGCCCGTGGGCACCGTCTGGTGTAGCAGCGATGGTCAGCCAAAAGGCTGCTGCCAAGTCCCCTGATTATTCTGATAATAAAATCACACTGGTTGCTGAAGCCGTCAAGGGCGATGCTGCTACTGTCAACACTTGGGTGTCCAGTACTAAGGCAAATGATAAGGAACTGGTCTTCGCCGGTGAGGGTCTGTTCGCCATTACCGAGACTCTGGATCCGGCCAAGCTGCAGTTCAGCTACGACGATTTTGAGTTCGTGGAGAACTTGTACTCCTCCGTCTTCGTCCTGTCCGCTGATTCTTCACTGAACCTCAAGAATCTGGACGATCTGGAGGCCTATGTCAAGGCAGGCAACCCCGTATCCGTGGCCGTTAACGGCGCTACCGGCTCCGAGGCTTTCCTGGCAGCGGCTCTGTTCGGCTCTATGGGTGCCGGCGACCAGCTGAAACTGACTCCGTACCAGTCCGCTGCGGAGGCTGCACAGGCTGTAGCTAAGGGTGAAACGAACTTCGCGGTCTCTCACCAGTCTCAGATTCTTGAGACCTACCAGCAGGGCGGCGTTGATGTGGTTTGCGCATTCGATGACAAGGCTATCGAAAACGGCCCCTTCGCAGGCGTTGAGGGCGTTGGCTCCAAGGGCTACCCCTACTTCCGCAACCGCTGCTTTGTCATGGCTCGCAAAGGTACTGACGCCGCAAAGGTTGCCGAGCTGAAAGAGCTGTATGATAAGATCCTCGCCGATGATGAGATGGTCGAGTGGCTGAACGATACCATGCTGCTGGAAGTTGATACGATGAGCGAAGATGACGTCAAAGCTCATATTGAGAACGTCAAGAGCATCGTCGAGCAGTATAAGGACATCGTGGCAGGCTGATAAAAAGCCCTCATAGCGACAAAAAGCTGAAGCAGGGGGAACGGGGACATCCCCTTCTCCCTGCTTTTATGTTTTCAAAAGGAGTTGAAACAAGTGAAAAATCTGATAGAACGTGCCGAAGCAAAACTGGATGAATGGGGCGCAAAGCTCGAACAGAAGAACATCGAGTACCCGGTAGACCTGATTTGCGGCATTCTGTTTCTGGTCATTGGCATCGTGCTGCTGCTCATCATGCCGCAGCAGGTGCAGATCTCGGAAAAAGACGTTGTGAATGGCCGCGCTTTCCCGACGATGCTGATTTGGCTCATGCTGGCCATGAGCGCCCTTCTGGTGGGCCGCGAGGCATACAACATGGTGATGCACCGCCCGACCAAAACTAAAACGCTGAATCTTTTGGTGGAAACAAAAGCACTCGTCATCGTCCTCATTCTGGTGGTCACTTATCTGCTGGCAGAGGTCACGGATCTGTTTGTTGTGGGCGCTGTATTCTGCGCACTGGCATTTCTGGTCTTTTTCCGCTGCAAGAAACCCCTTTACTATGCCATCACAGTTTCAATGGCTGTGTTGATTTGGGTCGTATTCCACTTTGTGCTGAATGTTAGTTTCTGAGGAGGCAGAATATGGGTTTGTTTGACTTTATCGGCCCGGCCTCCGGGCTGCTTTTCACCCTCGAAAATATCATCTGGATAAACCTCGGCGTCTTTATTGGCTGCGTGTTCGCGGCCATCCCGGGATTAAGTGTTATCCTCTGCATCATCCTATTCCTGCCTGTCACTTATACCATGCGTGCGATTCCCGGCATGATGTTCCTGTTGGGCATTTACTGCGCAGGTGGCTATGGTGGATCGGTATCGGCTATCCTTATCAACACGCCGGGTACGCCCCACGCGGCGGCTACTATGCTGGACGGCTATCCGCTGTCCAAAATGGGCCGCACTAAGGCGGCGTTGAAAATTGCACTTTATGCATCTACCTTTGGCGGTATCTTCTCTGCGCTGGTGCTGCTCTTCCTCGGCCCTCAGGTCGCAAAAATTTCGGCACAGCTCGGCACGGCGGAGTACTTTATGGTCTGCCTGTTCGGCATGACGATTATTGCAGGCGTTTCTGGTAAGAGCCTTGTCAAGGGCATCATCGCCGCCTGCCTTGGTTTGCTTATTTCCTGTGTGGGCGCAGACCCCATGACCAGCTATGACCGCTTTACATTTGGTATTCCCCGTCTGTATCTGGGTCTTGACCTTGCCGTTACCCTCATCGGTTTGTTCGCACTGGTGGAAATCATTGGCAAGGCAGAGCTGAAGCGGAATGAGTTGAACCTTCACGCCGGAAAAATCGGCAATGATGACGGCAAAATCACAAAAGATGAATACAAGCGGATGTTCCGACCAGTGCTGATGGGTTCTATCATCGGTTCCTGTGTTGGTATCGTACCTGGCACGGGTGCGTCGGAGGCCTCGTGGTTCTCCTACAACACTGCGAAGAACCTGTCCAAGCATCCCGAGGAATTCGGCCACGGTTCTGTGGAGGGCGTTGCGGCTGCTGAGTCTGCCAACAATGCCGTCTGTGGCGCGACCCTGATTCCCTTGCTGACGCTGGGCATCCCCGGCGACGGCTGCGTGGCCATCATGTTGTCGGCCCTGATGATAAATGGCCTGAACCCCGGTCTCTCGCTGTTCACCACCGACGGCGCTATCATGTATGCCATCATGCTGGGCCTTATCCTCGTGAACATCTTCATGTTCCTGCAGGGCAAATACCTGACTAGCCTGTTTGCAAAGGTCGTCTCCATCCCTCAGCAGATCTTGACCCCCATCATCGTGATTTTCTGTTTCGCCGGTGCTTACTCGGTGAACAGCAGCTATTTTGATTTGAGCGTTGCGCTGGTGTTCGGCGTGATGGCGTGGTTCATGCGCAAGCTGGAGCTGCCCGCTGTCCCTGTGCTGCTGGGCATGGTGCTGGGCAATATGACCGAGACGAACTTCCGCCGCGCCCTGCTCATCTCGGATGGAAGTCCCAAAATCTTCTTCAGCAGTGTGTATTGCTGGATTTTTATCGCGCTAATCGTGGTGGTTATCATCGGCATTCTGCGCGGCAAGATGAAGGAAACGAAGAACGCGAAAGTGGAACAGTAAAAGGAGGTAAAGACCGTGGCATATAACATTATTTTCTACTTCAGTGACCAGCAGCGCTGGGATACCTGCGGCTGCTTCGGCCAGCCGCTCAACGTCACACCCAATCTGGACAAGCTGGCAGAGGAGGGCGTAAAATTTGACAATGCTTTCTCTCCCCAGCCGGTGTGCGGCCCTTGCCGCGCCCTATTCCAGACCGGAAAATACCCCACTGAGACAGGCTGTTTCCGCAATAACCTGATGCTGCCCTCGAATATCAAGACTCTGGGCGAGTATATGGAAAAAGATGCCGGCTACGAAACTGCCTATGTCGGCAAGTGGCATCTGGCCTCGGATGGCGAGCTGGAAAAGAAGCCGACCATTGACCATACCATTACAGCCGTTCCGTTGGAGTTGCGCGGCGGCTACACCGGCTACTGGCGTGCAGCCGATGTGCTGGAATTTACCTCCCACGGCTACGACGGCTATGTGTTCGACGAGAACAACAACCGCATCGATTTTAAGGGCTACCGTGCTGACTGCATCAACCAGTTCGCGCTGGACTACCTCGACCAGTACACCGGCGAAAAGCCCTTCTTCATGACCGTATCCCAAATTGAGCCGCACCATCAGAATGACCACAACCACTACGAAGGCCCCAACGGCTCGAAGCAGCGATTTGCGGATTTTGTCCTCCCCGAAGACTTGAAGGCTCTGGGCGGCAATGCAGCAGAAGAGTATCCGGATTATCTGGGACAGTGCGCAAGCCTCGACGAGAACCTCGGCAAGCTGGTGGAAAAACTGAAAGAAAAGGGTCTGTATGAGAATACTGTTATCCTTTACGCTTCCGACCATGGCTCTCATTTCAAGACCCGCAACCGCGACGCCCATCTGAACGGATACGATGACTATAAGCGCTCGTGCCACGACGGCTGCCTGCATGTGCCGCTGGTCATCTGCGGCGGCCCGTTCAAGGGCGGCAAGGAAGTCACCGAGCTGGTCAGCACCGAGAGCATCCCCAAGACTCTGTTGGCTTTGGCAGGCGTGGATGTCGGCGACAAGATGATCGGCGAAAATCTGCTTGACGTTGTGGAAAAGAAAAATCATAATAGAGCTAATGAGGTCTACGCCCAAATCTCGGAGAGCCGCTGCGGCCGCTGCATCCGCACGGCAGATTATATGTACTCTGTCTATGCCCCCGGTGTCAATGGCGGCGAGGCTGCGGCATCTGATGTGTATGCGGACGACTTCCTCTATGATATGCAGAAAGACCCGTGGCAGCTGAACAATGTTGTCGCAGATCCTGCATACGCCGACGTCAAAGCGGAGCTTCGTGAGCGCTTGCTGAACTGGATACAGCACGCAGAAGGCACCCGCCCCACCATCACCGACTGAAAAGGAGCGTTTGCCCATGCTCTCGGCTGCTGAGAAAAAATCTGCTCAGGTATATCGTTGGCTTCTGGCTTATATCGACGAAAACAAGTTTTCTGGAAATCAACGACTGCCCTCGGAAAATGCACTCTGCCGAAAGCTGGGCGTCAGCCGGGAAACGATTCGAGTTGCCATTGACCGATTGGTGAATGAAGGAATCGTGTACAAAGTCAAAGGGAGCGGCACCTATTTCCACCGGGAAAAGGTGATGACGCGCGATTTGAACACCGAGGATGCACTTTATAAGATCGGCCTTGTTTTGCAAGGTCAGGATACGAGTGCAAATTCGGGATTAATCGAAGGGGTTCGCAGTGTCCTGACGCAGGAGCAGGTTGACCTCCATGTATTTCTGACCGATAACAAATTCTGCAACGAACGCCGCTGTCTGGAGACTGTGGTACATCAGAATTTTCACGGTTTCATCGTGGATGGTGTCAAATCGAGCATCCTCAGCCCAAATCTTGACTGCTACAAGGAGCTTTACCGACGTAAGATCCCGGTGATATTCTACAACAACTTCTATCGGAACTTGCGCTGCCCCCGCGTAACGATCAATGATATCGAATGTGCCCATCAGCTGATAGAACGCCTGATGGATGCCGGACACAGCCACATTGCAGGCATCTTCGTGTACGACAACTACCAGAGCGTAGAAAAGTTTCAAGGCATGGCGGAAGCGATGCGAAATCGTGGTTTGGAACTGAACGATGATTACATCAAGTGGTGTATTTCGGACGAAGCCCACAACGAAAGCTATGTCCGTTCCATTGAAAGATTTCTGAAGAGCATCCCTAAATGCACCGCTATCGTCTGCTGCAACTACATCATCTATCGGCTGGTCATGAAAACCCTGCAGAAAATGGGGAAGACTGTACCCGAAGATTATTCGCTGGTCTGTTTTGATTATTCCGAAGAAACTTATCGGCAGGAGGATGTTACCTGCTCCGTGGAGCAAGGCTTCGAGATGGGACGTCAGCTTGCGCTGCGGCTTATGGAGATGATTTCCACCGGCGAATGCGATGACCGGAACTACACTTATGTCATGAAGCCCATCCTCTACGATGGCCATTCCATCCGGAAGATCAAAAAGGTAAAATAAAGATTCTCCCGGAGGCAGTACTGCTCTCCGGGAGAATCTCTTTATCGGTTTTGTTGTGCCAGAAAATGTGCAGCAGTATGCAGGCGCGGAAGCACATAGGCAAAGAACTGCTTATACGCTGCGCAAAAGCGGTTGCTTCCAGAGGCATCCCAATCTCGCTTGCATCCGCCCCGGCAGAGCAGCTGATAAGCACATGCTGCGCATTCCGCCGGGCGTTTGCGGCCCTGTGCCAGAAATGTCTGGCTTGTGGGAGAATCAAGCGCATCTTCAACGGTACAGTGGCTCAGATTTCCCAGCTTCCACTCATCCAGAACATAAAAGTCACAGGGATAAAGGCTTCCGTCACCTTCTACGGTAAGATAATGTCCACAGGAACCGGAGGAAGCGCAGGAGGTAGGCGGCATTCCCAGCAGGATACGCAGATAGTCCTCAAAATTGCGAACGCTGATATAATTGCCTCGTTGCAGCTGCTGATACCAAGTATCAAAGACGCCGCACAGAAAACGACCATAAAGTTCCGGCGTTAGAGAATATGCCTGCCCTCCAATCGTATCAAGTGGGTCAAGACATGGGATGAACTGCAGATTGTGCTGTCCCAACTCGCAGAGGCTTTTGAAGGCTCGCTGCGGCTTTCTGGCCAGCTGTCCGGTCACAACACAGAGCAGATTCGTTTCGACCCTGTAGGCATCCAGCAGCGCAAGCGCATGAGTTACTTTATCCCATGTGCCCTGCCCAGCTGCGTCCAGCCGATAGAGATCATGGTTCTCCTGTGTGCCGTCCAGAGAGAGGCCTACGAGGAAAGAGTTGGCTTTGAAAAAGGAAGCCCACTCTTCATCCAGACAAATGCCATTGGTCTGGATGCTGTGGAACACAGAGATATTGCGCTGCATGGAACGCTCCGTTTCCAGAAAGAACCGGAAGAAATCCAACCCGGCAAGAGTCGGTTCGCCGCCCTGAAACAGAAAATGGACGCTGCCGCCTTCCTCTGTGGCTGCAAAAGCCTTTTCAACCAGTTCTCCTGCCATTTCATGGGAAAGCAGTCCCATATTTTTGCAGGCTCGGCTGTTGGAAACATCGTCATAAAAGCAGTACCGGCAACGCAGATTGCACAGGCTGGACGCTGGCTTGACGAGAAATGTATTATGTTTCATAGAGATTCCCTCCGTGCTTCGCAGTTCTTAAAACAAGGATACCGGAAAATACGGGCTTTCGCAAGCAGTAACAGTTAAAAGCTGTTTGAAATAGTAAGAAAACGAATATAGTTGTCCGAAAATCAAAAAAAGGAGAAGAAAACTTGTATGGATGAAAATAAAACATACGGTACACGGTCAGCACGGCTTTGGAAGCTGTTTTTGAGTACGCTGTACATTAGCAGCTTTACCTTCGGCGGCGGCTTTGTCATCGTGACCTTTATGAAGAAAAAATTTGTAGATGAGCTGCACTGGATCGATGAACAGGAAATGCTGGATATGACAGCGTTGGCGCAGTCCTCTCCGGGCGCAATCGCGGTCAATGCTGCAATTCTGGTAGGCTGGCAGGTAGAAGGCTTGATTGGAATGATCGTGGCAGTGTTGGGCACCATCATCCCACCTATGGTCATTCTTTCAGTCATTTCTGTGTTCTACAATGCTTTTGCCACCAATCGCTATATCGCGTTGTTACTCAAGGGAATGCAGGCTGGTGTGGCGGCGGTCATTCTGGATGTTGTATTCGACCTCGGCGGCAAGGTGCTGAAGACCCGCTCATGGGTGTATATTGCCCTGATGGTCGCAGCGTTTGTCGCAAATACGGTGTTTGATGTCAATGTGGTGGTGGTCATCCTTGCCGCTGCAGTATTCGGCGTGGTGCTGGCTCTGGTCCAGTGGAAAAAAGGTGGTGCAAAATGATCTACTTACAGCTTTTTCTCAGCTTTTTGCAGGTGGGTATGTTCAGCGTAGGCGGCGGCTATGCGGCCATGCCCCTGATCCAGAGCCAAGTGGTGGAACAACATGGCTGGCTGACGATGCAGGAGTTTACTGACCTCATCACGATTGCAGAAATGACCCCTGGTCCCATTGCGGTCAACTCGGCAACTTTTGTTGGTTTGCGTATCGCGCAGGTACCCGGAGCCATCATTGCAACACTAGGTTGCATTACACCGGCGCTGTTCTTTGTTTCACTTCTATCCTACATCTATCGTAAATACAAGGATATTTCTCTGCTGCAAAGTGTTCTGGCCTGCCTGCGTCCGGTCATTGTAGCGCTTATCTTTGGTGCAGGTCTTTCTATACTGTCTATGGTGGTGTTCGGAGAGTGTGCAAAGACGCTCGCCAACGTAGACTGGATCGGCATCGGCAGTTTTGCATCGGCATTTTTTGTCCTACGGAAGCTCAAGTGGAATCCCATCCTGACCATGTGCCTGTGCGGCGTGGCCGGGCTTGGACTTCACATTTTGCTCGGAATATAATCTTAAGACAATTTGTCTGTTGGAATCATGAAAATAAATCATTGGGCTTGCAATCAGGGCAAAACTGTGGTATATACATTATACGAAACAATGCTTTGAAAGAACGTTTCACCGTTCAATGATGTGGAATGAGAGGTGTCCGCCATGACCGCCGTGATTTACGCCCGCTATTCCAGTGATAACCAGCGCGAAGAATCCATTGAGGGTCAGATTCGTGAATGTACGGCGTATGCCGAGAAAAATGGCATCACCATCGTCAAGCACTATATTGACCGTGCTATCTCCGCCAAGACGGACAACCGCCCGGAGTTCCAGCAGATGATTAAGGACAGCGACAAGAAGCTGTTTGACATTGTGCTGGTCTGGAAGCTGGACCGTTTTGCTCGGAACCGCTACGACAGTGCCCGGTACAAGACCCAACTGAAGAAGAATGGCGTCAAGCTCATGTCTGCCACCGAGATCATCTCCGAGGGGCCGGAAGGCATCATTCTGGAATCGGTGCTGGAAGGTTATGCGGAATACTACTCCGCCGACCTTGCCGAGAAGGTCGTGCGTGGACAGACTGAGAACATCCTGAAAGGCCGCTGCAACGGTGGTCGTGGAACCTTTGGCTACACGCTGGATCCCGAGCGGAAGTTCCATATTGATCCTCTCACCTCGCCTTTTGTGCTGGAATCATTCAAGAAGTACAATGAAGGCTCCACCATGAAGGAGATCCGGGACTGGCTGAACGAAAACGGCATCAAGAACCCGGTGGGAGGTGCGTTCACTTATAACAGTGTCGAACATATGCTCAAAAACCGGCGGTACATCGGAGAACTGAAATTCCGGGATGTGGTCGTGCCGAATGCTATCCCGCCCATCATTCCACTGGAACTGTTTGAGGATGTGCAGGAGAAGATCGCAAAAAACAAGAAAGCCCCTGCCCGTAGAAAGGCAGAGGACGATTATCTGCTCACCACCAAGCTGTTCTGCGGCTACTGTGGGGCGTTGATGTTTGGCGAGAGCGGCACAAGCCGGACGGGTGAAGTTCACCGCTACTATAAATGTGCTACTGCCAAAAAGCACAAGGGCTGCAAGAAAAAGACCGTCCGCAAACAGTGGCTGG
>OGRA01003190.1_pt1 | contig 12743 bp, 11 predicted proteins | sample 1553351 | NCBI WGS metagenome assembly OGRA01 (sample SAMEA2580056, study PRJEB22360) | human gut metagenome | biome: human gut; feature: human-associated habitat; material: faeces | place: Denmark | collected 2008/2010
CTTGGGCTTACCCTTCTGCGCCGCCTTCTGCTGATCGTACAGGGCCTTATTCTCCTTACTGTAATGGGTCAGCAGGTGCAGCAGCGACATTTCCTCCTTTGGGGACTCCTGCGTCTGCTGCTGCGGCGGCTGAGGTACAACGGGTGGTACGGCCGGTGTGATGATCGGCTGTGCGGGCGGTACATGGACGGGAGCAGTCTTTTGTACAGGAGGGACCGCAGGCGCACCTACAGAGGGCTGCCCATTGGGTATCTTCTTTACCTCCACCGTCACTGTGGGCGCCGAAGGCTCATTGCGCAAATCATCCAGCAGCTTTTTGAAGCCCGGCAGAGAGAATACCGACGAGCTGTTCAGAAAGTTCAGGATCTTCGCCACATGGTCCGAGTCCTCCGTGGGGTCCGTCTGCGCATTGACCACGACACTTTTGAAGAAGGCACCCAAGTCCGGTTCTGTCCCCTCCGCATTGGCAATGGGCAGGCAGATCAGTGCAGCGGCACAGGTCGTGACATCTGCAAAGATGTACTCCGGGTCCAGCACGATGCTGGACGTGTCGATCATATAATCCTCCGCCGACAGAAAGCCCTCCGTGATCCCGTTGAAAACGCCCAGCAGCCGCTTACGGTTCACAACGCCGCCGAAAAACTGCTGCATGGACACCTTGGAGGAAACATTGTACTTAATATACCTCTTCTCATCCATCTGCGTAAACAGGGCTCTGGTGAGTCCCGGTATGCTGTTATTGGTGAGCATCCCCAGGCTCAACGTGTCGATGGAGTCCCCCTCTTTTATCTCATAGACAAGATAGGTATTTGCCCCTTGATTTTCGTAAGAAAAATCCATGATGATCCACCTCAACTGTCGTATTCGCACAGGACCAGAAAGCTCCATGCGGCAACGCTCTTCACGCAGGCTGCTCCGTCCGGGGAGAAAACGCCTGCGTCAAAATACTTCTCCTCTACCACCAGCTCACCGTCGGTGTTGATATAGCCCCACCGATCATTTTCCTCTACCGGGGCTAAGCCCAGCGAGAAGGATCTGGCGTTTTCATATTGCGGCTGGATAACCAACTCGCCCTTGGCATCCGCAAAGCCCCATTGCGAACCCCCCTTCCCCGCCGCATAGCCGTCGTTGGCTGCGACCATTGCCGCACCGTCATAGGTGGCACCGATCTGCTTGCCGTCGTGATCCACGAAGAAGTACTTATCTCCGGTACGGACCGTAATACGGTCAAACATGGAGCAGTAGCCGTAGGAGTCCACCAAGATCTCATCATAGGTAAAATCCGTGATGTTTTTCAGCTTGCAGTTTATCAGGGCCCATTTATCGCCCTTTTTCACCGCCGCTACACCATTGGCAAAGGCGCCGGCGTAGTCAAGCTCAAACATCTGCTCATGAAATTCCGTGTCGATGTAGCCGTACTTGCCGTCCCGCTGAGCCGGAGCCAAACCGTCTCCAAAGGAACCCAAATACTGATAGGTATTGTCGCCTACCAGCTTCTTGTTGCCCTTGACGTCGATATAGTAGTACGATCCCTCCAGACAGCAGGGGATCACGCCGGTATCCTTGTCATAGGCCCCCAGGTACTCATAGGTACACTTGATCTTTCTGGTCCCGTCCTTGGCGGCCATCCCGTACCGGCCCTCCTCGGACACCGTCACATAGTTGCGGTCCGGCTGGACGTGCCAGTCCCCTACCGTCTCGTAGGAGGAGTACTTCTCGATGCACGTGGTAGACAGCTTCTTGGAAAGCGCCTGAATATCCTCGTTGTCCTTGACCTTAGCGGCGCTCTTTACCACCTCCATGGCCTCGCTGTAATCCGCCTTCTCCATGTAATAATCTGCTTTTTTCAGATAGGCCTGCGGATCCTTGGGAGCCAGCTCAATGGCCTTGTCGCAGCACGCAAGAAAGCCCTTATAGTCCCCCACCTGATAGTACATATCCGCCAGCTTCATGGTGATATCGTAGCTGCCGCTATTCAGCTCCAGAGCCTTTTCGTAGCTCTCCAGCGCATCGATGTAGATGCCCTTCTCCTCGTACCTTTGCCCCTGCTCCAGATATTTTCTATATGCACTGCTGCTATCGATCTGATTTTTCAGAAGCCCCAGCCACGCCAGCGCCGTGAATGCGAGCAGGCCGATCAGTACCAGCTTTGCATTTCCCTTCTTCATCCGCCGTTATCCTCCTATCAGCATAAACGCATATTCTATCGCCACTCCGGCGAACGCAAAGGGCGCCATGGGGACCGAGTCCCGCAGCTTGACCTTTTTCATCAGCAGCAAAACGATCCCGACAACGGCTGACACTACAAACGTATAGAACAGTGTCGCAATAATCTCCATACTGCCCACATATGCACCGATGGTGATGAACAGCTTCACATCGCCCATGCCCACACCCTTCCGGGAGAGGAGCATCGCCACCGCCAAGATCACGCCGCCGATGCCGGCGCCAATCAGCGGATAGAGCAGGATGCTGCGCCAGTACTCCGGATCGGAGATCAGATTGCAGCCCAGAAAGGCCACTCTGGCGATCAGCAGGACGCAGATCAGGAAATTGGGGATCAGCCGTTCCCGGTAGTCGATATAGGCCAAGAGATACAGGCCCCACAGAAGGGTCGTCCACCGCATCAGCACCGGAAGCTTCAGCAGCTCATTTCGCAGGGAGTATTGGATACTCAGCGTCACAAACAGCAGCAGGACCGCTGCGGTAATGGCCAGAAGCACCCAATGCGCCTTGAACGCCGTCCGGGTCAGCGCCCCTTTTTCAATGCTGTAACGCTTCTTCACATACAAAAGTGAGGCAACGAGCAGCAAAAGCGTATAGATCGTTATGATGATGCCGCAGACCATGCTTAACCTCCCAACGCCTTGTCTCTGTATGTGATATTGACCTTGACACCGGTCTCCTGCTCGATCTCATTGGCGATCTCCTGCAGCAGCGAGGCAAACTCCGTCGCCTCCTCCGGCACCACTATAATCAGGACCTTCTCCCGGTGCATGGTCTTTTCCAGCGCCGTCTGGCAGTCCGTGCCGTCCGACATCTCGATGCTCTCGCTGATGCTGTCCACCGCACGGTTCAGTGCATTGGCGTAGGCCTTCAGCGCCGCCTTGATCTTCTCCCGCTTCAGGATGTAGTCGCTGGCCTTGGTGCCGTCGCCGGAGCGCACAAAATCCGAGTAGGAGGCGGCAAACACGTTCATAGAGTGGACCGCCGTAAAGGTGTTGCTGTCCTGATCATAGAGATCCACGCCCACGCCGTTCTTTACACCCTGATGGGGGTTCTCCCCCTGCAGCTCACTGACGTAGTCCTTGCCACGCTCCATGTCACTCTTCTGCCACGCCGACGTTTTCGAAGCCACGTCGCTGAGCTTCACGCCCTCGGTGTCCGCCAGCCATGCCGCCGTGCTGGCCGTCTGCTTGACGATCAGCTTCTGGTCGAAGATGCCGAAGCCCTTCACGTCGATCTCGTACACCAGCACCACATTGATGGTCCGCTGGTCCATCAGGAATGTGGACAGGCTGAAGTCCAGTCCGTCCAATCCGTTGACCACGCCCATTTTCTCCAGCACCGCCGAAGCGTCGTCCTGCTGGGTGATGTACTTGGGCAGGAGCGCCTTACACAGCGGCTGGGCGATGACCCGGCTCACCAGAGCAGAGCCGCCCTTCTGCGCCACCACCTGCGCCAGCGCCGTGATGGCGCCCTTGGGGTCGCTCATCAGCGGCGCAAAGCTGTTGTACACATTCTGTGCCGAAGCGGTGATGGATTTGAAATCATCGCCGCTCATGCCGCTGAGCATATCGCTCAGGCCCTCGGAGTTCAGGGTCACGCCGTTGCCGCCGGTGGAGCTGCTGAGCACGTCGGAGAAGTCGTACATGGACTGCACCGCCTCGTCGATGCTGTCCACCGTGGCCTCGGCGGAGTCCTTGGGATGCACCAGCAGGTTGGCCCGGCTGGCGATGTATGTATACTTGGAGATCTCCTTGGCCGTCTGGTCGATGGCATACTGGGTGGTACTCTCGATCTTTGCAACGGTGGCCAGTGAAACGATGGTCACAAAGGCAAACATGAAGATCGACAGCGACAGGATGGCCTCTACGGTAAACGAGCCCTTTTCCCCTTTGTCTTTCACAGTCTCACCCTCTCATGGTTTCTTAATTACGCCGCCTTTTTGAGATTCTCGATCAGCGTGTCCATGGCAGCATCCAGCGCAGCATAGCTGGCGGAGGAATCATCCTTGGGAACGCCTACGCAGAAACGGACATGGTTTTCATCGGTCACATAATAGAATGCGATGAACTGACGATTCATTGTTCCTTCACCAGTCTGGTCACCCTCCATGGTGCCGCTGACCTTCAGGATGGTCTCGCCGTAGTTGTTTTCGGTTTTACTGCTGGTACTATTGGTCTGTTCTGTGGGATAGAATCTAAATGCCGCATACATAGCATCCCTTACTTGATCAAATGCCAAATCTGTCACATTATCCCAAGTATCAAATTCAATGTCATCAAAATAGTAAATAACAAGGGAGTACTCTTCCGTTTCAGCTATAACCCCACCGGCAACCGTTCTTTCTACGACATTGCCGTCAAAGGTATAGCTATAACCAAGTATTTCCTCCACTTGGTATTCTGGTTTTTTGGCAGGATCATCCTTAGACGGTTCATTCGTCTGATTCTGATCATTGTCCGGCTGGGGATCTGTGTTCCCCCCGTTGGAGCTACAGGCCGCCAAGGTCAGCAGCATCAGGGCCGCTAAAATAAAAGCTAAAAATCTTTTCATAAATTCCTCCTGTTTAATAGCCTAATACACTGGAATACTTGAGCTTCTGATATCCGGTGCCGATCCTGCTGAAATCCAGCTCATAGGACGTCTCGTTGTCTGCGTGCACAGTGGTCACCGGGACCTGGAAAAAGGTGGTACGGACGGATACCTCCGCTGTGGCCGTGACCACGGTAAAGGCCTTGGTGACATCAAAGCCGCTGCTCTGCTGCTGGACATTGGCCTGGATCAGTTGGGCAGTCCGGGTCAGCATGGCGTTCTTGCTGCCATCCCCCATCAGCAGGTGGATCATGATAAAGGTCTTGACGTACTCCTTGTAGCTCATGGTGAGACCGCTGGCTGCTACGGAACTACCGGAGGAGCCGGAAGAACCCCCGGCGATCCCCGCCGTAAAGCTGCTGATCTCATCCTTGATCTTCTCCTTCGCTTGATCGCCGCCCTCGGTAATTTTCTGCTCCAGCGATGACTTAAATTTGTTCCCGTATTCTTCAATCTTGTTTTGAATCGCCCCTTCAATCTTTGCTTTTAGTCCTCCAATCAAGCCGGTATTATTATCCTTTCCATACAGCATTTCATTGATTTCTTCGATGGCGTTTCCATTTTTTGCAGCGTTGTGCATCTCATATAGCTGCTCAGCGATATTCCCCACCTCATCAGATAGCAGCTTATCAATGGCCAAATCCATGCACTCGTTTACCAGCCCTGAACCACTGTTCTTCAATCCCTTCAAGGTCTCCTCCACCTTGTTTATGATATCCGCCTGACTTAAGGTCTGCGAGGCTCCCGTGATCTGCAGAGCCAACTGCGAGATAGGACCGGCGATTGCACTCTGAACTTTCTCGTAGACGCCATTAAGTGTATCCGCCACATATTTATTTGTCTGCCCTGTCCCAAAGTCCACAAGCTTCCCAGTCGCATCTACTGCGGCGTTCTCCAGCTTATCGAAGATATCGTCGACCGCTGTATTGGCAACATTTTCGATAAGGTTGGCCGCATTATTTTTAATCTTATCCTTCAATCCACCATAGCCCAAAGCCCATGTGTTAGAAGTTTTATACAGCGCCACGGCCTTTCCCTCGTCGCAGAGGGCCTTGACGTCCACGAAGGACTCCGCCATGGCCCACGCCAGCAGGATCACCGTCTTTACGATGGGCACGCCGAAGCCCGTCCAGCCTGCGATGGCTGTGGCCGCCGTCAGCGCCGGCACGGTGGTATCGGTGCTGGTGAAGGCGTACACGGCGTTCAGGGCAAAGCGGATGCCAAAGATCATGGCACGGGTGCTCTGCAGGTTCTTCGTCACGCTGTCGTTGCCCCAGAGGATATATTCCGCCTCAGCCCCAAAGTAGGGGTTGTTGGTCATATCCTTGCCGTTCATGGCCTTGGCTACCAGATTGCCGTCACCATCCTTTTTCAAGGTGTCGGTGTAGCAGCTGAACATCTCCGTCATGTACTCCTGAAGGTACAGCTTGTCTCGCCCGGCCTCAGCAACCTGCCCCAGCAGCTTCAGCAGCTCGGATATCTTGGTGAGATTGTTCTTGTTGTTTTTGGCGGCCTCTTTGTCACTGCCGGAATCCACCTTATCTGCATGGAAGGTACTCTTGCCCTCTTCACCGCCTTCGTCGGAGCACAGCTGGTCGATGGCCTTCCGCACGCTCTCGTCCACGGAGGCGCTGATGGTGCCGGGGATGTCCGCCGGCAGGCCGGCCGTAGACTGCGTCGAATTGGCCCCGGAATTTCCGGCAGAGATCAGGTTCTTTTTCAGGCTCTCTGCGCTATCCTTGCTGGTCTTATTCTTCTTTGCATTGGCAGAGGCGCATACCCGGCACAGGTAGGCGTAGAACTGCTCCTCCTCCGTGACCTTCTTGGCGTTTCCGGGTGTCACGCTGCTGACGCTCTGGCCGGTATATTTGCTGTTCATGATCTGCGTCGCCTGGGACTCGATCTGCCCCAGCTCCGTGAAATCATTCTTGCCGATGGAGGAGCTGAACTCGTCCTTATAATCTACTGAGCCATAGTCCTCCCGGCAGATGGGCTTGTCGTACAGCTTGATGCCCTCGACGACGGACTTGACGGAGTCAAAATGTTTCTTGTAGGTATCCACCAGCGCCCGCAGGCTGTTGATGGCATCCTTATTGATGTCCTTGGCGGCATTCTCATATTCGCCCTGCATGGAGGTCTTGACGTCGCCTTCCGAAAGGTTATCCACCTTATTGGCCCAGTTGGTCCGGGCCTCGTCCAACTCATCTACATTCTTCAGCACCGCCGCCAGCGCCGTGTCCGCCTTTTCCAGCGCACCGGTTATGGCACTGATGTCCTTGTCCCAAGCGTACAGCTTGGATGCAGCCGACCGGCCCTTCTCTGTGGCGTTTTCACCCCACAGCTCTGCCCAGCTTCCTCCCTCGCCAAGGAACATAGCGAGTTTTGTGTATGCCTCCGTTTTTTTATCAGGCACCTTCATTTCATCGGGAAGCTTCTCGGCATACATTCCGTACATCAGCGCATATGTAAAGCTGCTCTTTACATTTGGGAGCTCCTTGTAGATTTTTACATAGCCGATCTCTTTGCCCAAGTCTGTGGACTGTGTGATCTCCAGCTTGAGCATCTTTTCGTCATAGTTTATTCCAAAGTCAATCCCATAGTCTCCATTTTCCACCGGCACGACCTTGATGCCTCTCTCTGCCAGCTTCCCTTCAATATAGGCCATGGTATCCAGCTCTCTATTTGCTGCTTTCGACTTTTTATAGTAGGACTCCACCTCCTTGCGTGTTGCGGAATCCACCTTGAAGATTGCCCATTGGTCCTTCAAAATAATGACTCTCAGGGAATCAAGGCTGCTGGGCCTTTCATTGATAAGCGGCGGTACGTTCAGCTCCGAGCTGTTGTAGGCCACCAGATACTTCACCATGTCCGCCACATCTTTTTTCGCACTGTCGATATCCTGCGAAAGCTGATTGAGATACTCGTTGGAGGCAAACTTCGAATTACCGCCGATCAGATCATTGTATTCGTTGATGGCCTTATAGGCCTCCTTGCAGGCATCCTGGACCGTGTCCAGCTTCTGATCGTAATTCACCTTGGCTTCGATGGCCTTGGTCTGCTTAGAGGTCTCACCGATGCAGCCCAGCTTGGTCAACAGGCCCTTACCGATGTTGATGGGGCCCCGATACTTCATATAATCGACGATCTGGCGCTCCAGCACCTTGGGATTGCCGATGGCTGACGACTCCACGCCCTGCAGCGTGAACTGGTCCGCTTTCAAGTCAACGATGTTGTTGAACTCCATTTCATCCCCGGAAAAGGAGGAGAAGATGCTGTTGATAAACTCTCGTGTATAGGAGTCGCTGTCGTTGAGGATCCCGGTGTTGTCGATGGAGTTGGCAAAATATCGGGAGACGTTGTTCTGCAGCTCCTCCATGTTCTCCGAGACGGCGAAGATACCGTACACGTCGTACAGGATCTGGTCATACTCCGACAGAGCGGCATTCATAGCCAGATCACCTGCGCCGGACAGGGATGCCTTGGCCGCAGAGATCCTGGCTCCGTCCACGATCAGGCCCGCCACCGTCATCATGGGCAGCATGATCAGCGCCAGAAACAGGCTGATGCTGCCCTTGGTTTTTTCAAAAAAGTCGATCATGCTGTCATAACCCCCACTTCGCCCGTGCATCCGTGAATTTCTGCTTGAAGATCGCCACCCGCTGACTCATGGTCTGGTTGCTGTCGCCGAACTTCAGATTCTCCCAGAGATAGGTCCCCAGATCATAGACCATATCCGTATTTCGGATAAACTCCGACATGTCGTTGACCACCGCCACCGCCGTAACACTGATATCCAGCGACGACGTCAGCCCCAGCTGCCGGAGGAAGCCCGGTGCGCTCAGGTGCTTCACCACGTTCACCTTGATGGCCGGTGCCAGTGGGTCGGCGGAGGCGCTGATGGTGCAGTCCACATTGGTCCCAGCCAGAAACGAGTTCTCGGCAATGAGCTGCCGCAGGGCCTTTTCCATCGTCGTTTTATTCTCGCTCTTCAAAAAGCCCTTTCCCCAGTACCGATACGGGTCATGCACCTTCATGACCTCATTGATGATGTCCTTGCCGGGCATATAGCCGTCGCTCCAGTCAAAATCCGTCTTGGTGGTGATCCCCGTGCCGGCGAAGAAGTTCTCATAGCCGGGCATCTGCCCCTCTCTGGCCGCTATTACGGCGATCTTCTGCGCCTCGGTATACATGGCGGTGCTTTGCAGCACATAGCTGCCCACATAGATCAGAAAACCCAGCACGAACAGAACGATTGGAAAAATCAGAGTCATTTCGATGATCTGCGCCGAGCCGCTCTCACTATTCCACTTTTCCCGCAAAATGCCTTTCATTTCTCCACTCCTTCCGCTTCTTCGGGGCGCTATCCGTACACCGCATCTTTGCGGTGTACGGATAGATTTTTATTTTACACACCAAGTTGGTCTCTGATCTGTTTGAAAAGGCCAGTAACAATCTCAGTCAGCTGCGTTCTAAAGATACCAACCAGCGCCACGACCACAACGATGATCAGAATGATGGCGATGATGTTGGCCTCGCCTCTCTCCTCCTTGGCAAAGTCCTCCAGCAGGCCCTTTGCACGGAAATAACCCCGCAACAACTTCATTTTCATTAAGTCGTTCCTCCTTATGTATTTTCTATTTATATTCAACAGAGCACCCTCTGCGGAACATCACAGCATATTGGAAAAAATCGGTACGATGATCATAAACAGGATGCCCACGAACATAATCATCAGGGGGATCATCAGCTTCGTTCCGGCCGTCTCGCCCTTGCGCTTGGCCCGCTGCTTCTTCTCCTCCCAGCTCTCCTCATTCATATAGCGCAGGCTCATGGTCAGCTCCGAGCCGCCCTTTTGAATGTTCTGCGACAGGATGGAGGTGAACTTCCGGATCTCCTTCACGGAGCAGCGCTGGGCAAAGTTGTGCAGAGCATCCAGCTCCGAGACACCGTTGTTCATCTCCTCGCTGGTCAGCTGCATCTCCTTATACATGGCCCGGTCGCAGGTATAGGCTACCTTGGTCCACGCCTCACGGATCACCATGCCTGCATTCACCAGCAGCGTCAGCTTGGAGAGGATCTCCGGATAGTCGGAGAGTATCTCGTCGTGCTTCCTCTCCACGGCGCTGCTGACCTCCATATCCAGATAGACGATCAGCGCCGCAGCCGCAGCCACCACCAGAATGGCAAAGGTCATGTCGTTGGTCATGGCCCCGATGAACAGACCTAACGGCGCAACCGTCAGCGCATAGGTGATCTGTCCGCCGACGATGCAGTTGTGGTAGTACTCGGCGTACTTCTCGCCGTAGATCTCAGCGATCTTCTTTTCCTTTTTTCGCCCGGCCTCCGTTTTCAGGTTCACCTTGAACATATCCATGAACCCGAAGCCGATGAAGAAGATCTCCGGGAGGAAAAACTGCTTTTTATCGATGGCGGCGATCATGACATCGTACTGGCTGCTGTACCGGAGGTACAGCATGACCTATAGCACCACCAGCAGCGTTCCCGCTCCTGCCAAAGCGTAGGCAACAACAAAGCTCATTTCTCCACCCCTTTACACCTTGATATCCGTGATCTTCCGGCCCAGCTTATACGCAATGACAAACATGAAGATGGCGATCAGCTTCACCAGAACGTTCAGCGGCGTATTGGCCGTGATGGATGCCTGTCCCATCGTCCCCATCATGGCGATGATGACAAAGGGCATGACGCACATGATGTTGATCTCATTCTTGTTGGCAGCCACGGTGGTCTGGATCTCCATCTCGATCTCGATCTTATCGCTGATGATATCCCGGCTGTCCACCACCACCTTCTTCAGGTTGCCGCCCAGCCGGTTGCAGACGGCGAAGGTCTCAGCAAAGCTGTTGATATCGTCGATGCCGCAGCGGGCGGACATATCCCGCAGCAGGTCCTCGATGACGAAGTTATTGTGCAGTCCGCTGACGATGATGGCCATCTCCTTCACGATGGGAGCCTGCTCACCGTAGGCCAGCTTCAGGTCGCTGTAAGCATCCGTGAAGGCATCCGGGGTGTTTTTACCGGCAGAGAAGGAGTTGCTCAGCGAGTCCAGCATATCCCGGAATTGCAGCAGGATCGCCTTCCGGCGCCTTTCCTGCAGGTACCGCCGGTACACGGGGATGGCGTAGAAGCCCACCGCTGCACCGATCACAATGCTGGCAATGACAACGCCAAACATGATCTGCGCCGCCAGAAATCCCGCCACGAAGCCGATCAGATACCCGATGATCTTCTCCCGCGGGGCCATGATGTAGATGTTATAGTCCTCTCCGATACCGGTCAGGCCGGTCAGCGGGACATACTTTTCTTTTTTCTTGCTCTTCCCCATAAAATCACCTATATCGTTTCCTGAAATCCGGCCAGCCGCAGCTTGTGGTCGTTCTTCATTGCATATTCCGTCCGTTTCAGCCGACCGGACACCTTCGTCAGGGTGCTGTTCTCATCCTCCTCAAACGCATAGAGCGGGTTGAGCACAATCCGGCCGTCCTCATAGCCCACCACCTCGGTGATCTCCATGGTTTTTCTGGATTTGTCACGCAGCCTGGAAAGATGTATAATGATATCTACGGCGGAGGCGATCTGCTGGCGGATGGCCTCCAGCGGAAGGCCTGCCGCACCCTGAAGGACCATGGTCTCCAAGCGGCTCAGCATATCCTCGGTGGAGTTTGCATGGCCGGTGGAGAGTGAGCCGTCGTGGCCGGTGTTCATAGCCTGCAGCATATCCAGCGCCTCGCCGCCACGGACCTCACCCACGATGATGCGCTCCGGGCGCATACGCAGCGACGATTTGATCAGGTCCCGAATGGTGATCTGTCCTGCACCCGTTGGCGTTGCGAGTCTCCAGACTGACCAGATTCTCGATGCCCTCGATCTGCAGCTCCGCCGAGTCCTCGATGGTGATGACACGCTCATCCTTGGGGATGTAGTTCGACAGCGCATTCAGGAAGGTGGTCTTGCCGGAGCCGGTACCTCCGCTGATGAAGATGTTATACTTGGCCTCCACCAGCATTTGCAGCTTGTCTGCGATCTCCTGCGTCAGCGACCCGTACTCAATGAGCTTGGCAATGGTCATAGGGGTCTTGGAGAACTTTCGGATGGTGACCGTGGGGCCGCACAGGGCAATGGGCGGCAGCACCACATTGACGCGGGAGCCGTCGGGAAGCCGGGTGTCGCAGATAGGGTTGGCCTGATTGACCTCACGGCCCGCAAGGCCCACGATCCTCTGGATGATATCCTCCAGCTTCCGCTGGCTCTCGAACTGCTTGTCCAGCTTGAACAGCCGTCCATTCTGCTCGATGAATACGTTTTCAGGCCCGTTGATCATCACTTCCGTGATGGTGTCATCCTTGATGATGGAGTCCAGCAGGCCAAAGCCACGGATGGAGCTATACACCTGCTCCACGATGGAGACCCGCTGCTCGATGGAGCAGTACCCCGCTCCGATACGCTGCTCCAGCTCGCTGTCGCTGATCTGGCTGAGAGGCAGATGCTCCGTCACATACCGTTTTACCTCGGCCGCAAATTGCTGTTCCTGCTCATAGTTCATCTTCTATACCGCCTTACTGGATCTTATCAAACAGCTCCTTGGGAGCCAGCTGCTCCAGAACCTGTGCCGTGGATGCGTGCTCATACCGTGGCGCACCGCCGATGCTCCGAAGCTCCGTGCCGGTCACGGCCGTGCCGGACTTGTTGCTGAATTTATTGTAGATCAATGCGATCCGTGCCGTCAGCGGCACCTCTGCGTTCTGCTCTAAGATCGTCAGCGCCTGATAGGCCCGTGCCAGCTTCCGGTTGGATATCTCCGAGCCGTCGCCGGTCCAGACGATGGCACCGGCCTGCCGCAAAATTTGAAGTGACGCCCGATCCATGCCAAATTCCAGATCAGCGATGACATACTCGTAGTTCCC
>OGRA01003195.1_pt1 | contig 12724 bp, 7 predicted proteins | sample 1553351 | NCBI WGS metagenome assembly OGRA01 (sample SAMEA2580056, study PRJEB22360) | human gut metagenome | biome: human gut; feature: human-associated habitat; material: faeces | place: Denmark | collected 2008/2010
GGCTGCAGGCTTTTAAACCCGGCGGGGTGGCCTGCCGCAGCCGCAGCCGCGCCGGCAATGAGCACTGGCGCGGAAAGAACACCTTCGGCGATATGCATGATGGCTCACTTCACCAGCGGTGCGGTGAATTCCGTCCAAAGCACGGCCCCGAGCTCGACATCCTTCTCAGCGCCGGCTTCTTTGAGCTTATAGTCAGCGTCCGTGAGCGCAGCAAAGCCCCACCAGCCGGCCCACGGCGCAGTGAAAGCGAAGATCCCTTGAGCATCGGTTTTCACGACCTGAGTGACAAAGTAGTCATTGGGAGCCTCGTATTTGCCGTCGCGATTAAAGTACTCCACCTCGACGTCTGCCCCTGCCGCGGGCTTGCCGTCAACCAGAAGCTGACCGCGGAAAGTATTGCCGGCATAGTTGGCAAAAGGCCGTGTGAGCGGAACAATTTCAGTTTTAACGCCTGCAGGCTTATCCCAGCCATCCTCATCGCCGTAGGCAGGAACAATCACTTTCGTGTAATGCACGATGAACTTGTCTTCCGCAGGTTCCCAGTAAGGCTTGGGTTCAACCACAAATTGATAAACCCCGGGACGCGCGAAACGGTAGTCTGCCTGCCAAGAAGCCTTTTCAAAAAGCTTGTCAGCCTTGAGTGAACCCGAAAGATCCGTCTTTCGTCCGTCCTGAACGACATAGAAAGCATCGGGCTTAGCCATTGTCATCCCGTTGCGCTCCATCGGATGAGCAAAGGCGATAGTGAAATGCACATTTGCATCCTTCTGTTCCAAAACGGCGGAATGCTCTGGAATCACAATCCCGAAATGTGCCCAAGCGACAGCGCTTGAAAGCGAAAGAACCGCAGCTGCGGCAATTGTGCTGAATTGAAGTTGAAGCTTCATTGCTCGATGCCTTCTGAGAGGAGATAAATGCTTTGAATACTGCTCGAGAGCAGATATTCATACGTTTTCTTAAATCATCATACGCTCTGCTCCAGATACTGCAAGATGGTCAAACGACCTAGGCATCCACCACCTTTGAGGCATTGCTTCTGAGATCGCACATCCGAGCGAACCGACTTCATTGCATACAACCCTGCCCCTACGGGCAAAAAAGACGTTTGTATGCGGCAATCTCAGCTCCCCGCATCAAGCTCTAATGGCTCTCTCGGGGAAAAAACAAAACTCCCGAAGACTCATGCCCTATGGAATAGGATCAAGTCGTTCGGGAGTTTGGAATAAGAACCTTCCTCCTTAAGAAGGTTCCTGCCGTTCTCTTTAGAAGCTGTAGCGAGCCGAAACCTGAGCGAAGAAGCTGCTCATATTGTCGCTGCCGCAGGCGGCTCCGCCTTGAATGCCCAGACTGAGCGCGCCCTTCTGGGCTTCAATGCCTGCGCGCGAGCGCAGAACATTTTCTGCCCAAACAACCATATTGACGGATCCGACAGTAGAACCCCAAGTCGTCGTTGCTTCGACATCCTTGTCGCCGAAGGATCGAACATAGGCGACATCCAAGAGCGGCTGCAGAGTCCACCCGGAGGCAGCTGCCGTCTTGCCCGTGAACATCAGCCCGACCGGGACCGTCCAGAGACTCTGATGAGTGCTCGAAACATGAGTGCCGTTGCTTACGGTGTAGTCATCCGTGTTCAGACGCACATAGTTGAGCCCGACATACGGAATGAGTTTTGAATTCTCATAAAGCTGAACCGCAGCCTCACCGCGAACCCCAATAGTCCAGACATTGGTCTTCACACTGTCGGCCTTAGCATAGCCGACAGAGGAATCCGTGAGATCGTTGCTGGTACGCAGATAACCGGCCTGCCCGACAATGTTGAACTGCCCGAAGCGTTTGCCCGCATAGAGCGACGCGCCGTAGTAGTCGACATCATTTTTGACGCCGGCATTGGCCGACTGACCGCGTACGCTGCCGGAACCCAGATTGGCCAGCCCGCCGAACGTCATGTCGCTTCTCGTCCACTCACCGCCGACGATCACGCCTCCGAGTTCAGCATTGATCTCATTCATGGACGAATTGCCGCCCAAATCCAGACGCGTGCCGGAAACTTCGGCGAAACACGTAACCCCGTCGACAAAGGTCTGCGAAAGTGATGCACGTTTCTGTGCAGTATCCGTTGCTAAACCCAGCCCCTGCAGAGCGGCTGCCTGAACGCCCGCAGCCGCGGCAAGATTCATCCCGCCTTTCAAATTGGCTTCGCCGAGGAAGAATTCATCCTTGATACGGTCCTTTAAGGGCGACACACTCGGCAGTCGGTTGTAGAAGTCAATCACGCCGGCAGTCTTGATGCCGGTTGTCTGCGCAACTTCTTCGGCAGACTTCTGCGCAAGCGTGTAGGTATCCGTTCCATAGACATACTTCCACAGAATGTTGTCGACTTTCACGGTGCTGGGCGCATCCGCAAGCTTCAGGCTGCCCGTCTGCGTGGTTTCGCCGTCAGCCAAATTGATGCCGACGTTATGGAAGTAAAGAATCGAATCCCCTTCCAGCGTCACGGTCCCATTCGTAATATTGGTCTTCCCTGCGGCGTCCACCACCAGCGTTCCGTTATGAACGACCAGCCCAGCTGAAGCAGCAGTCCCCGCACCGGCAAGGATGGTCGAACCAGTGAGATTCACATTGCCGCTCGCGTAGACCGCAGGGGTATTGCTCGTCAAAGCAGCCGCCCGTTTAGTTTGAGAGAGGAGATCAGCACCGTTCCCCAACCCCAGCGTACTGCCGGCAGTCACCATAACCTTGCCGGCATTGGCAATGTCGGCGAAAGCCGCAACAACCGGGGCAGTTTCGCTGCCGATCGACAAAGTCTTCCCTCTGTTTGCGGCGTTGGGTTCAACGCCAGTGAAGAAGAATGCACCGCCCGCAATCGTGCTCTCAGTCTTGTCACCGTACGAAAACTCTAAATTCGTCAGATCGCCGCCCGAACCAGTAATAGTCGTGAAGCCTTCCAACTTGACCGTCTTCTCAAAGTCCTTCGAGAAGCGGCCGACATTCAAAGCTGCCGTCTGAGCGCCATTGCCGGAAAGCTTTTGCCCCTGAAACACGTCGGCCGAATAGAGATTGATCGTACCCTCTGTAACCGTGGATTGCATCGTCGCTTCCCTTATAGAGATAGCCGCCGGCATAGACGTCACCCGTCACGGAACCACTGACCAAATTCACGATCGCGGTTTCCACTGACGAAGCGGCGCGGCTATAAGCTTCAGACCCTGTGTAACCGCTGTTATTCGTGCTGCCCGCCAAACCGCCGCCATAGACGCTGCCGCTGACAGCGGAACCATCAACAGTAATAACTGCCTGCGTTACCTTGGAGGAACCGCCAATCGTCGCCGCACCGCCGCCAAAAACACTGCCGTTAACCGTGCCGCCGGTCAGATTGATCTTAACCGTCTCCGTAGCAACGCTCGCACCTGCACCTGTCGCCACACCCGCACCGAGAATGGCAGCATCAGCCGTTTTAGCCAGATCTGCCGATTCATGGGCGTAAGAACCATTGCTCGGCGGCAAACCGGAGTTGGGTGTATTGCCGTGGGCCGTGTTGAGAATCACATCCATATTGGCGCGGTTAACTTCACCGCCCGTCACCGCAATGACCACATCCTTCGTGTTGGCGACCGCATTCACCGCTTCTGAATTGGTGTCGCCATGCCGCCGCCGTAGAGGCCGTCCACGGATCCGTTCTGCACAGTGAGCGTCGCAGTACCGTCAACATTAGCTTGAGCCATCACTTTGGAAGCGTAGCCATTGGAGCCGGTTGCATACGCGCCGCCGCCGCCCATCAGGAGCACATTTTCACCGCCCAGAACGTTCACGGCCGTACTTTTAACCGAAGACGTTGCCGTGACAGCATCTTTTGTACTCAGAGCGCCCGAGGACAAGGCCACCCCCGCGGCCATCGTGCCGACGTTGTAGCCGCTCAGGATGTTGAGCGTAACGTTGCCGGCTTCAGCCGCAGCCTGAGACTTTGCCGCGGAATCCTGATTAAGCTTAGGATTCGTTCTGGCAATCGCTGCTCCGCCGCCGATAGTGCCGACATGAACGTTCGGTGCAACCAACTTGCCGAGTGTCTCCTATGCGCCAGAGAGCGTGATATCCGAAAGTCCGCCCTCAGTGAGCTTTTTAGCCAGCGTTAAAACCTCTTTCACTCCGCTGACCAGCTGGCTTTTAGCCGCGGCATCGATCGAAGAGCCGTCTGCATCGCCTAAAGTGATCTCAACATCGCCAACCTTTGCTGTTGTAATAGCTTTTGCTTGGTCAGTACCCGCAGACGAAACGGCCAAGCCGCCGCCGGCAAGACCGGCAGTCTGTGCTTGACCGCCTACGGTCAGTGAGACATTGCGCGAAATAGTCTCTGCTGTTCCGGCGACAAGGAGCGTGTCACCTTTCCAATCAATGTAGTCGGCGTAATGGCCCAAGGGGCCCTTTAAGAGAGCCCAGACACCGTCAAATTCCGCTGCCATGGCAGCGCCGCCGCCAAAGACCCCGGCCGCCATGCCGTCCGTAATGGTGACTGTCGTGTCTTTTTCAACTTTGGACGACGCAGTCCCGCCCATCGTCGCAGCCGACAAACCGCCGCCGAAGGCTCCGAGCGTCATCCCCTCATAACCAGCAGACGAAGCTTTCGTTCCGATTGAAAGATGGGAAGTGCCCGTAACATTGGATGTTGCCTCGCCGCCAAGTGCTATGGCACTGCCGCCGGTGAAGACCGCAGCTGAGGTAGTGGAACCTTGCAGTGTGATAGTCGTGCTGCCGTCCACAGTTGCTGTCGTGGACGGTGCGGCAAGCGGGACCGTAAAGCCAGATGCCTTTAAGTACGGACCATTGACATTCAGAGCCACACTGCCGCCAGTCACTGCCAGCAGATTGCCGGAATGGACCGTAATCTCACTGCTCCCTATGCGAGTCACCTCCATTTCATGAGGTTGGAAGAGAATTGGAACTTCAGCCCCGAGGTTAATAACGTTATCTGCTCCTGTTAAACCCAAAACTAATGGCGTTTTGTTATTTTCTCCAACAACAATCTGAGTACCTTTATCCGCCACAACTGGTCTTTTATCTTTACTCACCGTTTGATGAACCAATTTTTCATAGATCGGCTCCAACTTTTGTTCAAAACGTTTTGCAAGCTTGAGAATTTTTAAAGTATTGTCATCAATGTACTGATTACCGCCCGCGGCTCCGACAAGTGTTACGGTGCTTCCTGCCGCATTTGAACCTACACCCAAGGCTGCGCGAATTGCATCTAACTTGCCCGTTTTCAGCGCTTCAGCCAGTTGCCGCAAGTCTCCAGCAGTCTCTATATTCAACTCGCCGTCACCGGATACCAGTTTTGTCGTTGTCTCTTTTTGAATGTTGTCGTTGGTAATAGTTTTCGCTGTGACCGCAGCACTCAAAGCCAAAGCCCCAGCCAGAGCGAAAGCGGCTGCTGTTTTCACTCGCGAAGTCTTGCCGTGTGCTCGCTGCATTTCGGAGGCCACTACATAACCGCCTCGCGCTGTATTCCAAATAATTTTGAAGGCTTTATTCATCTCGATCATTCCATTAGTAATACCTTTTTTCAAGGTATTGTTTCGATCAATATTTAAGGCAGGGTAATCACCACCCCCCCGTCTTTGTCAACTTAATAGTTTTCACTAAGCGAAAACCTTTATAAAAACGCAAGTAGACAAATTAAAAAGCCAGTATTCGTTTACTATTTGTACACAGATAATTTGCGTATTCCGTTATCAATGTGCAATTCGTGCAATGCAATTCACAATGAAAAAAAAACGCCCCACCAGCAATTCACTGGTGAGGCGTCCTAGAGATACCTCAGGCCATTAAGCCTTCAGTTTTGTTTAAAAGGCATATTTCGCACGAAGCTGAACAGATGCAGCAGAACGTTCTTCGTTACCCCAGTCGTAGCCCGCGGCAAGACCAAGCGTGAAGTTATCTTTCTGCGCTTCAATGCCAAGCTGACTGCGAACCTTCACGTCGTCAGCGAAAGTAAAGTTGTAGGTGCTTTCAGCACCGGCAAACCGCACCTTGCTGTCGATGTCTTTGCAACCCACCGTCGGAACAACGGCAAGCGAGAAGGACGGTGCAACGCTGAAGCCGGAAGACGTCTGTAACGCCTTTTTCACCTCGGCACCGATCGGGAATTCCACGATCGTAGCGTTAGCGTCTTCAATTGAAACGCCGTGATTCGTCGTGAAGCCGTCGCTCTTGATGTGGTAGACGTCCATGCCGATGAAAGGCGTTACATCAACACCCAGATTAAAGGTCTTCTTCGCTTGAATACCCAGCGAGTAGACGGCCGTCGTCGTATCGGTATCAACATCTGCAGCGCCGCCCACCGTCAGGTCGGACTTCAGCCATGCCGCAGAAACATCGCCCTCAAGATCAATGCCCTGTACCTGAGTCTTCGCATAGAACGAGATACCGTAGTAATTGAAATCATCTTTGCCGGCAACAGAATCATTTTCCGTCTTGCCGCTGCCGCCCATGAAGGCCGCACCCAAAGTGATGTTTTGCAACGCAGCTTCGCCGCCCACTGCAAGACCGTAGGCATCGGTGTCAAGATCGAGATCCTGAGCGCCTGTAGAGATACCCTTGAGTTTCGTCTTGCCGCCAGTCACCTGTGCCCAGAGACCATTCGCGGTGCCGTTTCCAGCATGAGCGCGAACAGCATCGCGAAGTTCCGTGGAGCGGTCCTTGGCCGTTGTGAAGACACCCAAAGTGCCAGCAGGATTCATGGCTGCATCAAATTCACGCGCAATCTGAGCATTGCTCTTCTTACCCGTTGTATCTGTGAGAAGTGCTTCGGCATAAGACTTCACTGCTTCATTATCAGAAGCTGCGCCGGCGTTTGCCAGAGCTGCCCCCTGCATGAGACCGGCGAAGACATCTTCAGCATCTTCGGCTTCAGTAGTGATCTTGCCGTCAGCCCCGACATTGAACGAAACGAGTTTATTCGCGGAGATCAGCGTATCGCCAGCCTTGTTCCAGTAATTCTTATTCACCTCTTCGCTGTTCGTAAGCTGGAAGGTTTGACCGGCTTCGGCGATCACTACAGCCTTTGACGACTCAGCAACCGTAATGGAAGCACCATTATCGACTGTGATAGCGGTATCACCATCCTTGAAATTCTTCACATTCGCTACGAGCACAGAATCTGCCGCGAATGTGACTGAACCAGTAGCGGGGTCGTTGGCAGGAACAATCTTCAGCGAAGCATCAACCACAAGGCTGCCCGTTGAGGCGATCGTGATCGGCTTCGCAACATAAACCGCAGCGAGCGTACCGTTCTCACCACCCCAAGTCAGCGTGCCATCTTTGAAAAGCTGAACAAATGCTGAATCATCGGTTGTACCGAGCGAAACGTAGCTGTTTTGACCAACGACGATCTGACCATCCACATTGGTTTCAGCAATACGGAGACTAGAGGCATCCGTGACCTCCATGCCGTCCTTCCAAGTCGGATCGAGGAAGAACTTAAGTCCTTTCAAACCACCCTCAGCGATAGTGAGCGCCCCTTTCAGGCCGCTCTCACCAGTAGTGCCAATCTGAATCAATGCATTTGCAGCGTCCTGAGCAAGTTTGCCTACCTCGACAGCACCGGTAATGATGTGTTCACCCGCTTTAGCGGCGAGTTCATCAACCTTCATCTTGGCATCGTCAGACACTGAAATTGTGGCCTTGCCGTTATTCAATTCGAGCGTACCGACATTGAGACTGCCCTTATTGACTTCAATCGCAGCTGTAGTACTTGAAGTCGTCCCTGTTGTCAGCTTAGTGAGATCGAACGAACCATTCTCCACAGCAACCGTACCCTCGACATTAACGGTCGAGGTCAACTTACCGCTCGTCTCAACACTGACACTGCCGAGTTTAAGCGTGCCTTGAATATCGACTGCTTTGTCGCCAGTACTTGAGAAGTTAATCAGCTCATCACCACTGCTGCCAACGAGCGTCAGTGTTGTATTTGAGGTGACTTCCACCTTCGAGGCACTGCCAACATTGATGGTCTTGCCGCCGACATCCGCCTGAACACTGACCGTCCCGTCTTTGTCGACATTTTCCGTAGCATCAATTTCGGTGTTAGCGTGAACACCGCCGATAGATGCTGCCTGATCAAGGGTTAGACCGCCGACGAGCTCACCCAGATACGTAACTTGAGTATCTGAACCAAGGATATCTTTAACACTATCCGCATAATTGGCGTTGTATTTTTCGTCTGTAAGTGTGAGCGTGCCCCCAGTAAAAACAAGGTTTTCCCAGTTCTTACTTCCTGCACTTTCCTCCTTACCTTCAGCATCCAGTCCGATTTTAAATATCTGGTCCGAAGAAGTTGCCAGCGTCGCAGTATCGTTGATCGTGAGTTTGCCGCTGGTGAGATCCAATGCTTCAACCGCCATCTTGCCAGCGATGAGTGTGAAATCACCATTCTGCTGTCCTTGGAAGCTCTCAACCGCCATGGTCCCTGCATCGGCTACAGACATTTCGAATTTACCGTTGCTGATAAGCTTGGCTACAGACAATGAGCCCGATTCAACCGCGGCAGAACCTGCTGTGAGGGTCAAAGTCTCGGTCGTTACAGAAGCACCGGCAATCCGCAGATTTTTGTCGTCGTCAGTGCGATTACCGTCAGTATTGACAGTGAATTTGCTGTAATCGTAGGTGCCCTTGGTGTAGGCAACCGAATAGTTCTTCAGCAGCTCTACTGCTTTGACCTGCGCTTTCTCATTTGACCCGACTGTTGTGAAGTGACCGCCAGCTAATTCCAGTTTCTGTTCGGCAGGAGTATCAGTATCCAAACCTAATTTCAACAGCAGCTCTGTTGTATCGTCTTCTGCTGTATTGCCTGCCAAGTCATAGAACTCTTTTGATTCCTCCGCCCAGGTGCCGCCGACAACACCCACTTGGAAATGCATCCCGCCGGTCTGCCGAAGTGTAGAGCCTTCATCAAGGGTAATTGTTTTAACCCAGATATCATCTGTTTCGTCACTTGCTGAACCGTTGATGAAAACTGCATTGCCGGTAATCGCCAATGTATCGCTAATCAGCATATTGGCGTTATTAGTGACCTCGCCGCCGCTGATAGTCAGCTTGCCAAGCTGAAGACTGACATTGATATCTTTTGATGTACTCGTTTGGGCACTGACAGCATTAGATGCCTGTGTGAAGACGGTATTTTGACCGTTGACAATGGTGAGACTGCCGCTTCCTGACGTTACGCCATTGCTCACATAGTCGCCATTGACCGTAACATCGCCGCCGATTTTCAAGGTCGTGTTGTCACCGAGCGAAACCTTGCCGTTCAGTGTTGTTTTGCCATTGAATTCGGCTGTGGTCTCGGGAGCTGGAATTCCATACTCTGAGTTTTCAGCTTCGTACCCTTTCGTCCAGTCATCTTCAAAAACACTTTCCGCACCATTGCGCACAAGAACGACTGCTGCCTGAGCGCCACTGCCGGTACCGTCTGTGCCAATAGTTGTTTCACCATTGAAAATGGCATGACCATGACCGCGAACGAGAAGGCCGTAAGCGTTGTCTGTGCCCTTGGCAGTAAGGTTGGCGGCACCATTAATTTTGAGCGTGCCGACGTCAATCATTGCCCCAACAGCGGATTTACCCTCTGCAGTAATAGTGAGCGTTTTGCCTGCAGCAACCGTCACTGAGCCGGGGTCGTTCCAGATACGATGATTGTTTTGAGTTCCATCGGTGTAGTCCATCCAAATGCCGTAGGCATTTGCATTCGCTCGTTCGTTGACCGCTGTGATCGTTGTATCAGAGTTGATTTCAACGATCGGCTTGGACTTTGTGTTCATTGCGCCGTAGAGACCAACAGCAAGACCGTCTGCCAACCCCGTTACTTTGGCTGAAATAGCTGTTGTAGCCGCATTGAACTGAACCGTGCGAGTCGTAATTTCTGCGTTTTGCCCCAGGCTGTTATCAAAACCGACGCCGATGGCATTCATTCGATCGGAATCCGAGTCTGTCGGATCTGCGGGATTTTGAGCAGCATTTTCTGCAGAAATTGTCGTTGATGCTCCCGTAAAGGTAATGGCCCCGTCGCTCACCGCAGTGCCCATCACGGTATATGGAGTATCACCATCCTTGCGTCCGAGTGCGTCAGTTTTGATGCTAATGGCGGCATCTGACCACTGTACTGCTGTCTCGCTCGACGTCTGAACCGATGCACCTGCAATCACAGACCAAAGATCAACTTTATCCTTGTACTGAGCAAAGCTGGGGGCGCTCGATCCTAGTTCGCCTGTAGCGTCCACAGTCTGCAGCAGCTTGAGATCATCATTGGTGAAAACCTTGTCAACCGCTCCCGAGATGGTCTCGTTATCGGCGGTGAACTGCTTCACGGACGCAAAATAATCGTAGTAGCCTCCATTTTCAAAGTTGTAGAAGGTCCAGGACCATTGCCCATCCGTACCAGTATATTTTTGAACACCTGCTGCCGCCATCCCGGACACAAGAGCAGCTCCTACCGACACCGTCATCAATGTCGCCGCGCGGCGAGCTCCGCCGCGCTGGCTCGCACCGGCTACAGTCTCATTGACTGTCACATAAGCGCTGCGAACAGCGTTCCAAATCGTCTTGAATGTTTTATTCATCTTTAACCTTGATACAAGATGAGAGGCTAGATGTCAAAGCAAGGGCTCCGGCACCCATTAAAAAGCCAACTAAGTAGTTGATTTTTTAAAACCTACCCCCCCCCCTTATCTGTCAAGATTCGACTTAAAAACTTATTTTATTTTTAGTATTCCGTATATTTTCTGAGCTTTGTTCTAGAAACATAATCAGTAAACGATACTTTCAGTTCCGTGAGTAGTTTGCAAACAACAACTACCCACACTCGACAACGAATCGAAAACTCCAATTCCCCGAGTTGGATTGTCAAACAGAATCTGACATGGAAGAACAAACTTTTGAGTCAGACAAGCAGGCAAGGTCATTGTTTATTCATGCACTGCTGCTTTGTGTAAACCTTCAACCTGTTGTTTATTGAAAACATCTACAGATCGCCTTGTTTGAGATTTTATTTCTGAAAATCAATCTGTTAGAAGTTTACTAGGGGATTACCCGGTTGCAAGGGGGGGGGGTACAGGATGATTTGCAGCGTCCCCTAATCATTGTTGACTAGGGTTCTTAAGGAAAAGAAGTTCCTTGGAAAGACTTGCTCCCTGAATAAAGATGACAAGCCCAAATAGAAACTTCGCCTCCTGACAAAAGACCTGCTCGACCCCTTGAGCAGGATACTTCATTGCTCACATAAGGCTCTGAAAAATGAAAAAGACACTTGCTGCTCTCGCCGTTCTTGGCGCATTTGCGGGTTCTGCTATGGCTGCCGACGTCACGCTGTACGGCTTGGTCGACTACGGCTTCTCCTATGAACATGTTGACGGTGACACTGCCGATAAAGATGCACAAGATACTTTCCAGATGAAGAGCGGCCAGAATTCTGGCTCTCGCTTCGGATTGAAAGGCACGGAAGACCTCGGCAATGGCCTGAAGGTCGGCTTTGTTCTCGAAAATGGCTTTACTGCTGATGACGGCAAGATGGACAATTCTGACCGTCTCTTCGGTCGTGAATCCAACCTCTTCGTCACCGGTGCTTTTGGTACGCTGTCCTTTGGTCGTGTTGGTCAGCTCGCCAGCTCCAACGGCTCCTATGGCCTGCTCGGCCGCGTCTCGCCGTTCTCTTCGGGGTGGGGTGACTCGATTGGCACGAAGTTCGTTACGGCCAATGGCTGGACCCGATTCGACAATACCGTTACCTATGTAACGCCGGCTTTTGCAGGTGCTAAGGTCTACGCACAGTACTCTTTCCAGAACGATTCCATCTCGCAGAAAGATGGTGTTGAAGGTCAATCCTCCGTGAACCGCTACTACGGCATTGGCGCCACCTACGACATCGGGGATCTTCAGCTTGTCGCAACCGTCGATTCTATTAACTATGCCTCATATGGCAGCTACAAGTCGAAGATTGACGATGACTCCCTGACAGTTACAGTGGGCGGCAACTACAACTTTGGGGTTATTCGTATCTATGCCATGGGACAGTACTTTGACAACGCAAGTGGTGTTGGCCAGAAAAGCTACGAAGAAGACGGTACGTTCGGAAAAGGCTATGTGACTGAAAACGGCCTTGAAGGCTATGGATTCTCCCTCGGCGCTGCAGTTCCTGCCTTTGGCGGCACGTTTAAAGCACATGTTGGCTACATGGATGCTGAGGACGTCAAGGACAGCGACATCGATGGCAAGCGTTGGAACATTGCCGGCGGCTACGACTACTCACTTTCGAAGCGCACCAGCGTATATGCCGCAGCCGCTTATACGAAGGATGATCTTGGCGACAGAAAGCCTTCGGCTACTGAAGTCATCGCCGGTTTGATCCACAAGTTCTAATCGGCCTATCGATCTAGAAGGTTCCTAATCGACAAGTTTGCCAGAGTCTTCCTGTCGATTTAGGAATCCTACTAGTCTGCCCCCGCAATCTTTGGACGGCTTGCGGGGGCTTTGCTTTTTGCGGGAATACAAAACTTGCGACATCTTCTGCCGGCTCATGCCGCAGTTCATTCAGTTCCATAGGATCATTCTTCTCGACAAGAGCGTGAGCTTACATAAGCACACTCTGCGGCATATTTTCTGAATATCGTGCGCTTAATCGGGTAGAGCGCGGGTTTGCACCTCGCTCCCTCCCACACCACCGGACGTGCCGTTCGGCATCCGG
>OGRA01003200.1_pt1 | contig 12704 bp, 10 predicted proteins | sample 1553351 | NCBI WGS metagenome assembly OGRA01 (sample SAMEA2580056, study PRJEB22360) | human gut metagenome | biome: human gut; feature: human-associated habitat; material: faeces | place: Denmark | collected 2008/2010
TAACACTATCTATTAACTAAAAGTAGAATTATGAGAAAAAGTCTAATTCAATTTCTGTTGATGGCTGTGCTGTCGGCTTATACTGCCGTTGCATGGTCTCAGACTACAGTACGAGGTCAGCTTGTTGATGCTGAAACAGGTGAGCCTTTAGTCGGAGCCGCCGTAATGGTAGAAGGGACTACTCAGGGATCGGTGACCGATATTGACGGCTATTTCAAGCAAAGCGTTGCTTCTAATGCCACATTGTTATTCAAGTATGTGGGTTATAAAGACTTGAAGGAGAAAGTTAAACAGAAGGGCGCTTCTGTTAATTTGGGTATTATCCGGATGACCCCCGATGCTGTGATGCTGAAGGATGTGGTTATCACTTCATCTGTGGCAGTGGCTCGTAAAACGCCGGTAGCCTTGTCTACGGTAGATCCGGTTTTCATCGAAGAAAAATTGGGGACGCAAGAGTTTCCGGAGTTGCTGAAGTCCACTCCAGGTGTGCATGCCAATAAGCAAGGCGGTGGTTTTGGAGACTCCGAAATCTATATGCGTGGTTTTGACAATAGTAACATTGCCATGATGGTGAACGGTGTGCCCATGAACGAAATGGAGCATGGCGGCGTGTACTGGTCCAACTGGGCGGGACTTAGCGATGTGGCCCGTAGCATACAGACGCAACGCGGTCTGGGTGCGAGCAAGGTGTCGGCTCCTTCTGTGGGAGGTACCATTAACATCGTGACCCGCAATCTGGATGCCAAGAAAGGTGGGTTCCTTTCCTATGGAATGGGCAATGACGGGATGAACAAAATACTCTTTTCTATTTCTTCGGGCATCAGCAAGAGTGGCTGGGCTTTTACCCTGATGGGTGGTAAGAACTGGGGAGACGGATACATTCAGGGAACCGACTTCGAGGGATACAACTGGTTTGCTTCTATCTCCAAGCGCATCAATGATGAGCATCAGCTTACGCTGACGGCTTTCGGCGCTCCGCAGGAACATGGACAGCGCAGTTCCTCATACGGAGGTCTTACGCTGGCCGACTGGAAAATGGTGGAAACTGTTTATGGCGTGAAAGACCACAAATACAATCCTACTTTTGGTTATCGTTCCAACGGTGAGGCATACAACTCTTACCGTAATAAGTATCATAAGCCGCAGATCAGCTTGAACCACCAGTGGCAGATAAACTCCAAATCATCACTCAGTACGTCCTTGTATGTGTCATTGGGACGTGGTTCCGGCTTCTCAGGTCAGGGAAATACAGAATTCTCTCCCTATTCCTATTCCTCTTGGAGAGGGGCTTATAAAGGTACGCTGTACGACACTTTCCGCCGCAGTGACGGAACGTTCGACTATGCTGCCATCGAAGAGATTAACCGTACGAGCCAGTACGGTTCTGCCATGGTTGCGGCACGTTCCAACAACAGTCACGACTGGTACGGATTGCTTTCCACCTATACCACTAAGATAGGGCAGAACTTTGACTTCTACGGTGGTGTGGACTACCGTTATTATAAAGGTGTACACCGCAATGAGATTTCCGATCTTTTCGGCGGTTCCTATTATCTCGACTCCGAGCGTGGAAATGTGGATCCGAAGAATAATATACATGCGTCCGATCCCAACTGGCGTTATCAGAAATTGGGTGTAGGCGATGTTGTTTTCCGCGATTACGACGGATTTGTGATGCAGGAAGGCGGATTCTTCCAATTGGAATATAACAAAAACCGTCTGTCGGCATTTGTGGCAGGTTCGCTTTCCAATACGGGGTATTGGCGTTACGACCGTTTCTACTACGACAAGGAGCACGCCAAGTCTGATGTGGTGAACTTCCTGGGCTTCACAGCCAAAGGTGGTGCTAACTACAATTTCAATGACAACCACAATGTGTTTGCCAATGTAGGTTATATCAGCCGCGCTCCCAAATACTCTTACGGCGCGTTCATGACAGCCGACAAGAGCAACGTCCTGAACAAGGAAGCGGTGAACGAGAAAGTATTCTCGGCAGAGCTGGGCTACGGTTTCCGCAACTCTTGGATTACCGCCAATCTGAACCTCTACTACACCCGTTGGATGGACAAGACCATGACGAAGAGCGTGACGCTGGACAATCAGCAGAACGGTAACATCAATATGGCGGGTCTTGCCGCTTTGCACAAGGGTGCCGAACTGGATGTCAAAGTCCGTCCTTTCCGTTGGCTGGAGCTCACCGGTATGGTTTCTCTGGGCGACTGGAAGTGGGATAGCGATGCCACAGGCTACGTGTATGACGAGATGGGCAATGCCATGACCAAAGCCGGAACAGTGACTACTCCCGGTGCGGAAGATCATGCCAAGGCTGTTGTTAAGATGAATGGTGTACGCGTGGGTGGTTCGGCACAGACTACGGCTGCTGTGGGAGCCAACGTAAACATCACTAAAGCATTGCGTGTAGGCGCAGACTGGACCTACTACGGACGCAACTATGCATACTATGCCGTAGACGGCACGATCCTTTCTGTCGGAAAAGAGACGGCAGTGGCAGAGCCCTGGAAGATACCTGCTGCAAGCCAGTTGGACATGAACGCTTCGTATCGTTTCAAGTTTGGCAAGCTGGATGCCGTTCTTTCCGGTAATGTGAACAACCTGCTGAACTATCAGTACATCTCCAAGGCTTGGAACCCAAGTAGTGCGAGTGCAGTGGCTACATCCGATAATGTATATGTGTTCTATTCTTTCGGACGTACATATAACATAAGATTGAAAGTTAACTTCTAAAACGAAAAAACATTCACGATATGAAGAAGAAAATATTCGCTTCGATAGCGTTACTGGCTCTGTTGACTGCTTGTGACGACCATTACGATGATCAATTCAACATCAATCCCGGCATTACCGACGTAAAGGACATTGCCATGACACTGGCTACATCCGACTACGGCAGTATCTCCAAGCTGACCGCCAACCAGGAACTGGCACTTTCCAAAGACCCTGAGGGGAAGACGTTTGTAAAAGCCTTGGAAGCAGTAGGCACCAACCACTATTTTACGGAGGAAGCTCCGGCGGAAGATTACGTTCCCGCCTATCTGAAGTCCAAATACCCCAATGCCGATGCAGGCTCCAAGTTTGTGGTGACCTACAAGCTTTTCAGCCCGTCGGACTATATGGACGATTTCAAGAAACTGTCCACTTATGATTTGACAGAGGAGGATTACAAAACGGTATGGGGCGAGAGTGTAAAGGCTTCTTTCCTTTCTCCGTCCACAATCGGAAAGATTCCGGGAGTATTGAGCAATGCAGTGAAGAATCCTGTGGAAGGTGAAATGAAAGTGGTGAACTATGCTTACTCGGCTACTGAACCGAGTATAGGCGGTGGTGGAGAAACTGCACCTACTTATACGAGCATTGCCGATGCCATAAAAGGAGGGGCTGGAAATTATGATATAAAAGGTACGGTGTCGGCTACTAATGCTCGCAGTTTTTTGGTGAAAGATGAAACTGGCATCATCATGGTATATCTAAATGCCTTTCCTCCTTATTCATTAGGCGATGAGATAGCTGTATCCGGTGAGATCAGTTCGTATAAGGGAGCGCCTTTGCAATTTTCTAAAGAAGCGAAGATTACTATGTTGAAACCTGCTTCTGCTTTTGCATATCCTTCTAATCCAGAGTTTCTTGATGGAGCAGGATTATCTGCGGCTGTAGGCAAAACTGATGTGAAGTATGTGACGTATGAAGGAACTTTGACCTCCAGTACCAATAATGGTAATGTTTATTATAATGTAAAGGTTGAGGGAGCTGCAAGTGGCGTACAAGGAAGCATTCAGTATCCGTTAAGTTTAGATCCGGCTTTGATAGATCAAAAAGTAAAAGTTACCGGTTATTTGGTAGGACAGTCTTCTACCAGTAAGTATATAAATACAATGGCTACTTCCGTTGTTCTTGCTGATGGTAGCGGTACTAATTTAACCGCTGCTGGGGTAGTAGCGGTGTCTCCTGCCGGAAATTATACCGTACAAGGCGTGGTAGTCGGTACTTATACAAAAGGGTTTGTTTTATCCGACGCTACAGGCTATGCATGGGTATATCAAGGTGATAACCCGTCTGTTGTAGTAGGGGTAGGCGATATAGTAATGGTATCGGGAGATACCTCGAAGAATACTGGACTCATGCAGTTTGGTCCATCTTCTATGGTGGTAAAAGGAGCTACAAGTACAGCTGCAAAAGGGTTAAATCCGTTTGAAATGTCTGCTGCCGATTTGGATGCTTATGTAGATGCTGAAAGAAAATATATTTCTTATGTCTCTTATCAGGGTAAGTTGATAAAATCAGGAAATTACTATAATGTAGAAATAGAGGGTGCTTCTAAGGCTATAGGAAGTATTAAATTTCCTGCTGATGATTTGGTAACTGCTCTCGTTGATAAAAAAGTGGTAGTTAAAGGGCTCTTGTTGGGGGTAAGTAGTGGGAAGTATGTTAATACTATGGCTGTTTCTGTCGAAGAAGCCACTGCTACCCGTTCTCTTGCCGCCACTCGTGCCACTACCGTTTCTCCTACGGCTTCTGCGCTCTACGTGTACGACGGTGAGAACAAGACATGGAAGCCATACACTCTGAAAGAAGCCAAACTGCTTGTGGCAGAGCCTGCTCTCTACGAATCATTGGGTGCAGACATGATTGAGAAACCGGAAGCTGTGTTGCCCACCTATCTGAAACAAAAATACCCTTATGCTGCTGTGGGTGACATGGTTGCGGTGGTCTACAACAAGAAAGCCGATACGCCTGTGGTTGCCGAATACACGCTGGGAGAGGACTGGACAGAGACAACTTCCTGTAAGCTCGTCACTACCACCTTTACGCAGGATGCCGAGGGCATCAGTGTTGAGGCAAGCATGTATCTGAACGAAACGTTCAAGAAGGATATGGGCAGCTTTACTATTCAGGACATATTCCTCAATGACGTGAACTGGGTATGGAAGTTGGACTCTTACGGCTATATGAAGGCATCCGCCTATGCCAACAAGGCTAATCATGCAGCCGAAAGCTGGCTCGTGTCGCCCGTTATGAACTTCAAGAAATCGAAAGCACCCGAACTGTTGTTCGACCATGCCTGTCGCTTCCGCACTGAAACTCCTTCCGATAACCTCAATGTAATGGTATCCACCGATTACTCCGATGATGTGAAAACCGCTACATGGACAGCCCTGACAGTGGAAAACTGGACAGATGGCACGAAGTGGGACTTCATAAGCAACAAGATAGACCTGAGTGCCTACAACGGACAGAAAGTCACCATTGCCTTCAAGTATGTCAGCACCGATAATGTTGCTCCTACCTGGGAGGTACAGAACGTGGTAGTTCGTGAAAAAGTGACAGAAGGAGAGGGAGAAGAAGGCGGAGATGCCGAAACTCCTGCCGAATAAATAAAGACGACGCTTAGGCGGAGCGGAACATTCCGCCCCGTCCGGGCGTCATAATTCAGAGTTGTATTCTTTAATACAGAAAATCAAAAAGAAAAATGAAAAAGATAAGCAATATATTAGGATTGTGGCTGTTGATGCTTGCAATGGTTACGGTGGTTGCATGCGAAGGTTCCGATGCGCCCTATAACGGATACGTTGAAACAACGCAGGACAATGCCGCCACACTCGTGTTGAAAGGTTATGAAAATCCGCAGGCAGGATTTACGGTGTTCGAGCCGGACGGGTTCCAGTCTCCGTTCTACATTCAGGACAAGACATTCTATGGCAAGCAATACGCCTTTGTGAAGAGCACCTCGACCCGTCTGGACGAGATGAAAACCCGTCCCGAAGCCGATGCCTGGCAGGCTGACGGTGTTCCCGTAGTGGACGGCGCCACCTATTGGGCACATACGGAAACGCTGGCTGCCCACCAATACGTCAAGTTCCGCGTGTGCAGCATCAGCGGTAACAATGTCACAATAGAATATGTGGTAGAGGAAGACGTAAAGCCCAATGCCAATGCCAACGCCAAGGACAAAAGCGGCTATTCGCTCAACCTTGAGATACCCCGCCTGAACGAAGCCAACGTTTTCGTGGCACATTCGCTGAAAGTGAACGGTGCGGAGCTGCTGAACTACGCTTTGGAGTGGGACGACACAAAGAAGCACTCCTCATGGGTGGCTTTCGCGTTCGATGAAACAACCCGCAAGGCAGGCGATGGGGTGAAGCGCAAAGACAATTTCGTCGTCGACCCCTTGCTTCCCGAAGCCATGCAGGTCACCGATGAACAGCACAAGAACGATGGCTTTGACCGCGGACACATCTGCGGTTCTGCCGACCGTCTTTTCACGCAGGAAGCCAACGACCAGACATTCTATTTCAGCAATATGTCTCCCATGATACACTCCTTCAACAGTCCTTACTGGGCTGAATTTGAGGAACAGGTACGCAAGTGGGGCGGTGCGGAAAAAGACTTCACCACTACTTACAGCAAGCTGTACGTGGTTAAAGGCGGTGCGCTCAATGAACTGCTGGTCAGCTACACAGGTCAGAAGAATGGCGGTGACAACATAAAGCCTACGACCGATGCAAACGGCTTTACCAAAGGCGGGCTGGCTTGTCCCAAATACTACTTTATGGCCGTCCTCTCCGAAACGGATGGTGCATATCATGCCATTGGTTTCAGAGTGGAGCATAAGGAATACAGCAAAGCGCCTACATTGGAGGAGCTGAAAGCCAGTGCCTTGAGCATTGATGAGTTGGAGGAAAAGACCGGAATCGATTTCTTCTGCAATCTGCCGGATGATTTGGAAAATACAGTAGAAAGCAGTATGAATCTGGACGATTGGGCATGGTAATTGTCCTGCCGGTTACTTTCATAATATAAAATGAATTAGTCAGAACTTATTCTGCCGGTTACGAATAAAGAGAGAAAGGGTGACGCCCCAATAAAATTCAGCTGCTTTGAATGGCAGAATGATAACTGAATTTGATTTGGGCATCACCCTTTCTCTCTTTTAAGCATCTCTTGTCTCTTTCTTACTCTTCAGACTTTTCTTATTTTTCCCGATGCTTCTTTCCGAGCTCTTCTTCTCGGTTCTTCTTTCCGGTTCTTTTTCCCGAGCTCTTTTTCTCGGTTCTTCTTTCCGGTTCTTTTTCCCGAGCTCTTCTTTCGGCTCTTTTTTCCGGTTCTTCTTTCCGGGCTGTCCGCCTACCACTTCTCCCTCTTCACCTCGAAGCAAGGGCATTGCTTTGTCCATTCCATGGGTTCCACCTCGCCGTTGCCGTTGAGGTCGGGGCTCAGGTCGCGATGTCCCACCACTTGGGCGCCGGGGTAGTCCAGCAGCAGCGTCCTGACGAGGACGCGGAGCGAATGGCGTTGCCACTCGGTGCGAGTGTCTTTGGGCATGCCGTAGTGGTCCAGACCGCCCTCATAACAGATGCCTATTGAGTGGGCGTTGTAGCCGCGGGCATGTGCTCCGGGACGTTCGGGGGAGCGGGTGGTGAGTATGCGGCCGTCGCGACGGATGTAGAAGTGATAGCCTGTGCCGTCGAAACCGCGTTGGCGGTGGGCGGCTTCCAGTGCCTGCTCCGTAAAGGGGCGGTCTTCGCACGTGGCGCTGCAATGGATGATGATCAGGGTGATTGTACGCATGGGAATGAGGAGATAGGAGTGAGGAACGATGAGTGATGAGTTACATGGGCATGGCTTTGGCGCCTACTGCGCCGAGAACGGCCGATGCTACTGCGATTACGATTTTGAGGAACTTGTCCCACCAAGATGATTTTGTTGCCATAGGAGTTTTGATTTTTTTGATTATTAATTAATTGTGCGAATCAGTATTTGAATTAAGTTTATAACCTTGCAAGTAATGAATGCTTTCACCACAGAGTACACAGAGTGCATAGAGTTTCACAGAGTGCACAGAGTGCATAGAGTTTCACAGAGTGCACAGAGTGCATAGAATTTCACAGAGTGTTAATCTTGCTACTCGATAGTATCTGTCATTCAGAGCGTAGCGAAGAATCTACTCTCTCATGTCAATACTCACTCATGTCAATACTCATCCCAGTATAGGGAGAGCAGATTCTTCGCTACGCTCTGAATGACAGAATGTTTTGCCTCATAAATAAAATGTTTTGCCTCATAAAAAGAGAAAGACTCTGTGAGTCTCTGTGCCCTCTGTGGTGAAAAAGCTCAAATCCGTATAATAATGAACTATAAATTCAACTACTGATTCGCATTAATTGTGAATGATTGCTTTGCAATTGCGAATTGTTGCTTTGCAATTGCGAATTGTTACCTTGCAATTACGAATTGTTGCTTTGCAATTACGAATTGTTGCTTTGTTCCCCCCCCTCATACACAGGGAGAGGGGGAAACCGGATAGCTTTCCTTGCGTGACTTATCCCAGCGGATTTTCTTCTTCTCCGCCGTCACCGCTGCCGCTGCCACCGCCACCGGAGGGACCGTCCTCTTTGGGGTTGTAGAGGCTGAACGCCACGTTGTTGGGGCTGCCTTTGGTGGTGGCTCCGGAGTCGTTGACAAGGCGCAGACCGCTGTCGGTGAGGAAGCGGATGTTCACTTTGTCGATGTTCTTTACGGTGCATTCTTCCGAGCTGGCGGTTCCTTTGCTGTGGAAAGTGGTGTAGAACACACCGAGGCCGTCCAGTTTTACGCTGTCGCCGTCTGTCAGCTTGCGTTTGATGTTGCGTACAAGGGCGGTGACCACGTGTTCCACGTCTTCGGCGGACATGCCGCCCAGTTCTTCAATCTCTTGCGCGATGCGCTTGGTGTTGTACAGGCGGGAGTTGTTGGCTTTCCGCTTCAGGTAGTACAGTTGCGGGGAAGTCTTGTCACCGACCTTCTGATAGCGTTGCACAGGTTCTACGATGATTGCCATAATGAAGTTAGTTTTTTTAGAATGTCGTTAATACTGATTGATTGTCTCTGACGGTTGGAGGAGAAGAAGTCTCCGCGGCGATATTCCTTACCTCGTTTCGTTGAAACAAAGATACGGCAGAGGCAAGGCGGAAAATACGATTCGGTAAGGTTGGGTAAGGTTTAGTAACGATAAGTACGCTTTAGTAACGATAAGTATGCCTTAACAATGCTGTGTATGCCTTAACGGTGCTGTGCATGCCTTAACAATGCTGTGCATCCATTAGTAATAATATATAGGCTGTTTCCTTTTATTTCTCCGGTAGTCGTATTTTTTTTGCTCCGATATTGTATTAATTTATAATAATCATGCAAATAATAACCAAAAAGTGTTATCTTTGAGCATCTTTCTTTCTGAAAGGGGAGTGAGGTATGTGTTTTTTGAGGGGTTTTCCCTTAGGTGTTTTTGTGTAAAGTTGATAAGATATTTCCTCACATAAACTAAAAAAATATAACAGATCAATGGATAAATGTCCTGTATGTGCCTGCCTCATGAAGCGGGATTTGGAAGAGGCCGCCGATCCTTATGAATTTCTCGATGAGAACTTTTCTATTCCCGGTATTCTTGACAATTTGGATAAACTCTCCCCGAAAGAACTGAAATGTGCCTGTTGCCTGTTTGGGACGGCATTGCAGCAAGCCCGCAAGAAGAAAAAAAGAAAGTGGTATCGGAGATGAATTTCTCCGGGTTTGATTGCTTATCTCGCTGAAAATCACTATCTTTATGTCTCCAATCCGAATGAAAATTACACTAATGGAGACTCTGTATGGGAAAGCCCGATGAAGATATTGTAGAGAAAGCCTTTGTGGTGCGCAGCTACGGCAAGGGCGAATTGGCAAGCATGTATATAGACGGTGTGCAGCAGCAGACAGCCGTCAAGCAGTTCAACGAATGGATACGTACCGCGCCCGGACTGGAGCAGCAGTTGCAGGAAACGGGCATGGCGCCTACCGCACGACGGTACACGCCCGCACAAGTGCGGCTCATCATAGGGGTGCTGGGAACACCATGACCCCATGTTTCGCAGAATGAATGTTTTCCGTTTCGCAGGACAAAACTTTTCATCCCGTAGGACGAAACTTTCCGTCTTACGGGATGAAATTATTTATCCCGCAAGGGGAAATTATCTGTCTCACAGGAAGAAATTCTTTTATCCTGCAGGAGGTTTGTATCTTTTTCGGGCTTATTTTATTGTACGGGGTGTATTATTTCTTTAATCATTCGTTGAATGATGGGGAGCATCGGAGGGATGTCCTCTTTCAGGGTTTTGAATACGATTTCTGCATCCATTTCAAAATAGTGATGAGCTATTTTGTCTCTCATTCTCATAACTCCGATCCAGTATATTTCGGGGTAATGGATAAGTAGTTCTCCCTGAGTTATTTTATCTAATCCTTTTACGGCTTCCCCAAGTGCTATCAAGTTCATGCAGATAGCATCCAAGCGCAACATTCCGTCCGGCGACATCAGAAAGTCGTCCGCGGTATTGGCTACAGCAGCACGTTCGGTTATCAGTAACAGTGCATCTTGGATGTTATATAGGCTGTCGAGTGCTAATTCCTTGTCATACATAGATGCTTTCTTTTAGAATTCGTTGTTTCAGGCGGCTGTTCATGCGTTCGCGTATTCTTATCAGGTCTACCGGACTTCCCAGTAGGTTTTCCAGTTCGCTTTGGATACGTTCAAGCGTGAGGAGTGAGGGGGCGTCTCCTTCGTAGCAGATGTCAACATCACTGTGTTCCGTCTGTTCTCCGCGGGCTACGGAGCCGAAGATACCGAGACGTCTCACGCCGTATTTGGCGGCAGAGTGTGCCTTGTAGATACGGAGCAGCTCTAATATTTCGGTAGTCGATTTCATGGGATGATGCTTTTATATATTGCTTGCGATGTTCGTACATCGTACACAAAGATACGAATAGTTTTGAGAAACAGCCTTGTTTCTTTTGTTTTTATTTTTCCAAAGAGCCCCCGCCCGTCGAATTGTCGGGGCGAGGGTTCATTTAGGGTTCATTTCCTTATAGCCCCTGTTTACCTGGCCTTTTTCTGCGTTTTCGGTACTTATCTTTCTGTTTCACAACGAGTTCTTGTTCAACTGCCTTTCTCAGGTAACGTTTGGCTGTGGACACAGATATGCCGAGTTCTTTGGCGGCATTGATGAAGTCGATGTAAGAAAAAATCCTCGGTAATTTCTTGAGAACGTCTTCAAACTGGTGGAATTTACGCATGGCTACCGGCGGGTGTCCGGTGTCGGGCAGCGAAGTGCCCAGCAGCAGGCTGTGCTCGATGACGGTGGCTATAATCTGCATGGCGGTGTCGAAGTCGGCATCGGTGCAGCAGTATTCCTTGGCATAGCGGTAGTCGTCCCACTTGCGGAAGATGGTGAGGATGGACGCGAGGTGCATGGCAAGCAGTCCATGACGGAAGACGATGCTGGTGGGGAACTCCTTTCCTTCCACCAGGGCCGACTTGAGCCATACGCCGAACTGTTGCGTATGGCGTTCCCACTGTCCGGGGGTGAAGGTGACGAGGGTGGGGGATTCCAGCAGCAACTTGTGCATCTCGAAGAGTTTCTTTCCCAGCGTATGGAAGTGTTCGCGCAGATCCACGCGTCCTTCGCCGGGGGCACACGTCTCCCAATGGGGGTTGAGCTGGCGGGTGTAGATGAGGAAACGACTGTACAGACCGTTTTCGTGGCTGCGGAAGAAGCCGGTGAACTGCTCCGGTGTGCCGGACATGATGAGTGCCAGGTGGGGACGGGGAACGACTATCGGGTCGCCGTCTATCTTGTACGACTGTGAGATTTCCTCGTGGTGGGCAGCCTTGCAGAGGATGTCCTCATACTTGCCGTAGTCCTGTGCGAGCGAGGAGATGAGGGTGTTGATTTCGGTGGACGACATGTGGCAGCCGAGTTCGCCGTTGGTGGCGAGCTGCTCCAGCAGACGGCTCTTGCTGGTGGTGGAGGAGGTCTTCAGGTATTTGGCTTTGGGTTCTTCGGGCTTCTTGTCGGAGTCGGGAGAACGGTGTTCGCGCAGTGCCTGATGCACCTCGGCTTCCCATGCCATTTGGGCTTTCTCGAAGGCTTTCTTCTGATCGCGACGCTGGCGGTCGTAATATTCCTGGGTGGCATCGAGCAGGCTGAGGATGAATGCCACGACGCCCTTTCCGGCTGCTGCGTTTGCCACGAGGGCATGGTAGAAGTGGGAAGAGTAGAGGGCGTTCTTGTAGAAGAAGCTGACACCGGGGAAGAGGGCGCTGCAACAGTTAAGGCTGCCAAGCAGCGTGATGTCGCGTTCGCGCGGGTCGGAAGCGTATTGCACACAGTCTTTCAGGAATTGGGGCAGACCGCTGTATGCGCTGTCGGGAATGTAGGGGGACTGGGCACGAAGTTCGTTGTTTTTTTCCAACAAATCTTCTTCTTCGGAGCCCGCATCGGGCGGCTCGGCGGGGTCATAAGGGAAATGAACCCTATTTGAACCCTCGCCGGGAATTTCCGTTTTTTGCGGAAGAGAGTCAATGAATTGATAACCAGCGGTTATACGTTGACGGATGTCTTCGGCTGTGAAATCGGTTGCAGCATAGCGGCGGATGAAGAGGCTGATAACTTCTTCCAACTCCTTTTTTGAAAAACCTTTACTGCGAGACACACGACCCAGCTTCAACGCAAGGTCGTTTCGCTCACCACGACGGAAGGGGTTGCGGTGCTCAAAGTCGTTGAGAAACTGCACCAGAAAACCGGGAGCTGTTGCTCCTGATGCTGATTTTTCTGAGTTTGTCACTCCTGAGTCTGTCACTCCTGAGATTGCTCCTCCTGAAACAGTTCTTCCTGAGTCTG